>Ga0184628_10000041_pt1 | contig 59930 bp, 50 predicted proteins | sample PLM4_5_b1_FD_133149 | JGI IMG/M metagenome (GOLD analysis project Ga0184628, IMG submission 133149) | Groundwater sediment microbial communities from an aquifer in East River, Colorado, USA - PLM4_5_b1 | ecosystem: Environmental > Terrestrial > Soil > Riparian zone | place: USA: East River...
GCGCTGATGGACCAGGAGCGGCCCAACATCTTCACCACGCGCGTCGCCAACATCGGCCCGCGCGAACTCGTCGCGGTGGAATTCGAGTACCAGCAGACCTTGCGCTACGACAACGGGCGCTATTCACTTCGCTTTCCGATGGTCGTCGGGCCTCGCTACATCCCCGGGAACCTCAGGGTGTCGGGGACAGAGCAGCTCGGCTGGAGCCCGAACACTGACCAGGTGCCGGACGCCGCGCGCATCACGCCGCCTGTACTGCGGACGGAAGCCGGGCCGGTGAACTCGGTGACGATCCGCGTCGAGCTTGACGCCGGCGTGCCGATTGCGCACGTGGCGAGCCCATATCACCGCGTGGACGTGCGCCATGTCTCCGAGAGCAGGCGCCAGGTCGAACTCGCCGACGGGGCCGTGCCGGCGAACCGGGACTTCGAGCTGACCTGGGCACCGCAGGGCACGCACGCGCCGCAGGTCGCATGGTTCACGGAACAAAAGGAAGGCCGCCACTACGGCCTGCTGATGGTCCTGCCCCCGGCAGCCGCACCCGGCGCGCGCCTCGCGCGCGAAGTGGTGTTCGTGCTGGATACTTCCGGCTCGATGGCGGGGGCCTCGATCCGCCAGGCCAAGGACGCGCTGGAAATGGCCCTCGCGCGCCTCGCGCCCGGAGACCGCTTCAACGTCATCGAGTTCAACTCATCAGCGCAGATGCTGTTCGCGGATGCGCAGCCCGTAAACCCGCGCAACGTGCGCCGCGCAATCGACTGGGTGCGGTCGCTGCAGGCGCGCGGCGGCACCGAGATGGCATCCGCGCTGCGCCTTGCGCTCGATGGCTCCGATGGCGCCGGGCGCGTGCGGCAGGTCGTGTTCTTGACCGACGGTGCAGTGGGCAACGAGGACGCGCTGTTCCGCCTGATCCGCGAGAGGCTCGGCGATACGCGCTTGTTCACCATCGGCATCGGCTCGGCGCCGAACAGCCACTTCATGACCAAGGCGGCCGAGCTGGGCCGGGGCACCTTCACCTACATCGGCCGTATCGAGGAAGTGCAGGGCAAGATGGCCGAGTTGTTCGCAAAGCTCGAGTCGCCGGTCATGAAGTCACTGGAAGTGCATTGGCCCGAAGGGGTGCGTGCGCAAGCCTGGCCGGCCCGCATTCCGGACCTCTACGCCGGCGAGCCTGTCGTCATTGCCGCGGCGCTCGATCGTCTCGAGGGCGAAGTTCGCGTAAGTGGCTCCCGCGACAATCGCGCCTGGGAGGCTCGTGTTCCCCTCGCGCTCAATGGCGGCGGCGCCGGCATGGGTTCGCTCTGGGCGCGCGGCAAGGTGCAATCGCTGATCGATTCGCTGCGCGAGGGTGCGCGAGAGGAGGAAGTCCGCACGCAGGTCATCGAGCTCGCCACCGCGCACCGCCTCGTCACCAAGTACACGAGCTTCGTCGCCGTGGACAAGACGCCGTCGCGGCCAACGGATGCGCAGCTCAAGCTCGCCGCCTTGCCGACCAACCTGCCCGAGGGCTGGGAAGTCGACAAGGTGTTCGCCGAGCTGCCGCAGGGCGCTACCGACAGCCGCTACGCGATGCTGACCGGCGCGTTGATGCTGCTGCTGGCGCTGGCGATGCTGTACGCGCCGCGCCGCTGGAGATTGGCGTGAAACCCGATCTCGGATGGGGTGCGGAGTGCGCTTGGCCGGCGGCACAGCCTGGGTTGTCGCACCGCAGTTCCTGGCCCTGGAAATCCCTGGCGCTGGCGCTGCTCCTCATCGGCGCCCTGCAGTTTGGCCGCGGCGCCTGGATCCAGGCGAAGGCATGGCTGGCGCAGGAATTGATCGCGCATGCCTGGTCGCGCACGCTCAAAGGCGAGACAGAAGTGAAGCCCTGGCCCTGGGCCGATACGTGGCCGGTAGCGCGGCTATCGGTGCCGGAGCTGGCGATCGAGCGCTATGTGCTTGCGGGCGCCAATGGCGGCGCTATCGCCTTCGGCCCGGGCCATCTCACGGGCACTCCCGTTCCGGGCGCCCCCGGCAACAGCGTGATCGGCGGGCATCGCGACACGCATCTTGCCTTTCTGCGCCACGTGAAACCCGGAGACACGCTGGAGATCGAGCGCGCGGACGGAAGGCGAGTCCTCTATCGCGTGCTGGAAGCGAACGTGCTGGACAAGCGCGACGTGTGGGTTGCCAAGCAGGAAGGGCCCAACCGGCTGACGCTGGTGACCTGCTATCCGTTCGATGCGCTGCGCGCCGGCGGACCGCAACGCTACGTGGTTTTCGCTTTCGAATCCAAGAACCGCGGCGGCGAGCGCGGGACGCGGGGCTAGCCTCCTCCTCTGGCCGCCCTCCCCGCTCGCCAGCTTCGGCTCAGAAGGTGACGCTGGTCTTCACCAGAAACTGCACTTTCTTGATGCTCTCCTCCGCATCGAGGGGAAACGCGATATCCAGATGCAGCACGTTGCCGGAGGACGAGCGGGCGTTGAGCAGACGCAAGCCCAAACCCACATCGCGCAGCCAGCCGGGGTTGGCGAGGTTTTCGTACGGGCCGCCCCAGGCGCGTCCGACGTCGAAGAACACAGCCGCGCCGACGCGAATCAACTGGAAAGGGTACCAATCCGTGTAGACCCTTTCCTCGACGCTGAACAGTGCTCGCTGGTCGCCGCTCTGATAGCGCATCGGATAGCCGCGCAGGCCGCTGTCGCCGCCTAGCAGCAGCTGATCCGTCGGCAGAGGATTGCGTATCGCGTCGAGGGCGCCTGAGGCGTAGAACAAACCGCGCTGTCCGTGTGGCCGGAAGTACCGTGCCGTGGCGCCATAGATCTGCCGCTCGCCGTGTCCGTCGCCGTACTGGCCGGAGAGCGCGACCCCGGCAACCAGGTCTCCGCCACCCACCGCTGCGAAGCCCTTGCTCACCGATCCCCAGTACAGCCACAGGTTTTGCGTCGACCCGAAGCTCGTTGCGGCACGGCCCAGTTGCACGCGAGCGTTCAAACCCATGGCGAAGAATTCAGGACGCGCGATCTTGTTGCGATTCATGACCCTGACGTACTTGTCCTCGATCACTTCGTAACGGATGAAGGGATAGGCCAAGGTCTGGTTCGGCGGCAGCTCAGGCGGCGGAATGCGCGATGGGTCCTCCGCGTAGACATCCTCCGTATAGCCGACGCCGACCGAATAGCGCTGCACCCAACCCTCGACCAGGCCATCGGACCAACCGCCGAAGACCTCGCTGGACTTCTGCTGGTGGCGGAACTGGCTGAGAATCACGTCGTTGCTGTAGATGGCGTCGATGCGGTCGACTTGGTTGGCGGACGCGCCCAGCGCCCAGCGCGCGTCGAGCGCATAGAACGGCCGCACCAGCGAGATCGAATGGCTGCTTCCGTCGCTGTAGTCGGCCCAGCGCAGGTTGAAGGCGGTCCAGCCGCCAAACACCTGATTGTGCGAGATCTCGTAGTCCTTGCCCGTGCGATCGACCGTCGAGCTCCTCGCGAATCCCACCGTAACCCCGGTGCCGAACAGGTTCTTTTCCGTCAGCGACACGCCGGACGAATTGCTGCCACCGCCCCGGCTGAAGCTGACGCCGGGCTGCAGCGTCCAGGTGTCGCGCGTACGCACTACGATATCGACGATGCCGTCGCGGTACGCTACCGGCCGGATGCTGACGTCGTACAGGAAGTCGTTGGCGCGCAGCACGCGCTCCGTTTCCTCGATCACGCGCCAGGAAACCCGCTCGCCGCTGCGAAACAGCAGCGCACGGCGGATCACGCTCGAGCGAGTGCGGATATGCAGCTGGTTGGCAAGGCGATAGAACGTACTGTTCTCACTGGGATCGTCCAGGTCGAAGATGTCCTGGGTATCAATGCGCACTTCGCCGATCACGGCACCGGCGGCCTCGAGTTCGGCGAAGGACGGCAGGGCGTCATCGGTGCCCGCCACCTGAGCGGCAACGGAGAAACACGCTGCACCGAGCGAGACCGCAAGAAACGACAAGATGACCAGTCGCACCGCTGCTGCCATGATCAATGCTCTAACGCCGCCCACACCCGGTCAATACGCGAGACGCAAGCGGCCCCGCCGCTAGTGCTCCTCGCGCGTCATGCCGGCCGCGGCCAGCCGGAGGCCTTGACGATTTGCTATGCTGCATTCATTTCCCTTCATGCGCCTTGGTCGTTTGCGCGCAACAACGACGAGAGAAGACGACGATGCAGCGGCTTTGGATCATTCTGCTTTGGAGCGTATGCTTGGGCAGCATATCTCCTGCCCTCGGCATCGAGGACTACAGCAGCACCTTCAAGGCGTTCAAGGCGTCACCGGTGGTTGCGCCATTCTTCAAGAGCGCGTACGGCTACGCCGCGTTTCCCACGATCGGCAAGGGCGGGGTGGGCATCGGCGGCGCGCACGGCAATGGTCAGGTCTATCGAGCCAACGAGGTGACCGGGACGGCGTCCATGACTCAACTCACCATCGGGTTGCAGTTTGGCGGCCAAGCCTACAGCCAGATGATCTTCTTCCAGGACAAGCGCGCCTACGACAATTTCACCAGCGGCAATTTCGAGTTTGGGGCACAGGCCTCGGCGGTCGCGATCACTGCCAGCGCGCAAGCGCAGGCGGGAACGGCGGCTGCAGGCGCTGGTGCCTCTACCGGCCGCGATGCCGGGAAGCAACATGCGGGCTATCGGAACGGGATGGTCGTGTTTACCTACGCGAAAGGCGGCCTGATGTACGAGGCGTCGCTGGGCGGGCAGAAGTTCAGCTTCGAGCCCATTGGAAAGAAATAGGCAGGAGATACCGGCCGCGCACAACCGGACCCTCGCTGGTCGCTCCTGCTACTTCTTGCGCAGCTTGCGGATCGCGGCGAGCTGAGCCGCCAGCATCGCCAGCTCGCTTTCCACCGCGGCGATTTCCTGCTTGTCCTGCGCCTTGGCGCGCGCTTCCTCGGCCTTGTTCAGCGCCTCGTTCGCTTTCGCTTCGTCGAGGTCGTGGCCGCGGATCGCGGTGTCGGCGAGCACGGTGATCACCTTGGGCTGAACCTCGAGGATCCCGCCGGCGACGAAAATCAGCTCCTCCGCGCCGCCGCCCGCCGGGCTGATGCGCACGACGCCTGGCTTGATGCGCGTGATCAGGGGCGTATGGCGCGGATAGATGCCAAGCTCGCCCGATTCTCCAGGGAGCACGACAAACTCCGCCTCGCCCGCGTAGATCGAGGCTTCGGCGCTGACGACGTCGATGTGGATGGTGGCGGCGGCCATGACTATTGCAGGGTCTTTGCTTTCTCGAACGCCTCTTCGATCGGCCCGACCATGTAGAACGCCTGCTCGGGCAGGTGGTCGCACTCGCCCGCGACGATCATCTTGAAACCCTTGATGGTGTCCTTGAGCGAGACGTACTTGCCCGGTGTGCCGGTGAAGTTCTGCGCCACGGTGAAGGGCTGCGAGAGGAATCTCTGGATCTTGCGTGCGCGCGACACGGCCAGCTTGTCCTCGGGCGCGAGTTCATCCATGCCGAGGATGGCGATGATGTCGCGCAGTTCCTTGTAGCGCTGCAGCGTCGCTTGCACAGCGCGGGTGGTGTTGTAATGGTCTTCGCCGATGGTGTTGGGGTCGACCTGGCGCGAAGTCGAGTCGAGCGGATCCACTGCAGGGTAGATGCCGAGCGATGCGATGTCCCGCGACAACACCACGGTCGCATCGAGGTGACCGAAGGTAGTCGCCGGACTCGGGTCGGTCAGGTCGTCGGCAGGCACGTAGATCGCCTGCACCGAGGTGATCGAGCCGGTCTTGGTCGAGGTGATGCGCTCCTGCAGGCGGCCCATTTCCTCCGCCAGTGTCGGCTGGTAACCCACCGCGGAAGGCATGCGGCCGAGCAGCGCCGACACCTCGGTCCCCGCGAGCGTAAAGCGGTAGATGTTGTCGACGAAGAACAGGATGTCGCGGCCCTCGTCGCGGAAGAATTCCGCCATGGTGAGACCGGTGAGCGCGACGCGTAGGCGGTTGCCCGGCGGCTCGTTCATCTGGCCGAACACCATCGCCACCTTGGATTCTGGCAGGTTGTCGATCTTCACCACGCCAGCTTCCATCATCTCGTGGTAGAAATCGTTGCCCTCGCGCGTGCGCTCGCCCACGCCGGCGAACACCGAGAGGCCCGAATGCTGGGTCGCGATGTTGTTGATCAGCTCCAGCATGTTCACGGTCTTGCCGACGCCAGCGCCGCCAAACAGTCCGATCTTGCCGCCCTTGGCGAAGGGGCAGATCAGGTCGATCACCTTGATGCCGGTCTCGAGCAGTTCCAACGAAGGGGAAAGCTCGTCGAACTTGGGCGCCGTCTGGTGAATCGAGCGCAGCTTGTCGGACTTGATCGGCCCGACGTCATCGATGGGCCGGCCCAGCACGTCCATGATGCGGCCGAGCGTGCCCAGGCCCACAGGAACGGAAATCGGCGCGCCGGTGCTTCTCACCTTCATGCCGCGGCGCAGGCCGTCGGAGGACCCGAGCGCGATGCAGCGCACCACGCCGTCGCCGAGCTGCTGCTCGACCTCGAAGGTAAGCCCCTTCTCGGCGAGCCCCCCCTCGCTCGTGTCCTCCAGGATCAGCGCGTCGTAGATCCGCGGCATGGTTTCCCGTGGAAATTCGATGTCGGTGACCGCGCCGATGCACTGAACGATGGTGCCTTGTGCTTGTGCCATGAGTTTCCTTTACACGGCGGCAGCGCCGCCTACGATTTCCGATAGTTCCTTGGTGATGCCGGCCTGGCGATTCTTGTTATAGATGAGGGTCAGCTCGTCGATCAGGTCACCGGCGTTATCCGAGGCGGCCTTCATCGCCACCATGCGCGCCGACTGCTCGGACGCCATGTTCTCGGCGACGGCCTGGAAGATGATCGCCTCGATGTAGCGTGTCATCACCTGGTCGAGCACCGCCTTGGCTTCCGGCTCGTACAGGTAATCCCACACCGTCTCCGGGGCGCCCAGGCGCTCGCCCGACAGCGGCAGCAGCTGCTCGATCATCGGCTCCTGCTTCATGGTGTTGATGAAGCGGGTGTAGCCGATCATCAAGCGGTCGAAGCGGTCCCTGGTGTAGCCGTCGAGCATCACCTTGATGGTGCCGATCAGCTTTTCCATCTGCGGGCGGTCGCCGAGCTGCACCGCGTGCGAGGCAATGTTGGCCCCCAAGCGCTGCATGAAGCCCAATCCCTTGTTGCCGATGCAGCAGACATCTAACTCTTCGCCCTCCGCCTGCCAGGACTTGTACTGGTTGAGCACTAGGCGCAGCAGGTTGGTGTTCAACGCGCCACACAGGCCCTTGTCGGTAGTGATTACGATCAGCCCGACGCGTTTCACGCTATCGCGGGACACCAGGAACGGGTGCCGGTACTCGGGATTGGCGTGGCTGATGTGCGCAGCGACGTTGCGGATCTTCTCGCCGTAGGGGCGCGTCATGCGCATGCGCTCCTGCGCCTTGCGCATCTTGGACGCGGCAACCATCTCCATGGCCTTGGTGATCTTGCGAGTGTTCTGCACACTCTTGATCTTGACTCGTATCTCTTTGGTGCCCGGCACTTTGCTCTTCCGCTAACTCAGTAGGACCCGTTCTTCTTCCAGTCGGCGATCGCTTCCTTGAGCGCCTTCTCGTCGTCGCCGGCGAGGTCCTTCTTGTCTTCCATGCGCGCCACCAGCGCGGCGTACTTGCTCTTGACGTAGTCGCGCATCGAGCGCTCGGCGGCCAGCGCCTTTTTCACGTCAATGTCGTTGAAGAAGCCGTTGTTCACCGCGAACAGCGTCATCGCCATTTCCCACACCTGCAGCGGGTGGTATTGCGGCTGCTTCATCAGTTCGGTCACCAATTTTCCCAGCTCGAGCTGCTTGCGCGTGGCTTCGTCCAGATCGGAGGCGAACTGCGCGAAGGCCGCGAGCTCGCGGTACTGCGCGAGCGCCAGGCGCACGCCGCCGCCCGTGTCCTTGCGCTTCATGATCTTGGTCTGCGCCGCGCCGCCCACCCGCGATACCGAGATGCCGGCGTTGATCGCGGGCCGGATGCCGGCGTTGAACAGGTCCGTCTCCAGGAAAATCTGGCCGTCGGTGATCGAGATCACGTTGGTCGGCACGAACGCGGTCACGTCGCCGGCCTGGGTTTCGATCACCGGCAGTGCGGTGAGCGAACCGGTCTTGCCCTTGACCGCGCCCTTGGTGAACTTCTCCACGTAAGCGGGGTTCACTCGCGCGGCGCGCTCCAGCAGGCGCGAGTGCAGATAGAACACGTCCCCCGGATAGGCCTCGCGCCCCGGCGGCCGGCGCAGCAGCAGCGACACCTGGCGATATGCCCAAGCCTGCTTGGTGAGGTCGTCATAGATGATCAGGGCGTCCTGGCCGCGGTCGCGGAAGTACTCGCCCATGGTGCAGCCGGCGTACGGCGCGATGTATTGCATCGCGGCGGATTCCGAAGCAGAGGCGGCGACCACGATGGTGTAGGCCATCGCGCCGTGCTCCTCGAGCTTGCGCACGACGTTGGCGATGGTCGAGGCCTTCTGTCCGATCGCGACGTACACGCAGAACAGGTCCTTGCCCTTCTGGTTGATGATGGTGTCCACTGCCACCGCGGTCTTGCCGGTCTGGCGGTCGCCGATGATCAGCTCGCGCTGGCCGCGGCCGATCGGCACCATGGCGTCGATCGCCTTGAGTCCGGTCTGCACCGGTTGCGACACCGACTGGCGCGCGATCACGCCCGGCGCCACCTTCTCGATGACGTCGGTCATCTTGGCGTTGATCGGTCCTTTGCCGTCGATCGGGGCGCCCAGGGAATTCACCACCCGCCCGAGCAGCTCCGGGCCCACCGGCACCGAAAGGATCTTGCCGGTGCACTTCACCGTGTCGCCCTCGGTGATGTGCTCGTATTCGCCCAGGATCACCGAGCCGACCGAATCGCGCTCCAGGTTGAGCGCCAGGCCGAAGGTGTTTTTCGGGAATTCCAGCATTTCGCCCTGCATCGCGTCCGACAGGCCGTGGATGCGGCAGATGCCGTCGGTCACCGATACCACGGTGCCCTGGGTACGCATCTGCGCGCCTGCATCCAGGTTCTGGATGCGGTTCTTGATCAGTTCCGAGATTTCGGACGGGTTGAGTTGCATGACTGCTCCTTAAGCTTTCAATGCGTTCTCGAGCGCGCTCAATTGGGCGCGCGCGGAACCGTCGATAACCTTGTCGCCGATCACCACCTTGACCCCGCCGATGAGCGACTTGTCGACGCTGACGCGGGTTTTCACCTTGCGGCCGGTTTTCTTCTCCAGCCGCGAGACCAGGTCGGCGAGCTGGCCCGGGTCCATTTCGAACGCTGTGTACACTTCGGCGTCGACCGTGCCTTCGCGCTCGTTCTTCAGCGCCTCGAAATGCGCGCGGATTTCCGTCACCACGCCCAGCCGGCCGTTCTCGGCCAGCACGCGCACGAAATTTTCTGCCTCGCCGGAGAGCTTCCCGGCGAGCACCGCGATAATCAGGCCGGCGGCCTTCGCCGCGGGAAGGTTCGGATCGCCAACCGCCCCGCGCACACGCGCGTCAGCCGCCACCGCAGCAAGATTCGCCAACGCCACCGACCATTCGGCGAGCTTGCCCTGGGCGTCCGCCAGCCTGAAGGCTGCTTCTGCGTAGGGGCGTGCGATGGTGCTGGGTTCGGCCATTTGCGCCTACAGCTGCTTCTTGATGCCATCGAGCAGGTCGGCGTGCGCCTTCGCGTCCACCTCGCGGCGCAGGATCTTCTCGGCGCCGGCCACTGCCAGCGCAGCGACCTGGTCGCGCAGCTTCTCGCGCGCGCGCGACACTTCCTGCTGGATTTCGGCCTTGGCGGCAGCTTTCTCCCGCTCGCCCTCCGCCTTGGCGTTGACCTTGGCTTCCTCGACCACCTGCGCGGCGCGCTTCTCCGCCTGGGACACGATATCCGCGGCGCGGCCGCGCGCGCTCTGGATCGCTTGGTCGGCCTGCTGGCTCGAAACCTCGAGGGACTTCCTGCCCTGCTCGCCCGCGGCCAGCCCGTCGGCGATGCTCTTTTGCCGCGCCTCGATCGCGCGCAGCAGCGGCGGCCAGACGAACTTGACCGTGAACCAGATGAACAGCGCAAACGCGACAGCCTGCGCGATCAACGTAAGGTTGAAACTCATTGCAGCCCCCTACGGGGTATCGGTCAGCGGATGACTGCGAGCAGGGGATTGGCGAACGCGAACATCATCGCCAGGCCGACGCCGATGATGAACGAGGCATCGATCAGGCCCAGCAACAGGAACACCTTGGCCTGCAGCGAGTTGGTGAGTTCGGGCTGTCGCGCCGCGGCTTCGAGGAAGCGGCTGCACATGATCCCCACGCCGATGCAGGCGCCTGCGGCGCCCACACCGATCATGAGACCGATGCCGATGCCGGTGTAGGCCTGGATCATGGCCAGCATTTGGAGTTTTTCCATCGTATTTCCTTTCCTGGGCGAGAGACGTTTGCGGTGGTTAGTGGTGTTCGTGCGCCATCGAGATGTACACGACAGTGAGCATCATGAAGATGTAGGCCTGCAGGACGACGATCAGGATGTGGAAGATCGCCCAGCCCAGGCCGAGGACCGCGGCCAGCAGCGTGCCGAAGAGTCCGCTCGCCGCGAGCAACCAGAGCAGCAGGAAGATGATTTCGCCCGCGTACATGTTGCCGAACAGCCGCAGCGCGTGCGACAGCGGCTTGGACACGTACTCAATGAGGTTGAACAGCAGGTTTGCCGGCCACAACAGCGGATTGGAGCCGAAAGGCGCGCAAAACAGCTCGTGGATCCAACCGCCCAGGCCCTTGGAAGCTATCGAGAACCAGATCATCAGGAACCAGACCGATAGCGCGAGGGCGAAGGTCGTATTGACGTCCGCGGTGGGCACCGGGCGCCAGGCGTGCAGGCCAAGCAATTCGAGCCCGCCGGCGACGAAGTCGATGGGCAGGAAATCCATCGCGTTCATCAGCAGCACCCAGACGAACACGGTGAGCGCCGCCGGCGCGATGAAGCGATTGCGGTCGCCGTGGTGGAAGATGCCCTTCACCTGATCGTCGACGAATTCAAAGGCGAGCTCGACGAAAGCCTGGCGCCGGTTCGGCACGCCGGAGATCGCGCCGCGAACGATCCACCACAGGATCCCCATGCCAAGCACGCCGAGGAGCACGGCGGTCACCACGGAATCCACGTTCAACGCCCAGAAACCGCCTTCGCCCACCGGCTTGGTGAAGAAGGTCAGGTGGTGCTGGATGTAATCCGTCGCGTTGAAATCTTTGCCGGAAGCCATTGCCTAGTCGTAGTCGCGCACAAAGAACGCCATGCCGAAAATCAGGACCGTCGCAACGAACGATCCGAAAAACGCGGGCGCGACGACCTCGTCGTACGTCGCTAGCACCAGCCACAGCAGGAGCACGATGAGGCCGATCCTGACGCCCTCGGCCATCAGCGCGCCAATCAGGACCTCTGCTGCGGACTGCGCCTTGCCCTTCGATGCGACCACCGCGGATATCCACCCGGCGCAGAGGCTGACCGCGCCACCCAAGGCCGCAGACAGGGCGCCGTCGACGCCTGCCAGAATCCCTCCGGCGATTGTCAGGACCGCGGTGGCCATCAACTGCCACCGCAGGACGGTGCGAATCGGCTTGCGCAGGGCGCCAAGACTGGCGTTCATGCCCTTGGCACCCTGCAAAGCGGCGCGATTTTAACGGGTTGCACCAAGAACGGTCAACGCATTGCGCTGCAGCATCGCCGCTGTCTTGCTCTCACCGCAACTTCTTCAGGAGCTGGTCGAGCTGATCGAGGCTCGAGTAGTGCACGATCACCTTGCCCTTGCCCTTGCGGCCGGCCCGGATCTGCACCGTGGTGCCGAGCCGCCCGGATACCTCGTCTTCCAGCCGCTCGAGGTCGCGATCGGGCTTGGCCGCGCGCCGCTCGCCCTGCCCGCGCAACAATTTCGCCACCAGCGCCTCTGCTTCACGCACCGACAGCCCGCGCGCCGCCACCCTGTTAGCCACCTCGATCTGGCGTGCGCCCTCCAGCGCGAGCACGGCGCGCGCATGCCCCATCTCGAGTACGCCTTCCATCACCATCGCCTGCACGGGTTTGGCGAGGCGCAGGAGGCGCAGGAGGTTGCTGGTGGCGCTGCGCGAACGGCCCACGGCATCGGCGGCTTGTTCGTGCGTCATGCGGAACTCATCAACCAGGCGTTGCAGTCCGGCGGCTTCTTCCATTGGATTGAGGTTTTCGCGCTGGATGTTCTCGATCAGCGACATCGCCAGCGCCGACTCGTCCGGCACGTCGCGCACCAGCGCCGGGATCTCCTGCAACCCCGCCATCTGCGCTGCGCGCCAGCGCCGTTCGCCGGCGATCAACTCGTAGCGATCGCGGTCCACCGGCCGTACGAGCACGGGCTGCATCAGCCCCTGCGTCTTGATGGACGCAGCAAGTTCGGCGAGGGCCTCCTGCCCCATCCGTGTACGTGGCTGGTACCTGCCCGGCCGGATACGACTCACTGGCAGCGTGGCAAGCGAGTCGCGCGGCGCTTCGGCGGCGCCGAGCAACGCGTCCAGCCCGCGCCCCAATCCCTTCGGCTTGCTCATGGCTCCAGGCTCCAGTGCTTCACGCTGCCGCCGTCATCCCGAGTCGCTCCCGCTCGAGTACTTCGCCGGCGAGCGCCAGATAGGCCTGGGCACCCTTGGATTCCGGATCCCACAGCACCGCTGGCGTGCCGTAGCTCGGCGCCTCCGCCAAGCGCACGTTTCGCGGCACGATGCTGCGGTAGACCTTGTCGCCGAAGTGCGCCTCAAGCTGGTCGGACACCTGCTGCGCGAGCGTATTGCGCGCGTCGTACATGGTGCGCAACAAACCGGCGATCTCGAGGTTCGGATTGAGGTTCGCGCGCACCCGCTTGATGGTGCCGACGAGATCGGTCAGGCCCTCCAGAGCGTAGTACTCGCATTGCATCGGGATCAGCACCGACTGCGCGGCCACCAGGCCGTTCAGCGTCAACAGCGACAGGGACGGCGGGCAATCGATGAACACAAAATCGTATTCACGCTCGACCGCGGCCAGCGCAGACTTGAGGCGCCCCTCGCGATTCTGCAGTTCGACCAGTTCGATCTCTGCGCCGGCAAGCTCGCGGTTGGCGGGCACCAGGTCGTAGCCGCCACGTTCCGCGCGCGTGCGGATATTGGCGATATCGCCGAGCCCAAGCAGTGCGTGATACACGGTGCGCACCGTGGCGCGCTTGTCCACGCCGCTTCCCATGGTGGCATTGCCCTGCGGGTCAAGGTCGACGAGCAGGGTGCGCTGGCCGGCGCGTGCCAGCGCCGCGGCAAGATTGACACTGGTCGTCGTCTTGCCGACGCCTCCCTTCTGGTTCACCACCGCAATGACGCGCGCCATGGCTCAGTCTTGGCAGCGACACAACACCAGGTGGCGCTCCGCCTCGAGCAGCGGCACCTGCAGGCGGCGCACGTCGCGGCATTCGGCGCCGGAGGGCACGCGTTCCAGTTCGGACCGCGGGAACACGCCTTTCATCGCGGCGAGCACGCCGCCGGGAGCGAGCAGGTGCCGGCAGGCGGAGATGAAATCGGCGAGCTCGGCGAAGCCGCGCGTGATCACGCACGCAAAGTGGTGTGCGGGATGCCAGGCCTGCACGCGGCCGACGTGCACGTCCGCGTTGCTCAGTTTGAGCTCGATGACAGCCTGTTGCAGGAACGCGGCCTTCTTGTGATTGGCGTCGTTCAGTGTCACGCGCCGCGCGGGCTGCGCAATAGCGAGTGGAATTCCAGGCAGGCCGCCGCCCGAGCCGACGTCCGCAAGCAGTCCGGCCGGTAGATGCGCCACGACGGCGAGCGAATCGAGCAGGTGGAGGCTGATCATCTTTTCCGGGTCGCGGATCGCGGTCAGGTTGTAAGTCTTGTTCCATTTCGCAAGCAGTTCGAGGTAGGCCAGAAACTTCTCTTGCGCGCCGTCGGGCAACGCCAGACCCAGCTCGTCAAGCCCGTGTTGCAGCGCGGCCCGTTGCGACCTCATGCACGCTGCTTCTGCGGCTGCAAGCCTCTCCTGAGATGCACCAGCAGCAAGGAGATCGCCGCGGGTGTGATCCCTGACATGCGCGCCGCCTGGCCCAGAGTCTCTGGCCGCTGCCGCTCCAGCTGCTGCAGGACTTCCTTGGACAATCCACGCACCGCGTGGTAGTCGAGCTCGGCCGGAAGTTTCAGTTCTTCCTGCTCGGTGTGCCTCTCCACTTCGCTCTTTTGACGCTCGATGTAACCTCGGTATTTGGCTTGGGTTTCAACCTGCTGCGCGACCTGGTCATCCTCCACCCCATTGCCAGCATTTGGCAACATCATAAGTGAGCGATAGCTTACGTTTGGGCGGCGCAGAAGTGCAGCGAACGTGTACTCCCGCTCGATCGGCTTGCCGAAGATGCGAATCGCATCGGCTTCTGGGACGCCTTTCGGCGTGACCCACAATTGTTCCAGCCGCTGCTGCTCACGGGAGATGGCATCCCGTTTCCGGCAATATGCATCCCAACGCGCATCGCCCACCACCCCTAGCCGGCGGCCGGTCTCTGTCAGACGCAGGTCCGCGTTGTCCTCGCGCAGCATGAGCCGGTATTCGGCTCGACTGGTGAACATCCGATATGGCTCCGACACGCCGCGGGTAATGAGGTCATCCACCAGAACTCCGAGGTAGGCCTCGTCGCGCCTCGGGCACCAGGCGTCTTCGCCGCGCACCTGTAGGGCGGCATTGATACCGGCCACCAGGCCTTGGGCTGCGGCTTCCTCGTAGCCGGTCGTCCCATTGATCTGGCCGGCGAAGAAGAGTCCGCGCACCGTTTTCGTTTCGAGCGACGATTTCAGGTTGCGCGGATCGTAGTAGTCGTACTCGATGGCATAGCCGGGTCGCAGGATGTGTGCTTGCTCGAGCCCCCGGATCGAACGCACCAACTCGACCTGGATGTCGAACGGCAAGCTGGTTGAGATGCCGTTGGGATACACCTCGTGTGTTTCCAGGCCCTCGGGCTCAAGAAAGATCTGGTGGCTCGACTTGTCGGCAAAGCGGTGAATCTTGTCCTCGATCGAGGGGCAGTACCGAGGGCCAACGCCTTGGATCGCCCCCGTGTACATCGGTGAGCGGTCGAGCCCTTTGCGGATCACCGCGTGCGTGCGCTCATTGGTGTGCGTGATCCAGCATGGTAGTTGGCGCGGATGCATGTACCGCCGGCCGACAAAGGAGAAAACTGGCTCCGGCGAATCTCCCGGCTGCTGCTCCATGGCCGAGAAATCAATTGTTCGGCCATCCAGCCGGGGGGGTGTCCCTGTCTTCAATCTGCCAACCGGAAGTTTCATCTCCCGCAGGCGCGCCGCGAGCGTCACTGCGGCGGGATCACCCGCACGTCCCGCCTGGTAGTTCTGCAATCCGACATGGACGACTCCAGAGAGGAAAGTTCCCGCGGTCAGAACCACGGCACGGCCGCGGAATCGAATACCCAGCTGGGTGATCACTCCCACCGCGCGGTCGCCTTCCAAAACGATGTCGTCGACCGCCTGCTGGAATCGCATCAGGTTCGGTTGATTCTCCAGCCGACTGCGAATTGCGCGCCGATAGAGGATCCGGTCTGCCTGTGCCCGCGTCGCTCGTACTGCGGGGCCCTTCGAAGAGTTCAAGGTGCGGAACTGAATACCGGCCTCGTCGGTGGCGAGCGCCATTGCACCGCCCAGCGCGTCGATCTCCTTTACCAGATGTCCTTTGCCGATCCCGCCGATCGAAGGGTTGCAGGACATCTGACCCAGCGTCTCGATGCTATGGGTGAGGAGCAGGGTTCGGCTACCCATGCGAGCGGCGGCGAGGGCGGCTTCAGTGCCCGCATGGCCACCGCCCACCACGATTACGTCGAATTCAGTCGGATACAACATGCGGGCCAACTCTGAGGAGGCGGCATGATACGTGAATGTTTCACGTGGAACTAGCACAGTCCAATCCCAGCATGATGTTCCACGTGGAACAAGAGCTACTTAGCGGATTGCTGCAGTGCAGCAAGACGGCTTCCCATGAGACAATCGCGGCCCTTCGCGCCGAGCCCCGTGATCTCTCTCGCCCGCTACGCCACGCTGCTGGAACGAGCCGACCTCAGGCGTGCCATCGTCGCTTCAGTCATCGGACGACTGCCGATCGGCATCCTCGGACTCGCCATCCTGCTCGCAACGCAGGCATCCAGCGGGTCCTTTGGCCTCGCAGGCGCCGTCGCTGCCTGCTACCTCGCGGGCCTCGCGTCGATGGCGCCGGTACTTGGCCGTGTCATCGACCGGAAGGGTCCGGCACGTACGCTGCTCATCTGCGCGTTCGCGTTTCCGGCAACCCTGATCGGGCTGGTTGCAGCGCTGCGCTTGGGCGCGCCCATGTGGTCGGCATTCGTGTTCGCTGCCCTGGCCGGCGCCACCTTTCCCCCGATCACGGTGAGCCTGCGTACTTACCTGCGCCGGCGACTGACCGAAGAAACGCAACTCGCCGCTGCGTACTCACTCGAATCGGTACTGATCGAGATCATCTTCATCATCGGCCCGGTATTGGTCGCATTTTTCGTCGCCTATGTTTCGGCAAGTGCGGCTGTTTTGTTCGCCGCGGGTTGCGGTCTTCTCGGCACTTGGTTGTTCCTGCGTTCGCCGGCGCTTGCGCAATGGCACATCGAGGAGCGAAAGTCGGCGAACCTGTTCGGACCGCTTGCAGTGCGCGGCTTTGTGCCGCTGCTCGCCGTCATCCTCTCGTATTCGGGTGCCTTCGGGCTGCTGGAGATCGGCGTCACCGCCTATGCGGCCGAAAGCGGCAGCCCAGCGCTTGCCGGATTGATCCTGGGGCTGATGAGCGTCGGCAGCGCCGCTGGTGGTCTCGCCTATGGCAGCCGCAGCTGGCACCTGCCGCTCGCGCGCCAGTTCGCGTTGATGCTCCTGGTCATGGGGCTCGGTGTCGCCTTGCTCGCCCTGATCGCAAACGTCTTCGTGTTCGCGTTGCTGGGTATCGTAGCGGGCGTGGTCATGGCGCCAGCGCTGATCATCCAGTCGATGCTCGTCGCAAGGACGGCGCCGCCGCAGTATGCGACCGAGGCGTTCACCTGGTCGGCATCCTGCCTGCTGAGCGGCGTGGGCGTGGGCCTCGCCGCTGGAGGGCTGCTGCTTGAGCGTTCAAATTCCTCGGCAGTATTCCTGACGGCGGGAGCGGTAGCGATGAGTGCGGCGTTGCTCGCCTACGCTACGCTACGCGGGAACTAGGCCATCGCCGGCGCGCGCATGCGCGCGCGCTGCAGGAACCACACGAAGGCGGCCAGTGCGAGAGCCGGGATGTAAATCCAGTGCTCCGAGGGCCGGTCGGTCGGCACCTTGATCGCACTTATTTTCCAGCCCTGTTCGAAGCCGGATTTCTTGGCGCGACTGCCGAACTTCACGCCGGTGATGCGGGCTTCGTCGCCCAGCGCCTGCAGCGTGAGCCCGGCTTCAGCCAATCGCCGACGACCGTCGCCCGGCTTGCCGAGCTGGACCGCAACGGTCTTCTTCACGACTTCCCCTTCAACATTGGTCCCCTCGATCACCAGCACGATGCGGTCCCCTTCGGGCAGCGATCTGGCAATCGCGAATACCTCTTTGGCGGGCTTGTCTGCGTAAGGCGGATAGAGCATGTCCATGAAGAAGTTGGGCCGGAACAGCATGAAGGTGGCGACGAGGAGCAATGCGATCTCCCACCAGCTGCACTTGGTGCGGAACCAGCCCATGGTGGCCGCCGCGAACAACAGCGAGGCGGAGAGGCTCGCCAGCACCACCAGCACCAGCTCGAACCACCCGTTTACGTCGATCAGCAGAAGCTGCGGGTTGAAGATCCAGACGAAGGGCAGCACCACGGTGCGTAGCGCATACATCGAACCCTGGATGCCGGTCTGGATCGGATCCTCGCCCGATATCGCCGCCGCCGCGAAAGTCGCCAAACCGACCGGCGGCGTGATGTCTCCCATAATCCCGTAGTAGAAGACGAAGAGGTGCACCGCAATAAGCGGGATGATGAGGCCCGACTGCGCGCCCAGCTCGACGATCACTGGCGCCATCAAAGTGGCCACCAGAATGTAGTTCGCAGTGGTCGGCACACCCAGGCCTAGCACCAGGCAGACGAAGGCCGTGAACAACAGCATCACCAGCACATTGCCGAAGGACACGAACTCGATGAAGTCGGTCATGCGGAAGCCCAGGCCGGTAAGCGTTATCCCGCCGACGATGATTCCGGCGGTACCAGTGGCAATCGCGATGCCGATCATGTTTCGCGCACCGTCGTTGAGGCCGTCTATCACGTCCATGAGGCCGCGCTTCAGCTCGGCGGACGCTCCAGCCTGCTTGCGGAACAACACTGTCAGCAGTCGGTGCGTGGCCATCAGCACGATGAGTACCGCAGTCGCCCAGAAAGCGGCCAAGGCGGGCGACAGCTCTTCGATCATCAGGCACCAGATAAGGGTCCCGATGGGGATCAGGAAGTGCAATCCGGCCTTCACCGTCGGCCAGGTCTCGGGTTGCACCGGATTGTCGACATCGATATCGGGCGGCAGGTCGGGACACTTGGAGGCCAGGTACACGGTCCAGACATACAACGCACCGAGCAGGAATGAGAGGATCCACGGCGCCGCGTTACCCGCCATGCTCTTTACTGCCTCGGCGACAAAATAGATGGTGCAACTCGCCACGATGGTTCCCGAAATGCCGAGACCCCATGCCGTCGCCTTCTCGCGCATCGAGCGGCCGCTTCGCTGCACCAGCGGCTTCATGTCAAGCTTCACCGCCTCCAGATGCACGATGTAGAAAAGCGAGATGTAGGACAGGACCGCGGGCAGGAAAGCGTGCTTGCAGATCTCGGGATAGGGGATGCCGACATACTCGACCATCAGGAAGGCCGCGGCGCCCATCACAGGCGGCATGATCTGGCCATCGACCGAACTCATGGTCTCGATGGCGCCGGCCTTCACGCCGCCATAGCCCGCCTTCTTCATCAGCGGGATGGTGAATATGCCGCCAGAGACTACGTTGGACACCGAGGAGCCCGAGATCAGCCCGTTCAGGCCCGAAGACACCACCGAAACCTTGGCTGGCCCGCCGCGCAGATGGCCGAGCATGGCGAAGGACACCTGCATCATGTAGTTGCCGGCGCCCGCTCGGTCGAGCATCGCACCGAACAGGACGTAGATGAAGATGAATCCCGAGGACACCCCGAGCGCCACGCCAAACACGCCCTCGGTGGTGAGCCATTGGTGCGTGAGCATGCGCTCCCACGAGGCGCCCTTGTGCGCCAGCACGTCGGGCAAGTATTTGCCCAGGAGGATGTAGGCAAGAAACAGCAGCGCGAGGATCGTCATCGGCAGGCCCACCGCACGCCGCGTTGCTTCAAGCAGGAGCACGAGACCAATGGTCGCGGTGACAATGTCGACGAGGATCGGCTTGCCGGGCCGCGTGGCGAGCTCGACATAGAACAGGATGAAATAGGCACCGGCGAATGCCCCGACCATTGCCAGCAGCCAGTCGTACCAGGGCACCGAGCTGCGCGAAGCGCTGCGAAACCCCGGATAGCACAGGAACGCGAGGAATAGTGCGATGCCAAGATGCAGCGATCGCCCCTCTGTGTCGTTCAGGACGCCCCAACCAAGCGCAAATGGCAGCGGCGAGGCATACCAAAGCTGAAACAGCGACCAACCCACCGCGATCGCGAAGATCAGCTTGCCGACGAATCCGCCGACTTTGCGGCCGCCGGTATCCGATTCGGCAACCAGTTGGTGAAGATCGGCCGACGGTTTTCCCTGCGCGTTTGCAATCATGGCTGACCCTGAAAAAAAAGGGGCGAAACTCGCGTTTCGCCCCTTTGTCGCCGTCGACGGCCGCCCTCTATTTCAGCCAGCCCTTTTCCCGGTAGTACTTCGCCGCACCGTCGTGCAGCGGCGCCGCCAGCCCATCCTTGACCATGCTTGGCGGGCTGAGGATGGCGAGCGCCGGATGCAGCTTCTTGAATTCTTCGAGGTTGTCGAATACCGCCTTGACCACCGCGTACACCGTGTCGGCCGATACACTCGTCGCCGACACCAGGGTCGCGAGCACGCCATAGGTTTCCGTCGCCTGCGGATTGTTCGGATACAGTCCGGCGGGAATGGTCGCCCTGGCGTAGTAGGCCTTTTCCTTCACCAGCTTGTCCACCGCCGCACCGGTCAGCGGCACCAGCTTCGCGCCGCAGGTGGTGGTCGGGTCCTGGATGTTGGCCGATGGGTGGCCGACTGCGTAAAAGAAGCCGTCGATCTTGCCGTCGCACAGCGCGGGGCCGTGCTCATCTGCCTTCAGCTCCGATGCGAGCGAGAAGTCCTGCGGTTTCCAGCCCATCGCTCCGAGCAGCTCCAGCATCGAGGATTGCGTGCCGGAACCGGGGTTGCCGATGTTGAAGCGCTTGCCCTTGAAGTCGGCAAAACTCTTGACGTTCGCTTCCTTGCGCGCGAGCACGGTGAACGGTTCCGGGTGCAGGGACATCACCGCGCGCAGTTCCGCATAGGCGCCGTCCTTCTGGAACTGGCCGAGACCCTTGGCAGCGTTGAAATGCACGTCGGATTGCGCGACACCCATATCGAGCTCGCCAGCCTTGATGGTATTGATGTTGAACACCGAGCCGCCGGTGGATTCGACCGAGCAGCGGATGCCATGCATCTTGCGATCCTTGTTGACCAGCCGGCAGATCGCGCCGCCGGCTGCGTAGTACACACCGGTAACGCCGCCAGTACCGATGGTCATGTATTTCTGCTGTGCCTGCGCCGGTGCGGCGAACCCGCCGGCGACGAGGACGCCCGCTGCGAGCGCGGTGAATTTGCGCATGTATAGCTCCTCCTCGGGAAAACGCCGGCGTAGCTTAGCGGAAGCCGTCGCTAAGCGGCAACCGCAGATTTCAGCACCGCCTCAAGCGCAGTGCCGAGCTTGGACACCAGTTCGTCGAGCTGCGCTTCCTCGACGATGAACGGCGGCGCGAGTAATACGTGGTCGCCTTGCACGCCATCGATGGTGCCACCCATCGGGTAGCACATCAGGCCCGCCTTGAGCGCTTCCTGCTTGACCTTGGCGTTGACGCGCTGCCTGGGGTCGAAAGGCCGCTTCGAAGCGCGGTCGGCAACCAACTCCACCCCCCAGAACAAGCCGCGGCCGCGGATATCGCCCACATGCGGATGGTTGCCGAACGCCGTACGCAGCTTCTTCTCGAGCAGCGCACCCAGAGGGGTGACGCGCGCCAGCAGCCCGTCTTCGTGCAGGCGGCGCTGCACCGCGAGCGCACCTGCGCAGGCCGCAGCGTGGCCCAAATAAGTGTGCCCGTGCTGGAAGAATCCACTGCCCGAGACGATGGTCTCGTAGATGTGCTTGGCGACCAGCGTCGCCCCGATCGGCTGGTAGCCGGCGCCCAGCCCTTTCGCCACGGCGACCAGGTCCGGCACGATGCCCTCCTGCTCGAACGCATGAAGCGCGCCGCAGCGGCCCATGCCGCACATCACTTCGTCAAGGATCAGCAGGACACCGTGGCGGTCGCACACCTCGCGCACGCGCTTGAAATAGCCGGCCACCGGAGGCACCGCGCCAAGCGTGGCGCCCGCCACTGTTTCCGCAACGAACGCGATCACCTTGTCGCTACCCAGCCTGCGAATCTCGGCTTCCAGTTCCGCGGCCAGGCGTTCGCCGTAGGCCGCGTCCGCTTCGCCCGCCTGCTTCCCACGATAGGCATAGCAGGGCGAGACGTGGGTAGCCTCGACGAGCAGCGGCTCGAACTGCTTGCGGCGCCAGGCATTGCCGCCGACGGCGAGCGCGCCAAGCGTATTGCCGTGATAGGACTGGCGGCGTCCGATCAGGTGGCGGCGCTGCGGTTCACCCTTCTCGACGAAGTACTGGCGCGCCAGCTTGAGCGCGGTCTCGATCGCTTCGGAGCCACCCGAAACGAAGTACACCTTGTCCAGGGGCGCGGGGGCGCGCGCGATCAAAGCGTCGGCGAGCCCCTCCATCGGCTCATTGGTGAAAAACGAAGTGTGCGCGAACGGCAGGCGCGCGAGTTGTTCGTGGATCGCGCGCACCACCGCGGCGTCGGAGTGGCCGAGGCAGGATACCGCCGCGCCGCCCGAAGCGTCGAGGTAGCGCTTGCCGTCGCGGTCGATCAGGTAGGCGCCTTCGCCCCGCACCGCGACCGGATAGGTCTCGCGCGGCTTGCGGTGAAAAACGCGGGTCACGTCAGGCGGCGAGCTTCTGGTGCAGTTGTGTACGGCGCTGTTCGAGTTCGGGCGGCAGCCGAGCACCGAACTTGCCGAGCAGCTCGTCGTGCGATGCGACCTCGCTTTTCCATGCATCGCCGTCCACGCGCACGATCTCCTGGTACTGCTCGCGCGTGAATTTCTCCAGCCCGCGCCAGTTCAGGTCTTCGAACGCCGGGATGATGCCGAGCGGCGTATCCACGCCCTTTTCCAGGCCGTGGCAGCGGCCGACGATCCATTCCAGCACGCGCATGTTCTCGCCAAAGCCCGGCCAGATGTAATTGCCGCGCGCGTCTTTCCTGAACCAGTTGACGCGGAAGATGTGCGGCGCATGGCGCACGGCTTTGCCTATCTTCAGCCAGTGCGCGAAGTAATCTCCCATGTTGTAGCCGCAGAACGCGATCATCGCCATCGGGTCGCGCCGCACCACGCCGACCTTGCCGGTGATCGCCGCCGTGGTCTCCGAGCCGAGCGTGGCAGCCATGTATACCCCGTCTTCCCAAGTCGGCGCCTCGACCACCAGGGGCACCGTCGTCGAACGTCGGCCGCCGAACAGAAACGCGGAGATCGGCACCCCGCCCGAATCCTCCCAGCGCGGATCCATGGACGGGCATTGCGCCGCCGGTACGGTGAAGCGCGAGTTGGGGTGCGCGGCGAGCCTGCCCGCCTTGCCGTCCTCGGGCGTCCACGGCTTTCCCTGCCAGTCGGTGAGGCGCGCCGGCGGCTGCTCGGTCATGCCTTCCCACCAGACGTCGCCCTGCGGAGTGAGCGCGACGTTGGTGAAGATCACGTTTGCCTTCAGCGTGCGCATCGCGTTCGGGTTGGTCACATCCGACGTTCCCGGCGCGACGCCGAAGAAACCGGCCTCCGGGTTGATCGCGTAAAAGCGGCCGTCGTGGCCGGGCTTGATCCAGGCGATGTCCTCGCCGATGGTGGTGACCTTCCAGCCCTTGTAGGCCGCGGGTGGAATCAGCATGGCGAAGTTGGTCTTGCCGCAGGCGCTCGGGAACGCCGCCGCGACGTAGCTCTTTTGGCCAGCGGGCGATTCCACACCCAGGATCAGCATATGCTCGGCAAGCCAACCCTCGTCGCGCGCCATCACCGAGGCGATGCGTAGCGCGTGGCACTTCTTGCCGAGAAGCGCGTTGCCGCCGTAGCCCGAGCCATACGACCAGATCTCGCGCGTCTCGGGAAAATGGACGATCCACTTCTCCTTGTCGTTGCACGGCCAGAGCACATCCTTCAGTCCGGCGGCCAGCGGCGCGCCGACCGAGTGCACGCCAGGCACGAAATCGCCGTCCTCGCCCAGCCAGTCGAGCACCGCGCGGCCCATCCGCGTCATGATGCGCATATTGATCACCACGTACGCCGAGTCGGAGATCTCGACGCCGATTTGCGCGATGTGCGAGCCGATTGGCCCCATCGCGTAGGGCACTACGTACATGGTGCGCCCGCGCATGCAGCCGTCGAACAGGCGTCGCAGCGTGGAGCGCATTTCGCGCGGCTCCACCCAGTTGTTGGTCGGCCCGGCCTGCTCCGTCGTCTCGCTGCAGATGAAGGTGCGGTCCTCCATGCGCGCCACGTCACCGGGATGCGAGCGGGCGAGGTAGCTGTTCGGGCGCAGCGCCTGGTTCAGTTTGATTAGCGTTCCCGCGGCGACGAGTTCCCCGCACAAGCGGTCGTACTCCGCTTGCGACCCGTCGCACCACACGATGCGCTCGGGCTTGACCAGCAGCGCGATCTCGGAAACCCACTCGCGCAGGCCCGCATGGCGTACCCATTCGGGCGCTTGCGAGAGGTCCTTTCGCGTGCTGCCTGGAGCGTGCATCTGCGTGAATCCCTGAAAGCAAAACGGCCCTGGAGGGGCCGTACGGTTGCGGTTGGGGCTGGAATTTTACCGCGCCCCGGGGACGGCGTGCTACGCTGAAAAAAACCTGTCCGATCAATCGTTTCGCTGGCACTACTTGCCGATACAGAAGCGCGAGAAGATCTCTCCCAGTAGGTCGTCCGCGGTGTATTCCCCCGTGATTCGGGTAAGCGCTTGCTGCGCGAGCCGCAGTTCCTCCGCAAAGAACTCCCAGCGCGCCGACTGCGCAGCCGCCGCCTGCAGATGCTCACGCGCGGCGCCGAGCGCACGAAGATGGCGTTCGCGCGCCAGGAACACAGACTCCCCGTGGGATGTCCATCCGGCAGTGGCGAGGATCGCCCGACGTAACTGCTCAAGCCCGGCACCGGTCTTGGCCGACACGGCGACCGCTGCGCTGGCGCCCGCCGGCAGCGAGAATCCTGGAGCCAGGTCGATCTTGTTGTAGACGTCGATGCGTGCCGCGTCGGCCGGCGGTTCCGCCGGCAGCTTGAAATCTCCTGCGGTCGCGTCGAATACAGCAAGTACAAGGTCAGCCCGCCCGACTTCCTTGAGGGTCCTTTCGATGCCGAGCCGCTCCACTTCGTCGCTTGATGGTCGCAGGCCCGCCGTGTCCACGAGGACCAGCGGCACGCCCTCGATCTGGATCGGCTCATGCAGCGCATCGCGCGTGGTGCCGGGGATCGGTGTAACGATCGCGCGCTCCGCGCCTGCCAGCCGGTTGAGCAGGCTCGACTTGCCGACGTTCGGGCTACCCGCGAGTACGGCGTGGATCCCGGAGCGCAGCAGGCTGCCCTCGCGGCTGCGCGCGAGCACATCATCGAGCGCGCCGCGAAGCCGGGCCAGCCTCTCCGCCGCATCGTCGCGATGCAGGCTGTCCACCTCGTCCTCGGGAAAATCCAGCATTGCCTCGGTCAGGGAGCGCAGCTCCACGAGCTGCGCCACCATCGCACTGATAGCGGCCGAGAATTCGCCGTGCAGCGAGCGAACCGCCGAACGCGCCGCCTCATGGCTCGCGGCATCGATCAGGTCGGCGACCGCTTCGGCTTGCGCCAGGTCCATGCGCCCGTTGAGAAACGCGCGCCGCGTGAACTCACCGGGCTCCGCGAGCCGGGCCCCCGCATCGAGGCAGGCTGCGAGCACCGATTGCAGCACCACCTGCCCGCCGTGCCCCTGGAATTCGAAGCTGTACTCCCCCGTATAGGAATGCGGCGCCGGAAAATACAAAGCGAGGCCCTCGTCGAGCAACTGCCCTGTCGCGTCGCGTGCGGGGCAGTACGTGGCGACACGCGGCTCGGGCAATCGGCCAAGCAAACAGCGCGCGATGTCCGGCACCAGCGCACCCGACACGCGCACGATGCCAATCGCGCCGCGCCCCGGGGGCGTGGCGATGGCCGCTATGGTGTCTGGGTTGCGCCCTGCGGGCGGATCAGCGCCTGGCATGGGCAGTCTTGTCGCGATCGAACATGCGCTGGATCTGCCACTGCTGAGCGATGGAGAGGATGTTGTTCACCAGCCAGTACAGAACCAGGCCGGCGGGGAAGAAAAAGAAGAATACGCTGAAGACGTAGGGCATGAACTGCATCACCTTCGCCTGCACCGGGTCCGGCGGTACGGGGTTCATGCGCGTCTGCAGCACCATCGTCGCGGTCATCAGCACTGGCAACACGTAGTACGGGTCCAGCGCCGACAAGTCCTTGATCCACAGGATGAAGGGCGCATGGCGCAGCTCGATCGCCGCGAGCAGTACCCAATACAGGGCGATGAACACGGGAATCTGCACCAGGATCGGGAAGCAGCCGCCCAGCGGATTGATCTTCTCGGTCTTGTACAGTTCCATCATCGCCTGGTTCATGCGCGCACGGTCGTTGCCGTACATCTCGCGCAGCTTGGTGAGCCGAGGCGTGATCAGCTTCATCTTGGCCATCGACTTGTAGCTCGCCGCGGACAACGGGAAGAAAAGGATCTTGATGGTCACGGTGAGCAGGATGATGGCCACCCCCCAGTTGTCGCTCAAGGCATGAAATTTTTCCAGAAGCCAAAACAGCGGCCAGGCGATGATCGTCAGCCAGCCGTAATCCACGACCAGGTCAAAACCCGGCGCTGCCGCTCGGAGTCGGTGCTGCTCCTGCGGCCCGACATAGAGCGGTGCCCCGATGCGGGCCGCAGCGCCCGGCGCAACCTCGGGCGCGGCCATCACGATACGTCCGACGTAGACCCCGTCCTGGCGTCGCTCCATCACGTATTCGCGTCCCGCCTTGGCCGTCGGGAGCCACGCGGCCACGAAGTAGTGCTGCACGAATGCGATCCAGCCATCCTCGGCACGCCTCACATAGTCGGCCTTGCCCTTGTCGAGATCGGAGAAATGGATCTTCTGGAATTTCTGCGCTTCGGTGTACTCGGCGAACCCAGCGAAGCTTTGCGCACCGAAGGATTGCGCGATGGAACTGCCGCCTGACTCGAACTTGCCGTCGTGCGTCAGCTGGAAGTAGGCAAAGGGGGAGATCGGCGCCGTCCCCTTGTTGCTGATCTCCAGAGATATATCGACAATGTAGCTGTCGCGCGAAAAGACGAAAACCTTGTCGACGGCGACTCCTCCCGCGCCTTGCGCAGACAAACGGACCTCCAGCTTGCTTGCGCCTGCCGCGAGCTCGCGTGCGCCCGGCTGCGCTTTCCACAACGTGCGGTGATTGGGTCCGCCATCGCCGGCCAGGCCGCTTTGCGCAAAATAGTGATGCTCCAGCCCGAGCAGCACCAGATTCCTGCTCGAGTCGTCGGACTGCTTGTGTTTGACCAGCTCGACCTTGCTCAGCGTTGCGCCAAGTGTGTCGATTTCGGCGACCAGCAGATCCGTCTGCACGCGCAGCGTCTCCCCCTTGGCCGTCGGCGCTGCGGCGGGCACCGATGCGGACGGTGCTGCGCCTGGCGCAGCCACGGTTGCCGGCTTGGGCGATGCCGGCACGGTGGGGACGGACTGGACGGTCGGCGCCGCAACCGTTTTCGGCCTGCCTTGCTTTTCCCATGCGTCCCACAGCAGCAGCAGGGAGAAGCTGAAGATGAAGAACAGGATCAGTCGTTGGGTATCCATTGGGTCCCGTGGTGCGTGTCAGCCGCGCCGGTGTTCAGGCACCGGATCGTAGCCTCCGCGGTTCCAGGGGCCGCAACGGCAAACTCGCCGGGCGGCAAGCCAGCCGCCGCCAAACAAGCCATGGCGCGCGAGCGCTTCATCCGCGTACAGCGAGCAGCTGGGGTGGAAACGGCATGCCGGCCCCAGCATCGGGCTGAGGAAATAGCGGTAGCCGCGCAGGAGCAATCGCAACATGCCGGTCATCGATCGAGCCTCGTGAACAGTTCCCTCAGTTGCGCCAGCATCGCCGCCGACCCGCGCGCGCCGAAGGGAGGGCGCACCAGCACGTCCAGCGGACCGATGCATGCCTGCTCGAGGCGGAAAGCCTCGCGGATGCAGCGCTTGATGCGGTTGCGCTCGGTGGCACGCGCTGCGTGCCGCCGCGTCACCAGAACCCCCAACCGTGGCGGCCCCTCCGACCGGCGAGCGAGGTAGAAGGTATATCCGGACAGGCTGCGCCGCTGACCGGCACGCAACAGCGGTTCGAACGCGGAGCGCCCGACGAGCCGTCGATCCGCCCCGAAGGGACTAGACCGCGAGCCGTTTGCGGCCGCTTGCACGCCGTGCGCGCAGCACCGCACGGCCGCCGCGCGTGCGGCTGCGGACGAGAAACCCGTGACGCCGCGCGCGTCGCGTCTTGGAAGGTTGATAAGTGCGCTTCATCGGCTTGCTCGCTGCGAAAAAGGGCGGTATTAGAGCCTGCACCGCTCTGCATTGTCAACTCGAACCATGTTGCTGCAACGCGCGCCAGAAGTCTGTGGATAAGCAGACGCGGAAAGGGTAAAATTTCATCCTCGCCGGCGCGCCGCGTCGTGGCACCGGTGGAGCCCCGAACAGCGCGTTTCGCGAGACCGCCAACAAAATGCAAAGCATCTGGGACGCCTGCCTGCGCCGCCTGGAGCAGGAGCTTCCCGCGCAACAGTTCAACACCTGGATCCGCCCTCTCGCCGCCGAGGCCGGCGCAAGGGATTCCGGCGCCCTGGTGCTCTCCGCGCCCAACCGTTTCGTGCTCGAGCTGGTGCGCGAGCGCTACGCCGCTCGCATCGAGAAGCTTGCCGCCGAGGCGAACGGCAGCGAACTCGGCGTGCGCCTGGTACTTGCGCGGGGCGGGGAGGCGCCGGCGCGCCCGGCACAGCAGCGCAGCAGCAGCGAGGCGCCGGCCGCGCTCGAGCGAGCCCGACTCAACCGCATGTTTACGTTCGACAGCTTCGTCACCGGCAAAGCCAACCAACTGGCACGCGCCGCGGCGATCCAGGTGTCGGAAAATCCCGGCATCTCCTACAACCCCTTGTTCATCTACGGGGGCGTCGGCTTGGGCAAGACGCACCTGCTGCAGGCGATCGGCAACCATCTCGCCGAGCAGAGGCCGCAGGCCAGGCTGCGCTACATCCATGCCGAGCAGTACGTCACTGACGTGGTGCGCGCCTACCAGCAGAAATCCTTCGACGAGTTCAAGCGTTACTACCATTCGCTCGACCTCCTGCTGATCGACGACATCCAGTTCTTCTCCAACAAGGGCCGCACCCAGGAGGAGTTCTTCTACGCCTTCAACGCGCTGGTCGAGGCGCACAAGCAGATCGTGATTTCCTGCGATACGTACCCGAAGGAGATCGCCGGCATGGAGGAGCGCCTGATCTCGCGCTTCGGCTGGGGCCTCACCGTGGCCATCGAGCCGCCGGAGCTGGAGATGCGCGTAGCCATCGTGCTGAAGAAGGCGGAGGCCGAAGTGGAGCTGATCTCCGAAGAGATCGCGTTCTTCATCGCAAAGAACATCCGCTCGAACGTGCGCGAATTGGAGGGTGCGCTGAAGAAAGTGCTCGCTTTCGCACGTTTCACCGGCCGGGAACTTTCCCTGGAGCTCGCCAAGGAGGCGCTGCGCGACATCCTCAACGTCGCCAGCCGCCAGATCAGCGTCGACGGGATCCAGAAGACGGTGGCGGAGTATTTCAAGCTGAAGATCTCCGACATGCATTCGAAGAAGCGCAGCCGCAACATCGCGCGGCCGCGTCAGGTGGCGATGTCGCTCGCCAAGGATTTGACGCCGATGAGCTTGCCCGAGATCGGCGAGGCTTTCGGCAACCGCGATCACACGACGGTGCTGCATGCCTGCCGCACCATTTCCACGCTGCGCAAGAAGGACTCGACACTCAACCGGGACTACCTGGTGCTCGAGCAGGTTCTGAAAGGATGAAAAGCCTGTGGGTTTCCTCTGCGTGGATTGTGGGTAACCGGCGCATCGCTCGTTGCGTCCGATTTCATCCCCATCCGCACACACGCCGCCCACAGCTTTCCCCGGCCCAATTCGCGCCGCAAGCGTGCGCCGCAGAAGCGCAATTCGTGTTGTCCAGAGATTGCGGCCTGCTCTATTAACTACTACTAAGGATAAATAATGGCCTTGGTCAAAGCGAAACGCGACGAGCTGCTCGGCCCCTTATCGGCCGTAAGCGGCATCATCGAGCGTCGCCACACGCTGCCGATTCTCTCGAACGTGCTGATCGACCGCGACGATGGTGCATTGTCGTTCCTCGCCACGGACATTGAGATCCAGATCACGGCCCGCTCTACGCTCGCAGCGGGTGGCGACACCAAGCCTCTGACGGTCGGCGCACGCAAACTGGTCGACATCCTGCGTGCCTTGCCCGAGGGTGTGGAAGTCACGCTGCAGCCTCAGGACAAGCGCCTGCAGGTGAAGGCCGGCAAGAGCCGTTTCACGCTGCAAACCCTGCCGGCCGAAGATTTCCCCCGACTGGCCAAGCCCGCCGGGGACGTGGCGCGCTTTGCGCTGCCGCAAAAGGCCCTGCGCAGGCTGCTCGGCCTGGTGCAGTACGCCATGGCGCAGCAGGATATTCGCTATTACCTGAACGGACTGCTGGTTCTGGTGGAGGACAAGCAACTGCGCCTGGTGGCGACCGATGGACACCGCCTGGCCTATGCCGCGATGGCATTGACCTCCAGCCTGCCGCGCCAGGAAGTCATCGTGCCGCGCAAGACGGTGCTCGAACTCTCCAAGCTGCTTGCCGACAGCGACGACGAAGTCAGGGTCGAGTTGTCGGCGGCGCAGGCCTCGTTCAGCTTCGGCTCGGTGGAACTGGTGTCCAAGCTGGTGGATGGCAAGTTTCCGGACTACACGCGAGTGATTCCGACTCAGCACAAGAATCAACTTACGATCGACAAGGACGTGCTGCGCCAGTCGCTGATGCGCGCCGCCATCCTGTCGAACGAGAAATTCCGCGGCGTGCGCTGGGTGCTCACCGACGGCAGCCTGAAGATCGTCTCGTCCAACGCGGAGCAGGAGGAGGCGCAGGAGGAGATCGAGGTGAACTACGGCGGCGACGCTTTGGATATCGGCTTTAACGTCAACTATCTGCTGGACGTGCTCAACAACGTGTCGGCAGCGCAGGTGGAGTGCCACTTCGGCGACGCGGCATCGAGCGCGCTGCTGCAGTTTCCGGCGGAGCCGGAGTTCAAGTACGTCGTCATGCCGATGAGAATCTGAGGAAGGAAGCGCAGTGGGAGAACCCGAGCAGCAGCTGCCCGACGCCAGCGATTACGACTCCGACAGCATCAAGGTCCTGAAGGGGCTGGAAGCGGTGCGCAAACGCCCGGGCATGTACATCGGGGACACCTCCGACGGCACCGGGCTGCACCACATGGTGTTCGAGGTGGTGGACAACTCGGTGGACGAGGCGCTCGCCGGGTTCTGCGACGAGATCGTGGTCACCATCCATACCGACAACTCGATCTCGGTGCTGGACAATGGCCGCGGCATCCCCACCGGCATCAAGGACGATGACGAGCACAAGCGCTCGGCGGCCGAGATCGTAATGACCGAGCTGCATGCCGGCGGCAAGTTCGATTCCAACACCTACAAGGTCTCCGGCGGCCTGCATGGCGTCGGCGTGTCGGTGGTGAACGCGCTGTCCAGCTGGCTGCGCCTCACCATCTGGCGCGACGGCAAGGTGCACCAGATGGAGTTCGCCGACGGCGCGGCCACGGCAGCGCTGCGCGTGACCGGCATCAGCGAGAAGCGCGGCACTGAGGTGCACTTCCTCGCGTCGCGGCAGATCTTCGGCACGGTGGATTACCACTACGACATCCTGGCGCGCCGCCTGCGCGAGCTGTCGTTCCTCAACAATGGCGTGCGCATCGTGCTGGTCGACCAGCGCTCCGGCAAGGAGGAGAATTTTGCGTTTTCAGGGGGGGTGAAGGGGTTCGTCGAGTACATGAACCGCTCGAAGACGGTACTGCACCCCAACGTGTTCAGCGCGCAGGGCGACAAGGACGGCATCAGCGTCGACGTGGCGATGCAGTGGAACGATTCCTACCAGGAAAACGTGATCTGCTTCACCAACAACATCCCGCAGAAGGACGGTGGCGCGCACCTCACGGGCCTGCGCGCCGCCATGACCCGGGTACTCAACAAGTACATCGAAGAGACCGAGCTGGCGAAGAAATCCAAAGTCGAGACCACCGGCGACGACATGCGCGAAGGACTTGCCTGCGTGCTCTCCTGCAAGGTGCCGGAACCCAAGTTTTCCTCGCAGACCAAGGAGAAACTGGTGTCCTCCGAAGTGCGGCCGGCGGTGGAAGAGATCATCGCGGAAAAGCTGCGCGAGTTTCTCGAAGAGAGGCCCGGCGACGCGCGCATCATCACGTCGAAGATCGTCGATGCCGCGCGCGCCAGGGAGGCGGCGCGCAAGGCGCGCGAGATGACGCGGCGCAAGGGCGTGCTCGACGGCATGGGCCTGCCCGGCAAGCTCGCTGATTGCCAGGAGAAGGATCCCGCCAAGTGCGAGCTGTACCTCGTCGAGGGGGACTCCGCGGGCGGGTCGGCCAAGCAAGGTCGCGACCGGAAGTTCCAGGCGATCTTGCCGCTCAAGGGCAAGATTCTCAACGTGGAAAAGGCCCGCTTCGACAAGCTGCTGTCCTCAGCTGAGATCGCCACGCTCATCACGGCGCTGGGCTGCGGCATCGGCAAGGAAGAGTACAACCCGGAAAAACTGCGCTACCACCGCATCATCATCATGACCGACGCGGACGTGGATGGATCGCACATCCGTACGCTGCTGCTCACTTTCTTCTACCGGCAGATGCCCGAGCTGGTCGAGCGCGGCCACATCTATATCGCGCAGCCGCCGCTGTACAAGTCGAAGCTGGGCAAGGAGGAGCGCTACCTGAAGGACGAGCACGAGCTCAACGAGTTCATGCTGCGGCAGGCGCTGGTCGATGCGGCGCTGCATCCGGCGGTGCGGCGCGAGCCGATCCGCGGCGAGGTACTGGCGGAACTGGCCAAGTCCTATCTGCTTGCCGAGGCAGTGATCGAGCGCGTCTCGCGCTGGATTGACCGCGATACGCTGCAGGCGCTGCTGCGCGGCGTACAGGTGGACCTGTCCCGGCGCGACCTGGCCGAGGCATCGGTCGAATCCCTGGCTGCGGCACTTCCCGCCAACGGCGTGCATGTCAGCGCGCACTTCGAACCGAAGACCGAGCGCTACCAGGTCAGGATCGAGCGCACGCGGCACGGCAACGTGCGGGTGACGGCGATCGACTCCGAATTCGTGCATTCGGGCGACTACGCGCAGATCCGCTCGACGGCCGAGACGCTGCGCGGCTTGGTCGGTGTCGGCGCCTTCGTGCAACGCGGCGAGCGCAGGCAGCCGGTGAAGGATTTCGCAGAAGCGATGAAATGGCTGCTGGCTGAAGTGCGCAAGTCGATGAGCCTGCAGCGCTACAAGGGACTCGGCGAGATGAATCCGACGCAACTGTGGGAAACCACCATGGATCCGTCGGTACGGCGCCTGCTCAGAGTGCAGATCGAGGACGGCATCGCCGCCGACGAGATCTTCACCAAACTGATGGGCGACGAAGTCGAACCGCGCCGCGCGTTCATCGAAATGAACGCGCTCGGCGTGCGCAATCTCGACGTCTAGCTAGGCGGCGCGCCGCTTGCGCGCGGGCGCCTTGGTGCGCTTCGGCGGCTTGGCCGTTTTCGCGGCCGGCGCCGACTTCTCCTTCCTGATCTGCTTGACTTCGGCAACGGACGCGGCGGCCTTTGCGGCCGCCCCGGGCTTGGTTACCCGAGGCTGGAACTCAAAGCCGATCTTGCCGCCCGGGGTCTTTACCAGGAAGGCCCTGAAGGGCCGCCCCTTCTTGGAGATGAAGCGCGGCAGTAGATCGGTGCGTCCGGTGGCGAGGAGCTTCTGTAGCTGCGCGCGCTCGATCGGCTGTTGCAGGATGATCTTCCCGGTGCGGAAGTCGCAGCTGCGCGCTGCGCCCACTGATTTCTCGCAAACATAGGCTACGCCGTGTTCGAACACGCCTGAGGCGCACTTGGGGCAGGTGCCAAGGCGTTCCAGTTTGCTGAAGTCGGGGGCTTCCTCGCTGTCGGACGCGCTGCCCTGGCCGAAGTCAAACTCGGTGCGGAACTCATCGTTGAGCTTCATTGCGGCGGCAAAGGGCTTGCCCATGCGGCTGCGAAATCCGGTCAACGGACCGATGTAGCGCTTGGTGATCAGTTCGGCCATCTCTTCCGGCGACCACTCGCGACCCGAGGTGACCTTCCACAGCGAAAAGTCGCATTTCTGGCACTGGAACTTGCGATAGTTCTCCTGCACGTTGCCGCCGCATTTCGGGCATGGCGCGGCCACGGTAGCGAACGCCGTATCCGGGATGTCGCCACTCTTGATGCGCTCGACCAGGTCGCGCGTGACCTGCTCGATGTGTTCCATGAACTCCTCGCGCTGCAGCTGGCCGCGCTCCATCTGCTTGAGCTTGAACTCCCAGTCGCCGGTGAGTTCCGGGGAGGTGATCTCGGTCGCACCGAAATGCCGTAGCGCGAACAGCAGCGAGAAGGCCTTCGGCGTCGGCACCAGATCCCTGCCGTTGCGGTGTACATACTCTTCGCGGATCAGGCCCTCGATGACTGCCGCGCGCGTCGCTGGCGTGCCCAGGCCCTTGGCCCCCATCGCCTCGCGCAGCTCGTCGTCCTCCAGGAGCTTGCCGGCGCCTTCCATGGCCGAGAGCAGCGTTGCCTCGCTGTAGCGCGCGGGCGGCTTGGTCTGCAGGGCGGTGGCGGCCACCTCGAGCGCCTTAACCTTTTCCCCGTTGCTCGCCGGCGGCAGATTCTCGTTTTCGTCCTGCGTCGCCTTCCCGTACACCGCCAGCCAGCCGGCGCTTTGCAGCACCTTGCCATCGGTCTTGAAGCGATGTTCGCCTACCGTGGTGATGCGTGTGGTCTGCAGGAACTCGGCCGATGGGTGAAACACGGCGAGGAAGCGCCGCACCACCATGTCGTAGAGCTTGCGCTCAGCCTCGTTCAGGTTCTTGGGGGCCTGCAGCGTCGGGATGATGGCGAAGTGATCGGAGATCTTGGTGTTGTCGAAGATGCGGCGGTTGGGTTTCACCCAACCGTTCTTCAGCACCGCCCTGGCGAAGGGAGCGTAGTCGCGATCGCCGGAAAGCATGTCCATTGCCTTCTTCACCGTACCGAGGTAATCCTCCGGCAGCGCGCGCGAATCCGTGCGCGGGTAGGTCAGCACCTTGTGGCGCTCGTAGAGCGCTTGCGCCAGGGACAGAGTGCCGCGCGCCGAGAAGCCGAAGCGGCCATTGGCTTCGCGCTGCAGGCTGGTCAGGTCGAACAGCAGCGGCGAGGCTTGCGTGGTTGGCTTGGTCTCCTCGCTCACCGTTCCCGGCTTGCCGCTGCAGGCGGCGACGATCGCTTCCGCGTCGGCTGCCCGCCACAGCCGTTCCGGCTTGCGCTCGGCATCGTCCGCCTTGCGGAACTCGGGATCGAACCAGCGCCCCGCGTATTCGCCCGCCTTGGCGCCGAAGCGTGCGTGCACTTCCCAGTAGGCGCGCGGCTTGAACTCGCGGATGCGCTCCTCGCGCTCCACCAGGATCGTCAGGGTCGGCGTCTGAACCCGGCCGACAGTGGTCAGGTAAAAGCCGCCTTCCTTGGAGTTGAACGCGGTCATGGCGCGCGTGCCGTTGATGCCGACCAGCCAGTCGGCCTCCGAGCGGCTCTTGGCGGCATCGGCGAGCGGCAGCAGCTCTTTGTCAGTGCGCAACCGCTCGAAACCGTCCCGGATGGACGCCGGGGTCATGGATTGCAGCCACAGGCGCCGGATCGGTTTCCTGGCGCGCGCGTGCTGCACGATGTAACGGAAAATCAACTCGCCCTCGCGTCCAGCGTCGCAGGCATTGATCAGTTCGCCGACGTCCTTGCGCTTGAGCAGCTGCAGCAGCAGGTTGAGCCGCTCGGCGCTGCGCTCGATCGGTGCCAGGTCGAAATGCGGCGGAATCAGCGGCAGGTGCGCGAAAGACCACTTGCCGCGTTTGACGTCGAATTCCTCCGGCACCACCAGCTCGAGCAGGTGACCGACAGCCGACGACAGAACATACTCTTCGCTCTCGAAGAAGTTGCCCTTGCGGGTGAAGCCGCCCAGCGCGCGCGCGATGTCCGCAGCGACGGAAGGTTTCTCGGCAATGATCAGTTTCTTGCTCATGCGGCGCGAAAGGCCGCAGAGGATACCCGCAAAGAACGCGCCGTTACAACCGCAGACCGCCGTTCGAGGCGCGCTCGTGTACGCGAGCGGCGCTCAACTCGGCAGTCGTGCCCCTCGCACACAGAGCAGTTCTTCGGCCATCAGCTGGCTGGCCGGGGTGCGCTGGTTCCACAGCACCATGAGCACGATCAGCTTGAGCTGTTCCAGCGAAAGTGACTCGCCGTTGGCGGCGAGCGCCCTTTCAATGATGTGTTCGCGGGTGGGCGGTGTGAGGATGGCGGATTGCTCCAGGTACATCAGGAAACCGCGGCAGTCCACGTCCAGCTTGGCAAGCTCCTTCGGCGCGAATGCACGGAAGGCGTTGCCGCGCTCGGGAAGCGGCGCCAGGGAGCGCTGTGGAGCGCGCACCACGCCAGCCAGCCAACTCAGCGCCTCGCTGATGTCCGAATCCTCGAAGCCGGCCGCCGACAGCTTCTTCGCCACCCGGTCGCTGTCGTGCGACAGGTCGGCCTGTCGGCAGTTTTCGAACAGGTAGACGAGTATGTCGAACATATTGTTGTTCTCCTGGGTGAGCATCAGCAGAGGCGTTGGTACAGTCCTCCGGGCAGCGCGGCGATGCGTCCGGCTAGCTCCAGTCGCAGCAAATCGGCGGATACCTGCTCGGCTGGCAGGCCGGCGCGCGCGCAGAGGGAGTCGAGATCCACAGGATCGAATCCCATGTGCGTCAGCAAGGCCTCGGGCTGCCCGGCCGGCGGGACCGCGGCTCGCGTCGAGGCGAAACCGGTACGCCGGAAGGCAGTCAGTTCCGCCAGCACGTCTTCCGCCGATTCGACCAGTTTCGCGCCCTGCTTGATCAACGCGTGGCAGCCTTTGGTGAGCGGCGAATGAATCGACCCAGGCAGCGCGAACACCTCGCGACCCTGCTCCGCTGCCGAACGCGCGGTGATCAGCGAGCCGGAGGCAAGCGCCGCCTCGACTACCAGGCAACCCTGCGCCAGCCCGCTGATGATCCGGTTGCGGCGAGGAAAATTATGCGCTGCACCGCCGGTACCCAGAGGGAATTCCGACAGCAGCAAGCCCGATTCGGCGATACGGCTGGCAAGCGGGCCATTCTGGCGCGGGTAGACCACGTCCACGCCGGTACCGAGGACTGCGATGGTCGAGCCCTGCGCCGCAAGTCCGCCGCGATGTGCGGCGGCGTCGATTCCCAGGGCGAGGCCGGACACGATGGTCAGGCCCGCAGCACTGAAGGCCTTGGCAAACTGCTCTGCGTCACGCGCACCCTGCGCGGTGGCGTTTCGGCTGCCGACGACTGCGAGGCACGGCCTGCCAAGCAGTTCGACCCGGCCAACAACGTAAAGCAGCGGGGGCGGGTCGGGGATTTCGAGCAACGGCCTGGGATACGCCTCATCTGCCAAGGTGATGATGGCGTGCCCGGATTCCTCCGCCCAGCGCAGTGCGCGCTCGATCGCAGGTGCAATGGCCTCGGGGCGCAACAGCTGCGCCGCTGCGGGGCCCGCAGCGCGCTCGAGTTGCGCTCCGGTCGCGGCGAGTATGTTCTCCGGAAGGCCGAATTGCTTGAGCAGGCCTCGAATCGCGGCGGCACCGAGCCCGGGCGTGAGTGTGAGTTGCAGCCAACTCGCCAGCCCGGGGTCTTGCGTCATGCGGGAGGCGAAACCCGGAGGACACTGCCTCCGCCGCGCGGCGCCGCTGCGGTGCAGCGCTCGCGATGTGGGTCGTTATGGTGTCTGGATGACATCCAGGGCGTTGACGGGCCTCGTGACGCGCATGACCAGTGCGTAGGATACGCGGTCGAAGATGCGGAACACAAACGCCAGGCCGTAACGCTCGTCGGGCACCTTGAAAGTCGCCGGCCCCGAGTTGGTCGCCATTGAGGCGTCGACGATCACCGGGCCGGGGCGGTAGAGCGCGAATACATGACCGACCTCGACTCCGTCGGCGCGCCCCCGGTTCAACGTCACGATTGACTGCGGTCCGCCTTCGCCGAGCTTGCCGAGGCCGCCATACACACCGACGATGCGGCCCTGCATGAAGACCGACGGCGCGTGCGGCGCGTAATTGGGCACTTCAGGCACGCCGGCCGGCAGCAGCTTGTCGCCCTTACCGACTTCCTGTGTCACCGTGGTCAGTTGGACGGTAGCCGGTTCGCCGGCGCGGGTTACGCGCGCCGTTCCGAGATAGATCGCCTCGTAGCCCAAGGTGATATTGGTGTCCGGGTCCACCAGCGCGTTGCCGCGTCGGTAGACGAACCAGTTCTCTTCCTTGGAGTCGCCGATGCCGCGCACGTAGGCGCGGTTGCCAGCCTCAATGATCACGCGGTTGTCTTCAGTGGCGATAATCGTCGGCGCGTTGTCCAAGCCATCGGGTTCCACCAGCAGCGGACGCGACAGGAAGGGCTCGATGATGTTCGCCGGAATGCTTGGGATGGCGTCTTTGGCGGTTGACTCGGCGCGCACACGGGGCGAGAGTTTCACGGTACCCGCGGCGCCGCCCACCTCGAGGCCGCCCCTGGCCGCTGGGCCCGTGCCGCTGCTGGCCGCTCCGGTCGCTCCGGCCGCTCCGGCTGCTCCGGCCGCTCCGGCTGCTCCGGCCGCTCCACCAGTGGCGTCGCGTCCGGCGATCGACAAGGTGCCGCTGACACGATCCAGGACAATCACGTCGCCCGGATAGATCCAGTGGGGATTGCGGATCTGCTCGCGGTTGAAATTCCAGATTTCCGGCCAGCGCCAGGGCGAGTCCGTGAAGCGTTCCGAGATGCCCCACAGCGTGTCTCCGCGCACGACGACATAGCGATCGGGGGCGTCCTGTTTGAACGCAATCGGAGAGTTCGGAATCTGTGCCAACACTCCGCCGGCGGACAGGCCGGACAGGACAAAAGCGAGCGTTGTGATAGACTTACGCAATTGGTTGCGCATGGGGCTCCCGAACCTTTCCATGTTCCCGGGTTGGCTTGAAAATCCCTTTGCCATCCAAATGTAGCATAAACGGCTAACTGTTTACCTGCCGCATTAGATTCTCCATCTAATTTATTCAATTTGCAACACTATTTCCCTGCCAGATGGCCTTGCTGAACATCCTGCGCTACCCTGACGCCCGGTTGCACAAGATCGGCGTTCCTGTGACCGTTTTCGACGCTTCGCTCAAGAACCTGGTGCGCGATCTCGCGGAGACCATGTACGCGGCGCCCGGTGTGGGTCTTGCCGCAACCCAGGTCGACGTGCACAAGCAGGTCATCGTGCTCGACGTTTCGGAGCGACGCGATTCGCTGGTGGTGTTGGTCAACCCCGAGATCGTCGAGGCTTCCGGTGTGTCCGACATCGAGGAGGGCTGCCTCTCGGTGCCCGGTGTGTACGACATCATTGAGCGCGCCGAGCGCGTAAAGGTGCGCGCCTGCGACCAGAATGGCAACGCATTCACGCTCGAAGCGCAGGGCCTGCTCGCGGTGTGCATTCAGCACGAGATGGATCACCTGAAGGGCAAGGTCTTTGTCGAGTATCTGTCGCAGCTCAAACAGCAGCGCGTCCGCGCCAGGCTGGCCAAGCAGCTGCGTAAGTCCGCCTAAACCTTCCTGCGCCTAGTCTTCGCGGGTACCCCGGAATTCGCCGAGCGCGCGCTTGCAGCGCTGCTCGAAGCGGGCTACGAAGTATCCCTAGTGCTGACGCAACCGGATCGGCCTGCAGGTCGCGGCATGCGGCCGGCGGCCAGCGCGGTGAAACGGCTTGCGCTATCGCACAATCTGGAGGTAATTCAGCCCGAGTCGTTGCGCGACGAAGCAACACGCGCACGCGTTGCAGCAGCGCGCCCCGATCTTCTCGTGGTAGCCGCTTACGGCCTGATCCTGCCGCAGACGGTGCTCGACGTCCCGGCGCAAGGCACGCTCAACATCCACGCTTCACTGCTGCCGCGCTGGCGCGGCGCGGCGCCGATCCACCGGGCGCTGCTGGCCGGCGACGCGGAGACCGGCGTCACCATCATGCAGATGGATGCCGGGCTCGACACCGGCCCGATTCTGCTGCAACGACGCGTCGCAATCGCGCCAGGCGATGACGCGCAAACCCTGCACGACAAGCTCGCTGCGCTCGGCGCGCAGATGATCGTTGCCGCGATCGCCGAGGTTGCCGCCGGACGCGCGCGCCCGGAGCCGCAGCCGCGTGCAGGCGCGAGCTATGCGCGCAAGATTGAGAAACGCGAAGCTGAGATCGACTGGGCGGCACCGGCGGTGCAGATCGAGCGCGTGGTGCGCGCAATGTGCCCCTCCCCCGGCGCCGCTGCCAGATTGAACGGCGCGGTCCTGAAGCTGTGGCGCGCGCGGGTTGTCGAGAGGCTCGGCGAACCTGGCCGCGTACTCGCTGCCGGTCCGGAAGGCATCCTGGTGGCCTGCGGGCAGGGTGCCCTGCTGGTCGAGGAATTGCAGCGCGCGGGTGGCAAGCGGCTGCATGCCGCTGAGTTTCTGCGTGGGGTGACGATCGTGCCGGGGGCCCGCCTGCAATGAAGCGTTCCGCCGACCTGGCGCCGGCCCTCGCGGAAGCGGCGCGCGCCGTCGCCGGAGTCGCCGCAGGACGCAGTCTGGCGCAAGCCATGGAGCGCCGCGCCGAGGGCGCGGCGGGTGGCGCGCTGACGGATCTTTGCTACGGCACTCTGCGCCGCTATGGCCGGGTGCAGTCAATCGTCCGAGCGCTGTCGCACAAGGGTGCGGCCGATCCACGGCTGGAGGCGTTGCTCTGGTGCGCGATATACGCGCTGGATAGCGGGCGCTACAGCGACTACACGGTGGTCGACCAGGCGGTGCGCGCCAGCGCCCTGCTCGAGCTATGGCCCGCGCGCGGCTACGTGAACGGCCTGCTGCGTAGTTACCTGCGCCAGCGCGAAGCGCTGGACCGGCGCATCGTCTCGGATCCGCAAGCGTTGCACCAGCATCCGCTGTGGTGGATCGAGACACTGCAGCGCGCCTATCCGGAAACCTGGCGCGAGATCGCCGCGGCCGGCAACAACCACCCGCCCATGTGCCTGCGCGTCAACCGCAGGCGCACCAGCGTCGATGCCTATGCGGCCCGGCTTGAAGCGGCTGGCATTGCAGCGTTGCGCGCCGGTCCGAGCGCACTGCTTCTGCTAAAGCCCCTGCCGGTGACCGCCGTTCCTGGTTTCGGCGAGGGTGAAGTGTCGGTGCAAGACGCGGGCGCTCAGCACGCTGCGGAGTACCTCGATCTCGCGCATGGCCAGCGAGTGCTCGACGCTTGTGCTGCGCCCGGCGGCAAGAGCGCGCACATCCTGGAGACTGCCGATGTCGAACTCGTCGCACTGGATGCAGATGCAGCGCGTGCGGCCCGCATCGGGGCGGGGTTCGGACGGTTGGGTATCGCCGGTCTGGTGCAAGTGGCAGATTGCACCGCAGTCGATGCCTGGTGGGATGGACACGCGTTCGACCGCGTGCTCGCCGACGTGCCCTGCACCGGATCCGGCGTGGCGCGGCGCCACCCGGACATCAAGTGGCTGCGGCGCGCGACCGACGCGCCGGCGTTCGCGCGCCGCCAGGCGGCGATCCTCGACGCGCTTTGGCGGGTCCTCGCCGCGGGTGGTAAATTGCTGTATGTCACCTGCTCGGTGTTTCCCGAGGAGAACAGCGCCGTGGTGGATGCATTTTGCTCGCGCACCCCGCAGGCGCGGCGGCGCGGGCTGCCTGCTGGCGCGCCGGCGCAGCTGCTGCCCGGCGCCGGGCACGACGGCTTCTACTTTGCCCTGCTAGAGAAGGACCGCTAACGCGGGCGCGATGCGAGCGAGCGCCTTCCTGCCGAAGTTTTTCCTGGCGCTGACCTGTGCCGCGGTGCTTTGCGCGCACGCCGATGAGATCGAGGTAATCGACGCGCGCCTCGCCGCCTCGGAGGAAGGCCTGCTGCTGAGCGCGGATTTCGGCTTCGAATTCAATGCGCGCCTGGGCGAAGCGGTGGCCAACGGGGTGCCCCTGTACTTCGTCGTCGAGTTCGAACTGACGCGCCCGCGCTGGTACTGGTTTGACGAGAACGCGGTTTCGCGGAGCACGCAGTTGCGTCTCTCGTACCATGCGTTGTCGCGGCAGTACCGGGTGTCTACCGGACCGCTGCACCAGGACTACTCGACGCTCGACGCCGCGCTCGACGTCATGCGCCGGCTGCGCAACTGGCAAGTGCTGGAACGCTCGGTGACGCTGGGCGGCTCGAGTTACGAGGCCGCGGTGCGCATGCGCTTGGACCCGGCACAGCTGCCCAAGCCGCTGCAGCTCTCGGCGATCACCAATCGCGAACTGCGCTTGGAGTCGCCGTGGAAGCGGTTCATCTTCCTGCCGCCGCACGCCACGGCGAGGCCGACCCCGGCCCAGGCGGCCCCCGCCCCCGCGGTTCCCGCGTTGCCCGTTGCACCTGAAGCTCAAGGCGGAGGGACAAAATGAAGGCACTGCTGATCGTCGGGGCCGCGCTAGCAGGGGTATTGCTGTTCCTCTTGGCAACCGCGAGCTCCGCCGACAGCACGTTGTTCGTGCGCCAATATCCCCTGCTGCTCGGCCTCAATGCGGCGCTTGCCGTCGCGCTCGCCTCCCTGCTCGGGGTGCAGCTTTCCGCTCTGCTGCGCCGCTACCGCAACGGCGTGTTCGGCTCGCGGTTGTCTCTGCGCTTCCTGCTGCTGTTCGCGCTGATGGCCGTGGTGCCCGGCGCCTTGGTGTACACCGTCTCGGTCCAGTTCCTGACCAAGAGCATCGAGTCCTGGTTCGACGTCAAGGTGGATGCGGCGCTCGAAGGTGGGATTACGCTCGGCCAGTCCACAGTGGACCGCATGCTGGGCGAAATGCAGGTCAAAGGACGCGCGATGGCGCTTGAGCTTGCCGACCGCTCTCCCGCTCAGCAGGTCACGCTCCTCTACCGCCTGCGCGAACAGGCGGGAGTGCAGGAAGCCGTGGTGGTGAGCGCCAACGGCAAGTTGCTGGCGAGTGCCAGCGAGGACGTATCCAGATTCCTGCCAGAGCTGCCCACCGCGCAAATGCTGCGCCAGGCGCGCTCGGCTCGCGGCTACAGTTCGATCGATTCCGCCGCAGGCAGGCCGCTGGCTCTGCGCGTCGTGCTGCCGGTAGCGGGCCTCGCGCTTGCCGATGAGGCGCGTTTCCTGCAATTGCGCGAGACGGTGCCGGCCGGACTGGCGAAGAGCGCGGAGGCGGTGGAAGCCGCATACCGCGACTACCGCCAACTCGCGGTGTCGCGGCAGGGCTTGAGGCGCATCTACATCGTCACCCTGACATTGGCGCTGCTGATGGCGCTGTTTGTCGCCGTGTCGCTCGCCGTGATCTTGTCCAACCGCCTGTCGGCGCCGCTCGCCAACCTCGCGCAGGCAACGCAGGCCGTGGCGCGGGGCGATTTTTCGCAGCGTCCTCCGGTGACCAGCCGCGACGAATTGGGCGTGCTCACCGAGTCGTTCAACTCCATGACACGCCAACTGGACGAAGCGCGCCGCGTAGTCGAGTCGAACCGCATCGCGCTGGAAACTGCCAACGCATCTCTCGAGAACATCCTGGCGAACCTGTCTGCCGGCGTGCTGGTGTTCGACCGCGAGTTGCGGCTTTCCATCTCGAACCGCGGGGCCACCGAGATCCTCGGCGGCGAGCTAAGCGTGCACGCGGGCAGGCCGCTTGCCGACTGGACCGGAGCCCTGGAGACGTTCGCGGGTCCCGTGCGCGGGCATTTCCTGTCGCACGGCGCCAGGACCTGGCAGCTGGAGATCACGCTCAAGGGCACCGGCAAGACGCTGCTGGTGCGCGGCGCCGCGCTGCCCGAGGCCACCGGGGGAGGCTATGTGCTGGTGTTCGACGACATCACCCAGCTGATTCAGGCGCAGCGCGCCACGGCCTGGGCCGAAGTGGCGCGGCGGCTCGCGCACGAGATCAAGAATCCCCTCACGCCGATCCAGCTTTCCGCCGAGCGCTTGGAGATGAAGCTCGATGGCAAGCTCGCGCCCGAAGAGGCGGAGCTCCTGCGCCGCAACACCCAGACCATCGTAAACCAGGTCACGGCGCTGAAGTCCATGGTGGACGATTTCGGCGACTACGCGCGCCTGTCCGCTCCGGTGCCGGCGGGCCTCGACCTGAATGCGCTGGTGGCGGACGTGCTGGCGCTTTACGAAACTTCGCGCGTGCCGGTCGCGAAGCGCTTGGCGTCGGCGCTGCCTCCTGTGTGGGCCGACTCAGCGCAGATTCGCCAAGTCATTCACAATCTGGTGCAGAACGCCCAGGACGCGCTCGAGAACCGCAAGGAGCCGCGCCGATTGCCTGCGGTCGAGGTGCGCACCGAACTGGCCGGGGACAAGGTGCGCCTGTCGGTGACGGACAACGGCGACGGCTTTCCAGAGGAATTGATGGCGCGCATTTTCGAGCCCTACGTCACGACCAAGCCGCGCGGCACCGGCCTGGGCCTTGCCATCGTGAAGAAGATCGTCGACGAGCACCACGGCTCGATTGCCATCGAGAACCACCCAGAACGCGGCGCCTCGGTCAGCGTGCTGCTGCCGCTGGCGGAAGCCGCCTGAGCCGATGGCACAGATCCTGGTCGTAGACGACGAAGTCGGCATCCGCGAACTGTTGTCGGAGATCCTCTCCGACGAGGGCCACGGCGTGGCACTCGCCGAGAGCGCTGGCGCCGCGCGCCGCATGCGCGAAGCCAGCCGCCCGGACCTGGTGCTGCTCGACATCTGGATGCCGGACACCGACGGCATCACTCTGCTCAAGGAGTGGGCGGGCAACGGTCAGCTGACCATGCCTGTGGTGATGATGTCCGGGCACGGCACCATCGAGACCGCGGTCGAGGCGACGCGCATCGGCGCGCTCGACTACCTGGAGAAGCCGATCGCGCTGCAGCGGTTGCTCGCCACGGTGAAACGCGCATTGCGCAACCACGAGCTCGCCGCCCCGCGGCAGCTGTCCATGTCGGCACTGGGGCGCTCGAGCGCGCTCGCCGGCGTGCAGAAGCGCCTGGCGCAACTCGCGCAAAGCAGCGCCCCGCTGATGCTGCGCGGCGAGCATGGCATGCTGCCGGAGATGTTCGCCCGGCTGCTCGCTGCGCCCGGTGCGCCGTTCTTCTCGGGCAGCGAACTGCTGGCGGAGGCCTCCACGGAACTTCTGGCGCGCGCGGCGGGCGGCATCCTGTTCCTGCCCGACCTGTCGCGCCTGATGCGCAATGAGCAGAAGAACCTGGAGTTCCTGCTGGCGCGCGCGGACCGGAACAAGGCGCGCATCGTCTCGTTTTCGCCCGTGGACCCGCGCCTGCTGGTGGAGCGACTGGGCTACGACCCCGGCGTGGCGGCCCGGCTCGGCGAGCTGACCCTGCGCCTGCCGCCGCTGCGCGAGTTCGCCGAGGATGTGCCGGACCTTGCCGTGCAGATGCTCGCGCAGCTGGTGGAGGCGCGCGCCTGCCCGCCGCGCCGTTTTTCGGTCGCCGCTCTGAACGCGCTGCGCCACCACCGCTGGCCGGGCAACCTCGCCGAGCTGGAGCACGCAGTGAAGAACCTCGCCATCACCTCGCTGGAGGAGGAGGTGTGCGTCGAGGACGTCGAGCGGGTGCTCGCTGGCCAGGGCACGCAGGTGAGCGCGCCAGAACTCGGGCTCGACCGCCCCTACCGCGAGGCGCGCGAGGCCTTCGAGCGCGTGTACTTCGAAAACCTGCTGGCGCAGGAGCGCGGCAGCATGTCGCGGGTGGCGGAAAAATCCGGGCTCGAGCGCACGCACCTGTACCGCAAGCTGAAGGCGCTCGGCCTGGCGGTGGGCAAGCGCGAGGAAGGTTGAGTACACCGTGAAGATCATCATTCTCGGCGCCGGCCAGGTCGGCGGCTCTCTGGCGGAGAGCCTGGTATCGGAGCAAAACGACATCACGGTGGTCGACGTCGAACCGACGCGGCTGCGCGCGCTGCAGGACCGGCTCGACCTGCGCACCGTGGCCGGCAGCGCCTCACATCCTTCCGTGCTGATGGAGGCCGGCATCGACGACGCCGACCTGCTCATTGCGGTGACGCAGTCGGACGAGACCAACCTCGTCGCCTGCAAGCTGGCGGCGCGCATGTTCAACGTGCCGCGGCGCATCGCGCGCATCCGTGCCACGGATTTTCTCGACGATCCCAAGGTGCTCGGCCCGGACGGGTTCGACGTCGATCTGTCGATCTGCCCCGAGCAGGTGCTGACCGACTACATCGTCAAGCTGGTTGAATTCCCCGAAGCGCTGCAGGTGCTCGATTTTGCCGACGGCCAGGTGAGCCTGGTGGCGGTGCGCGCCTATCAGGGCGGGCCGATGGTGGGGCGTCCGGTAAAGGAGATCCGCGGTCACATCCCGGGCATCGACACGCGCATTGTCGCCATCTTCCGGCGCGACGGCGCCATCATGCCCGACGGCGACACGGTGATCGAGGACGGCGACGAGGTGTTCTGCCTGGCGTCTTCCGACCACATCCGCCAGGTGATGAGGGAATTGCGGCGCATGGACCAGCCGGTCAAGCGCGTGATGATCGCCGGCGGCGGCAACATCGGGCTGCGCCTCGCGCGTGCGCTGGAAGCCGACTACTCGGTGCGCCTGATCGAGCACAACAAGCGCCGCTGCGACGTGATTGCGGCGAAGCTGAACCGCGCCCTGGTGCTGAACGGCGACGCCACCGATGAGGAACTGCTGGTGCAGGAGAACATCGGCGAGATGGACCTGTTTGTCGCGGTCACCAACGACGACGAGAACAACATCATGAGCTGCCTGCTGGCGAAGAAGATGGGCGCGCGGCGCGTGGTGGCGCTGATCAACCGCCGCAGTTACGTCGACCTGCTGCAGAGCGGCCAGATCGACATCGCCATATCGCCGGCGCAGGCCACCATCGGCAAGCTGCTCGCCCACGTGCGCCGCGGCGACGTGGTAGCGGTGCACAGCCTGCGGCGCGGCGCCGCCGAGGCGCTGGAAGCGGTGGTGCACGGTGACCGCGAGTCCTGCCATGTCACCGGCCGGCGCGTCGACGAGATCGAGTTGCCCGCCGGCGCGACCATCGGCGCTGTCGTGCGCGCGGGCAAGGTGCTGATGGCGCACCATGACACCCGCATCGAGGCCGAGGACCACGTCATCGTGTTCGTCACCGACAAGAAGACCCTGCCGCGGGTCGAAAAGCTGTTCCAGGTCGGCGCGCGCTTCCTCTAGCGGACCCGGCCAAGCGCTGCCGTGCGATTACCCGCCGTCCTGCACATGCTGTCGCTGGTGCTGCTGCTGTTCGCCGCCAGCATGCTGGTGCCGCTTGTGTTCTCACTGGGACTCGCCGACGGCGCGCATGCTGCCTACGCCAAGGCCATGGGCATCACCCTCTTGGCGGGCGCCGGGCTGTGGGCGGTGACGCACCGTGCCGGGCGCGAACTGCAGGTGCGCGACGGTTTCCTGCTGGTGGCGCTAGTGTGGACCGTGCTGCCGGCCTTCGCCACGCTGCCTTTGATGTTGCAGTTGCGCGAGCTGTCGTTCACTGACGCTTTCTTCGAGGCGGTGTCTGGCCTCACCGCGAGCGGCGCCACGGTACTCTCGGGCCTCGACCGGTTGCCGCCCTCGCTCAACATCTGGCGCGGCTTCATGATCTGGCTGGGCGGCATGGGCGTGATCGTGCTGGCGGTGGCGATCCTGCCGCTGCTCGGCGTCGGCGGCAGCCAGCTGTTCAAGGCCGAAACGCCTACGCCGATGAAGGACAGCAAGCTCACGCCGCGCATCGCAGAAACTGCGAAGGGGTTGTGGCTGGTGTACTTCGGCCTGACCGTCGCCTGCGCCCTGGCCTACCGCTGGGCCGGGATGAACTGGCTCGACGCCGTGATGCACGCCTTCACCACCATGGGGCTGGGCGGCTTTTCCACCCATGACCAGAGCTACGCCTACTGGAATTCGCCGCGCATCGAGGCGGTCGCCATCGTGTTCATGCTGCTCGCGGCGATCAATTTCGCCACCCATTTCCTCGCCTGGCACCGGCGCTCGCTGCGCGCCTACCGCGTGGATCCCGAGGCGAAGGTGTTTGTCGGCGTGGTGATGCTCTCGGCGCTGGGAATCGCCGCCTTCCTGGTCTGGAAGGGCGTGTACCCCGATTTCGGGACGGCGCTGCGCTACGCGGCCTTCAACGTTGTGTCCATCGCCACCACCACCGGCTACGCCAATACCGATTTCAACCTGTGGCCGATCTTCGCCCCGCTGTGGATGCTGTTCCTGAGCAGCTTTGCCAGCTGCTCGGGATCCACCGGCAGCGGGATGAAGATGATCCGCGCGCTGATCCTGTTCAAGCAGGTGTTCCGCGAACTGCTGCGCATCATCCATCCGCGCGTCTACAGGCCAGTGAAGCTTGGTGGCCAGCCTGTGGAGAACAACGTGGTGTTTGCGGTTCTGGCTTACGTCTTCGTCTACGTGTCCTGCATCGTCATCTTCACGTTGCTGCTGGCGCTGAGCGGCGCCGACGTGGTGACGGCGTTCTCAGCCGCCGTGGCGTCGATAAACAACACCGGCCCCGGGCTGGCGCGGGTGGGCCCTGCCTCCACCTATGCGGTGCTGAACGACTTCCAGACCTGGGTCTGCTCGTTCGCCATGCTGCTCGGGCGGCTCGAGCTGTTCACGCTGCTGGTCGTGCTGACGCCGGCGTTCTGGCGCAAGTGAACCGCGTCCCGGTCAGAGTGGTAGCCGGCCCACTGCCCGAGCTGTCGGCGGGCTGGTTCGCCCTAAAGCCGCGCAACTGCCCTTGCTGTGTGGGGCGTGTCGAGCTGCAGGTGGAAATTGCGCGCCTGGTCCGCGAGCGTCGGCCGCAGGGCGTGCTGATCGAACTGTTGGATGCGGGCCACCAGCCCGCGCTGCGCAGGGCGCTTACCGAGTGGCCGCTCGCGAAGTACGTGCGGCTGGAACCGCCGGTTTAGCCGTGCTTCTTCTTCTTCACGCGGTGCGGCCGCGTCTTGCCGTAGCTGCCCTTGTAGATCTTGCCCTTGCGCGTGCGCTTGTCGCCCCTGCCCATGGAACTCTCCTGGTTGCGAATCGCGGGGGATTATAGCTAGGTCACTCCGGCGCGCGCGTCGGGCTCGTAGGCGAGCCAGGGCGCGAGCCACTTCTCCGCCTCGGCGACGCTCATTCCCTTGCGCCGAGCGTAGTCCTCCAACTGGTCCGGCCCGATCTTGCCGACCGCGAAGTAGCTCGCGTCCGGATGCGAAAGGTAGAAGCCCGATACGGCGGCCGTCGGCAGCATGGCGTAGGACTCGGTGAGCGTCATCTCGGCGTTCTTCGGCGCATCGAGCAGCGCGAACAGCGCACCCTTCTCGGTGTGGTCCGGGCAGGCCGGATAGCCGGGCGCAGGGCGAATGCCGCGGTACTTCTCCGCGATGAGATCTTCGTTGCTCAGCGCTTCGTCCGCCGCGTAACCCCAGTACTCGCGGCGCACGCGCTGATGCAGGTGCTCGGCGAAGGCTTCCGCCAGCCGGTCAGCGAGCGCTTTCAGCATGATCGCGGAATAATCGTCCTGGGCGCGCTCGAATTCCGCGAGCTTCTTCTCGATGCCGAGCCCGGTGGTCACAGCGAAGGCTCCGACCCAGTCGGGTACTCCGGATTCCTTGGGTGCGACGTAGTCGGCGAGGCACTGATTGGCGCGGCCCGCGGGCTTCTGGTTCTGCTGGCGCAGGTTGTGCCAGGTGATCAGCGTTTCCCGGCGCGATGTGTCGCGATATACCTCGATGTCGTCGCCGACCCGCGCGGCAGGGAACAGGCCGAACACGCCGCTTGCGCGCACCCAGCGGCCCTCGATCATCTTCTTCAGGAACGCCTGCGCCTCGGCATGGAGCTTCCTCGCTTCCACGCCGACGATCGCGTCGTCAAGGATCGCCGGATAGGAGCCGGATAGCTCCCAGGTCTGGAAGAACGGCCCCCAGTCGATGCAGGCAGCGAGCTTCTCCAGGGGATAGTTCTTCAACACGGTGATCCCGGGTTTGGCGGGCTTCGGTGCGACGTAGGTACTCCAGTCGGTCGACTGGCCGAGCTCCCGCGCCCGGGCGATCGGCAACAGCGGCCCCGGACCTCTCTTTTGTGCATGTTGTTGCCGAATGCGCTCGTAGTCTGTGCTCACCTCCGCCAGATAGGCCGACCGGGCGTGCGGAGAGAGCAGACTCTGCGTCACGGTCACGGAGCGGGATGCATCGGGAACATAGACCACCGGACCGGAGTAGTTGGGGGCAATCTTGACCGCGGTATGTGCCCGGGAAGTGGTGGCGCCGCCGATCAGGAGCGGCAGCGTGAGGCCCGCGCGCTCCATCTCCTTGGCGACGTGCGCCATCTCCTCGAGCGACGGCGTAATCAGGCCCGACAGCCCGATGGCGTCGGCCTTTTGCTCGCGCGCCGTGTCCAGAATCTTCTGCGCCGGCACCATCACACCGAGGTTCACCACGTCGTAGTTGTTGCACTGGAGCACCACGGCGACGATGTTCTTGCCGATGTCGTGCACGTCCCCTTTTACGGTGGCGATCACGATCTTGCCCTTCGGACGGCCTGCCTGGCCGGTGCGCGCCTTCTCTGCCTCGATGTAGGGAACGAGGTGCGCGACTGCCTGCTTCATCACCCGCGCGGACTTCACCACCTGCGGCAGGAACATCTTGCCGGCGCCGAACAGGTCGCCCACTACGTTCATGCCGTCCATCAGCGCTCCCTCGATCACCTCGATGGGGTGCGCCGCGGCTAGCCGCGCCTCCTCGGTGTCCGCCACGACGTGGGTGGCGGTGCCGGTCACCAGCGCGTGTACCAGGCGCTCGCGCACCGGCGCGCGACGCCAGGCGTCGTCTTCCTTCGCAGCCTTGCCGCCGCCCGATTTCACCGTGATGGCGAACTCGACCAGCCGCTCAGTGGCGTCGGCACGGCGGTTGAGGATCACGTCCTCCACGCGCTCGCGCAGCTGCGGCTCGATCTCCTCGTACACGCCAAGCTGGCCGGCGTTGACGATGCCCATCGACATGCCGGCGCGCACCGCGTGGTACAGGAACGCGGTGTGCATCGCTTCGCGCACCGCGTCGTTGCCGCGGAACGAGAACGAAAGATTGGACAGCCCGCCTGATACCTGCGCGTGCGGCAGGTTCTGGCGAACCCAGCGCGTCGCATCGAGATAATCGAGGCCGTAGCGCGCGTGTTCCTCCAGCCCGGTCGCCACGGCAAAAATATTCGGGTCGAAGATGATGTCCTCGGGGGCAAAGCCGGCCCGAGCGATGAGCAGGTCGTAGGCGCGCCGGCAGATCGCGGTGCGCCGCTCGAGGGTATCGGCCTGCCCCTGCTCGTCGAACGCCATCACCACCACCGCCGCGCCGTAACGGCGCGCGAGGCGCGCCTGGCGCAGAAATTCCTCCTCACCTTCCTTCATGCTGATCGAATTGACGATGCTTTTGCCTTGCACGCACTTCAGGCCTGCCTCGATCACACGCCACTTGGAGCTGTCGATCATCACCGGCACGCGCGCGATGTCGGGCTCTGCCGCCACGAGGCTGAGGAAGCGCTGCATGGCGGCCTCCGAATCGAGCATCCCTTCGTCCATGTTGACGTCGATGACCTGCGCGCCGTTCTCCACCTGCTGGCGTGCCACCGTCAGTGCCTCGGCGTAGTTGCCGGCAAGGATCAGGCGGGCAAAGGCCTTCGAACCGGTGACGTTGGCACGTTCGCCAACGTTGACGAAGAGCGACTCGGTGCCGACGTTGAGCGGCTCGAGGCCGGCGAGGCGCAGCTTCTTCGGCAACTCCGGGATGCGCCGCGGTGCGACGCCCTTCACCGCCTGGGCCAGTGCCCGGATGTGATCGGCCGTGGTGCCGCAGCAGCCGCCGATGATGTTGAGCCAGCCATTTCTTGCCCACTCGCCCATCAGCGCCGCCATGTTCTCCGGCGTGTCGTCATACTCGCCGAAGGCGTTCGGCAGCCCGGCGTTGGGATGGCAGGAGACGAATGCTTCCGCGACCGCGGAAAGCTCCTCGACATGCGGCCGCAGTTCCTTCGCGCCGAGCGCGCAATTGAGCCCCACCGCCAGCGGTCGCATGTGGCGCACGGAGTTGTAGAACGCTTCGGTGGTCTGGCCGGAGAGCGTGCGCCCCGAGGCATCGGTGATGGTGCCGGAGACGATCACCGGCCAGCGCGTGCCGCGGCGCTCGAACAGTTCCTCCAGTGCGAACAGCGCGGCCTTCGCATTCAGCGTGTCGAACACCGTCTCCACCAGGAACAGGTCCACGCCGCCTTCGGCGAGCGCTTGCGCCGCTTCGGCATACGCTGCGACCAGCTGGTCGAAACTGATGGCGCGAAAGCCCGGATCGTTGACCTCGGGCGAGAGCGATGCGGTCTTCGTAGTCGGACCCAGCACGCCGGCGACAAAGCGCGGCCGCGACGGGTCTGTTGCTTCCCATGCGCGCGCCGCCGCCACCGCGAGTCGCGCCGCGGCGAGGTTCAGCTCGGCGACCTGCGCCTCCATGCCGTAATCGGCCATAGAAACCGCGGTCGAGTTGAAGGTATTGGTCTCGATGATGTCGGCGCCGGCCTCGAGATACTGCTCATGGATGCGCCGGATGAGTTCGGGCTGCGTCAGCGCCAGCAGGTCGTTGTTGCCCCGCAGGTCGCGTGGCCAGTCGCGGAAGCGCTCGCCGCGGAACTGCGCCTCGTCCAGACGCTCGCGCTGGATCATGGTGCCCATGGCGCCATCGAGGACGAGAATCCTCTGGCCCATCAGGGCGGCGAGCTGCGCGCTGCGGTCGCTATGCGTCATCGGTTCCCGGAAAACAAAACGCCCGTTCGGCTTGCGCGGAAACGGGCGTTTGAGCACGTCTCTTTAGCTGCATTTGTAACGCGCCCGCAAGCTGAACATCAAATCGGCGCGAGCCCGCAGTGTGCCTAGTTAAGCCTGCTATGTCAATCGCTTACGCGTATAATGCGCTCCCCCATGGAACATCTCGAAGCCAAGCGCGCACAGGAGTTCCTGAAACAGCACGCAGATGCGTTGTTCGTCGATTGCCGCAGCGAAATGGAATATCTGTTCGTCGGCCATCCGGTCGGCGCGCTGCACGTGGCCTGGAACGACGGGCCGGACTGGGCGGTCAACCCGCACTTCGTGGGCCAGGTGAAGAAGCTCGCCGGCACCAACCACACCACGCGTCCCGTGGTGCTCATCTGCCGCAGCGGCAACCGTTCGCAGGAGGCGGGAGCGGAACTGGAGCGCGCCGGCTTCACGCAGGTCTACAACGTACGCCACGGCTTTGAGGGCGAGCTGAACGACAAGCACCAGCGCAACTCGCTCGCGGGCTGGCGTTTCGCAGGCTTGCCGTGGGAGCAGTGCTAGGCCGCTAGGCGTGCACCCGCCGGCACGACTGGCCTGGGGCATGTGCGCGCTGGGCGCCTCGCTCTACCTGGCGGGCTTCTTCCAGCGCGTTGCCCCGGCAGTGATGACGCAGGAGCTGATGGCGGAGTTCTCGCTCGCCGCCGCCGGCCTGGGCAACCTCTCCGCGTTTTACCTGTACGGCTATGTCGCCATGCAGATTCCGACCGGCCTCATGGTGGACCGCTTTGGCGCAAGGCGCGTGCTCGCGGTAGGCGCGGCAGTGGCGGCGGCAGGCAGTTTCCTGTTCGCGCTGGCGCCCAACCTGTTTGCCGCGAATCTCGGTCGGCTCCTCATCGGCGGCTCGGTGGGCGTTGCCTGGGTCGGCACGCTGAAACTTGCAGCGCAGTGGCTGCCCGCGCAGCGATTCGCCTTGGCGAGCGGCCTGACCCTCGCTGCGGGCATGAGCGGCGCGGTGACCGCCGGGGTGCCGCTTGCGGCGGCTGTGAACGCGTTCGGCTGGCGGCCGGTCATGCTCGCCGGCGCGATCGTGCTAGCGTTCATCTGCGCGGCGATCTGGCTGATCGTGCGCGACGATCCCGCGGAGCGCGGCTACACCGGCTACACGAGTGCACCAGTCGGCCTTGCCACGCCGCGGCCTTCGATCTGGCGCGGGCTGGCAGACGTTCTTCGCTACCGCAACACCTGGCTGATCTTCTTTGCGCCGCAGGGCATCAGCGGCGCGACCATCGCATTCGGCGGCTTGTGGGGAGTGCCTTATCTGGTCTCGGTGTATGGATTCTCGTCCGCGCGCGCGGCGTTCTACTGCTCCGCGCTGATGCTCGCCTGGGCGCTGGGCGGCCCAGTGTTCGGCGCGTTCTCCGACCGGCTGCGCGAGCGCAAGCCCCTGTATGTCATCGGTTCGGTCTGTGCGCTCGTGCTCTGGTCCGTGGTCGTGCTGGCGCCGCCTTCGCCAACCGTATTGCTGGTGATGCTGATCGCTGCCGGCTTCGTCTCGGGATGCATGGTGACCGGGTTCGCGTACGCCAAGGAATCAGTTCCCGCGCATCTCGCGGGAACCGCCACAGGCGTGGCGAACATGGGTTCGATGACGGGCGCGATGCTGCTGCAGCCGCTAATCGGCATTGTCCTCGACCAGGGCTGGGTGGGCGAGTTGACGTATGGCGGCGCGCGCTCCTACGGCGCGCAAGCCTACCGCGACGCATTCCTGCCGCTGCTTGGCTGGCTCGCGGTGTCGCTCGCCTCTACGCTCGCCACGCGCGAAACGCACGCGCGGCAGATGCGCTGATAAGATTCCACGCCATGAACGACATGGAATTCCGCTCGATTGTCGCGACGTTTCCCTGCCAGGTGCAGTGGGGCGACTGCGACCCGGCGGGGATCATCTTCTATCCCACCTATTTCCGCTGGATGGATGCGGCCTGCTGGGCCTTCCTCGCGTCGGTCGGCTACGACGCGAAGCGCATGCGCGCCGAGCACTTCGCCATGCCCCTGGTGTCGGCGGACTGCCAGTTTCTCCATCCCGCCCAGCAAGGCGACCGCTGCGTGGTGCGCTCGCGCGTCGCGCGCTTTGGCGGCAAGTCCTTCGTGGTCTCGCACGAGGTGCAGCGCGAGGACGGCATGCCGCTCGCCAAGGGCTCGGAAACACGGGTCTGGAGCAGGTTCGAAGAGGGACCGGGTTCGCGCATGCGCGGGCAGGCGATTCCCGAGGAGTTGAAGGCGCTGTTCCGCGCCGGCTAGCCCTCAGAAGTCGAAGAACACCGTTTCGTCCTTGCGCTGCAGGACGATGTTCCACTCGAGCACCCCTTTGCTCATGTGCCTCGCGACCAGAGTGGCGCGCCGCGCGGCGGGCACGAGCATCAGCACCGGATCCTGCGCGTTGGCAGGCTCGCCCGGAAAGTAGATCCGGGTCGAGAGCTGCTTGAGCAGCCCGCGCATGAACACCGTCACCGAGAGGTGGGGCGCCTGCGGCTTGCCGCCACTGCCTGGCACGCGGCCGGGCTTGATAGTGGTGAAGCGGAAATTGCCCTTCGCATCGGTCGGGATGCGCCCGAAGCCGCGAAAGCCGCGCTCGATCGCCTTCTTCTGCCGGTCCTCGGGGTGGGCGTACCTGCCCTCGGCGTTCGCCTGCCAGACTTCGATCAGGCCGTCGCTCACGCCGACGCCGTCGCCGTCGACAAGGCATCCTTGCACGATGAGGCGCTCGCCTTTAGCGCCAGGTCCGGCGATGCGCGCAGTGTTGAGCCAGTCTAGCCCGATGTGCAGGTAGGGGCCGACCGTCTGGGAACCGCTCGCGTAGAGGCTCATGTCACTCTCCCTCCGAAGCGTCCATCGGCGTCGCCTCGCGGCCGCGCAGCACGATGTCGAAGCGGTAGGCGAGTGCGTGCTCCGGCGCCGTGTTCTCCCAGTCGAACTGGGAGACGAGGCGCACACGCGCCTTCTCGTCCGGGATGCTCATGTACATCGGGTCGTAGGGCAGCAGCGGGTCTCCCGGGAAGTACATCTGCGTGACCAGGCGGGTGAGGAACGCGCGCCCGAACAGCGAGAAATGAATGTGCGCGGGCCGCCAGGCGTTGTAGTGGTTGCGCCAGGGATATTCCCCCGGCCGTACGCTGACGAAGCGGTAGCGCCCTTCGGCGTCGGTGAGCGCGCGGCCTGCGCCGGAGAAGTTTGGATCCATCGGCGCGTCGTGCTGGTCTGCCTTGTGCGGATAGCGACCGGCGGCATTCGCCTGCCACACCTCGACCAGCGTGTGCGGCACCGGCCTGCCGTTCTCGTCGAGCACGCGGCCGCTGACGATGATGCGCTCGCCGATCGGGTCGCCCTTGTGCTGCCGGGTCAGGTCGCTGTCGGTGGGCTTGAGGTCGTCGTATCCGAAAACCGGCCCCGTGATCTCCGACAGCGTCTGCGGCGCGATGACCAGCGGCTGCGTCGGATGGCGCTTTGCCGTAGAGGCATAGGGCGGGAAGTCGTACAACGGCTGCGTGCCGGGATGGAACCTGCGGTAGCCGTGGATCTTGCTCATGGCGGCGTCATTCTCCCCTCATTCGGCGTCGGGCTGCTTGCCTGGCTGCGCACGGTCGAAGGCCTCGAGTTTCATGCAGGCATCGAACACGCGCATCACCGTGGGGAACGGCGCCAGGTCGCACTTATAGCGCTGCGCATTGAACACCTGCGGCACAAGGGTGCAATCGGCGATTCCGGGGGCGTCGCCCTGGCTGTACTTTCCCGTACCCGGCGTTTTCGCCATCGCGGCTTCGAGCTTCGCCATGCCCTCCGCGATCCAATGCCGGTACCACGCGTTGACCTGTTCTTCGCTCTGCCCCAGTTCCTTTTTCAGATGGGTCAGCGTGCGCAGATTGTTGAGCGGGTGCATTTCGCACGCGACGAACAGAGCGAGGCTCCTCGCGCGGGCGCGCGCGAACGGGTCCCGCGGCAGCAACGGCGGATTGGGATGCGTCTCGTCGAGGTACTCGATGATGGCGAGCGATTGGGTGAGCAGCCTGCCACCGTCTTCAAGCGTCGGCACCAGGCCTTGCGGATTCAGCGAGCCGTATGCGGGCTTGCGGTGCTCGCCTTTCGGCAGATGCACGAACGCGGACTCGTAGGCGAAACCCTTGAGGTTGAGCGCGATGCGGACGCGAAACGCCGCCGAACTGCGGAAGTAGGTGTACAGCTTCACAAGGCCGGCACCACCTTCACCTTGAGCTCGCCCACTGCATCGATGTACGCATGCAGTTCGTCGCCGGGCTTCACCGGGCCGACGCCGGCGGGCGTGCCCGAATAAATGATGTCGCCGGGTTCGATCGTGTAGTACTCGGAAAGGTAGGCGATCTGCTCGGGCACCGACCAGATCATGTCGGCGAGGTCGGCTTTCTGGCGTTCCTTGCCGTTCACCTGCAGCCAGATCGCGCCTTTGGAGGGGTGGCCGATCTTGGAAGCAAGCGCGAGGGCGCTGCACGGCGCCGCCTCGTCGAAGTCTTTGCCGAAGTCCCACGGGCGGCCGTGGTCCTTGCCCAACTGCTGCAGGTCGCGCCGCGTCATGTCGAGGCCCACCGCGTAGCCGTAGACGTGCTCGTTGGCGCGCCTGGCTTCGATGCGCCGCCCCGCCTTGTGGATGGCGACCACCAGCTCGGTCTCGTAGTGATAGTTGGCGGTCTTCGGCGGGTAGTGCACATTGCCGCCGCTGGGCACCAGGCAATGCGCGCTCTTGATGAAGAAGAACGGCTGCTCGCGGCCGCTGCCGCCCATCTCCTTCTGGTGCTCGGCGTAGTTGCGCCCGACGCAGAAGATGCGGCGCACCGGGAAGCTATCGCCGCTGCCGGAGATCGGCAGCGCCGGGGGAGTCCAGATCGGGATTGCGTAAGCCATGCTGACCTCTTGGCAAAGACGCGGATTCTAGTCCTTGGCGGCGCGCTCGCGCACGAGCAGTTCGCGCAGCTTGAAGCGTTGTACCTTGCCGGTTGCGGTGCGCGGCAGCTCGGTGACCGGCAGGATCCACTTCGGCCGCTTGTGGCGGGGCAGCTTCCTTTCGCAGGCGGCCGCGGCAGCGGCGACTGCGGCCTGTGCATCCACGCCGCGCGCCGCCACGAACAGCGCCAGGCGCTCGAAGCCGTCCGTGTCCGGGACCGACACGCACGCCGCTTCGGCGACCGCCTCCAGCCCGAGCACCGCCTCCTCGAGCTCGCCGGGCTGCACCCATTGGCCGGCGATTTTCACCAGCTCGTCGCTACGCCCCTGGTGCGAGTAGAAGCCCTGCGCATCACGGACGAAGATGTCCCTGGTGCAGAACCAGCCGTCGCGGAACTGCTCGCGTGTTTCCTCCGGCCGGTTGGCGTAGCCTGCGCTGAGCGCGGGGTGACGTACCCACAACACGCCCGGCACGCCTGTTGCAACTTGGCCCTCGTCGTCGCCGCGCAGGCGCACCTCCACGCCCGAGAGCGGCTTGCCGGTTCGCAGTACGCCGGCACCGCCGGGCGGCGTGGCCATGATCACGCAGAAGGTCTCCGACATGCCGTACACGGAAAGAATCTCCCGCCCGGTGGCCGCGCGCCAAGCCTCGAACACCGACTCCGGCAGTCGCTCGCCCGCGGAAACGCAATGCCGCACCCCGCGGAATGGCGCAAGGCGTTCCGGCTGCAATGCCAGCAGCCGGCGATAAAACGTCGGCACGCTGAACACAGCGGTGGGCCGATGGCGGGCGACGATGGCCTGAATCTGCTCGACGTCGGCCCACTCAGGATGCAGGATCGCGGTAGCGCCGAGCGCGAGCGGACCAAGCAAGCCGTTCTCCAGCGCATAAGCGAAGAACAGCTTCGAGGTCGCGAACACCGTGTCGCCAGCGGCCAGTCCCACCACCTCGCGCTGGGCCTGCCCCGCCGGCAGCACGTCGCGGTGGGCGTGCACGATGCCCTTGGGCCGACCGGTGGTGCCCGAGGAATAGAGCCAGAAGGCCGCGTCCTCCGGCCGGGCGTCGTGGAACGCCGCCGTCGCCTCCGCGCAGCGCACTGCCTCGCGCCACCGTGCGCTGGTGGCGAGCCGGTTCTCTTGTGCGAGCTGCCTCGCGAGCGGTCCGAGCGCGCCGAGCAGCGCGTCTTCGGCGATCAGCAGGCGGGCGCCGCTGTCGGCGAGGACGTGGCGGTAGTCTTCCTCGCCAAGCTTGGTGTTCAGGCCAATCGCCACGGCACCGGCCTGCACCGTGCCGAGCCAGGCGGCGACGAACTCGGGCGTGTCGCGCAGCAGCAGCAGCACGCGTTCTCCGGGGCGCACGCCCAAGGCGCGCAGCGCGTTCGCGGCGCGGCCGACCTCAGCGGCGAGCGCGCGATAGCTGAGGACCTCCTCGCCGCAGACCAGGGCCACTCGCGCGCCATGGCGCGCGAGTGCATCCTCGCCCAGCAGATGCTCGGCTGCGTTCATTGCGGGAAACGCAGTATAGAGGCCCTGTCGGCGCAGGAAGCGGCCCGGGCCGCGCTCGCACGCGGCCTGCACCAAAGTGCACAAAAAAACGGGGCGCCGGAGCGCCCCGTGAACTAGGAATTACCTAGGAGACTCTTTACATACGGTAGGCCGCCTCGCCGTGCGAGGAGGTGTCGAGGCCTTCGCGCTCTTCCTCTTCCGGCACGCGCAGGCCGATCGTCAAGTCCACCAGCTTGTAGGAGATGAATGCCACGATTCCGGACCACAGTATCGTCACGCCCACCGCCTTCGCCTGGATGATGAACTGGCCCCAGATCGCATAGTCCTTTGCCGCGGTCATGGTTCCGCTCGCCCAGTCCACCGGGAAGCTCGGCCCGCCGAGCGACGGCGAGTTGAAGACGCCGGTGAGGAGCGCACCGAGTACGCCACCGACCGCATGCACCCCGAACACGTCGAGGGAGTCGTCTGCGCCGAGCAGCTTCTTCAGCCCGCTGACGCCCCACAGGCACACCAGGCCGGCGGCCAGGCCGATGACAAACGCGCCCGGGATGCCGACATTGCCGGCGGCAGGCGTGATCGCGACCAGCCCCGCAACCGCGCCGGAGGCGGCGCCCAGCATCGTCGGTTTGCCCTTGAAGATGGCTTCGCCGAGAGTCCAGGAAAGCACCGCGCAGGCGGTGGCGAGGAAGGTGTTGATGAAGGCGAGCGCAGCGAAGCCGTTCGCTTCCAGCGCCGAGCCGGCATTGAAGCCGAACCAGCCAACCCAAAGCAGCGCTGCGCCGACCATCGTGAGCGGCAAGTTGTGCGCCGGCATGGCCTCCTTGCCGTAGCCGATGCGCTTGCCGACCAGATACGCGCCGACCAGGCCGGCCACGCCGGCATTGATGTGCACCACGGTGCC
>Ga0184628_10000043_pt1 | contig 59717 bp, 88 predicted proteins | sample PLM4_5_b1_FD_133149 | JGI IMG/M metagenome (GOLD analysis project Ga0184628, IMG submission 133149) | Groundwater sediment microbial communities from an aquifer in East River, Colorado, USA - PLM4_5_b1 | ecosystem: Environmental > Terrestrial > Soil > Riparian zone | place: USA: East River...
GATACATATGACGTCAAGAAAATTGCCTTCGATCGGTGGAATTTCAAGCACCTGAAGTCGTGGCTCCTCAAGGAAGGCTTCACCGAAGAGGAGGTCACCCTGAAATTTGCGGAGTTTGGACAGGGCTTTCAGTCCATGTCTCCCGCCCTGAGGCACCTCGAGGCCGAGATACTCAATTCCCGTTTGGCACATGGAATGCATCCGGTGCTAACCATGTGTGCAGCGAACGCTGTAGTCCAGACAGATCCTGTTGGAAATAAGAAGTTGGCGAAGAACAAATCGTCTGGTCGTATCGATGGTATGGTTGCGCTTGCACAGGCAATGGGTGTAGCGGTCTCGGAGCCAGAAGCCAGGAAGCCGGAATATCAAATGATCATTGTGTAAGGAACAGAGCCATGATGCATAGAGCTTATAGCATACTTGAGGTCAAGTCGGTAAGGGAAGACGACCGCATCATTATGGGGATGGCGACCACTCCGACCCCAGACAGAGTAGGCGACATCGTCGAGCCTCTTGGCGTCAAGTTCAAAAACCCGCTCCCCCTATTATGGCATCACCGCGGAGACCAGCCTGTCGGCACGGTTAAGTTCGACAAGGCGACCAAAGATGGTATTTCGTTTACCGCGACAATCCCCAAGATTGTTGAGCCGGGCCCTCTTAAAGATCGCACCGACACGGCGTGGGGCGAAGTCAAGGCTGGCCTCACACGTGGCGTGTCAATTGGTTTCCGCGAGCTGGAATACTCGCGCATCGAGGGCGGTGGACTTCGGTTCATCGAGACTGAAGTTCTGGAGCTTTCCTTGGTAACGATCCCGGCGAACCAAGATGCCAGGATCGAGACCATCAAATCTATCGACGCTGACTTCATTAAGCTACTCGAAGCTGAATCCAGGGCCGCGCCCGGCCGTGAACAGCGTAAACCCGCCGGCGACACGGCACGAAAGTCTGTGAAGATCATAGCCCAGGAGGGCAAAGTGAAAACGATCGCTGAGAGAATCAAGGACTTCGAGAACACGCGCGCCGCGAAAGTTGCGCGCTTGGAAGAGATACAAGGCAAGGCGTCCGAAGAGGGACGTAGCAAGGACGAGGCGGAGCGCGAGGAGTTCAAAACTCTCAGCGCCGAAATCAAGTCCATCGACGAAGAAATCGTCGACCTGCAAGATATGGCGAAGCTGAACGTGCAGAAGGCTGTTCCGGCCGTCGGCGATACCGAGAAGGCCGCTACGACTTCACGCGGCGGCGTTCGTGTCGAGGGCGTCAAGGCCAATCTTCCGGTTGGCGTTCCATTCACGCGGTTTGCCCTGGCGCTCGCTCGTGGTCGTGGCAACCGCATGGAGGCTTTGGCAATCGCCCAGGCCAACAAGCAGTGGCACGACCAGACCCCGGAAGTCGAGGAAGTGTTGAAGGCGGCGGTCGCTGCCGGCACCACAACCGATACGACGTGGTCTGCACCGCTGGTTCCGTACCAGAATATGACCAGCGAGTTCATCGAGTACCTCCGGCCGCTGACAATTATCGGCCGCATCCCTGGTTTACGCAAGGTTCCGTTCAAGATCAAGGTGCCGCGTCAGACCGCGGTCGCATCAGTCAACTGGGTCGGCGAAGGCAAGCCGAAGCCGGTTGGCAAAAGCGCGTTCGATACCGTTACGTTGGACTTCACCAAGATCGCCGGCATCATCGTGTTGACCGACGAACTGGTGCGGTTGTCCACTCCTTCGGCCGAAGCTCTCGCGCGCGATGACCTCGCGTCGGGCATCGTTCAGTTGATGGACCAGGACTTCATCGATCCGGACAAGGCGGCAGTTGCCAACGTGTCTCCGGCGTCGATCATCAACGGCGTGACTCCGGTTACGGCGAGCGGCACGGCGTACTCGAACTTCGTCACTGACGTTAAGGGCGTCATGCAGAAGTTCATGGATGCCGGTATCTCTCCGGACGGCGTGGTGGTTATCATGCGGCAGGACACTGCGCTCGCACTGAGCCTGATGGTCACGTCGCTTGGTCAACCTCAGTTCCCCGGCTTGACCATGAACGGTGGAACACTTGCTGGTTTCCCGGTGGTGACTTCTCAGAACGTTCAGTACACCGAGGACAGCCCGCAAGAGGGTGCGCCGATCATTTTCGTTCGGGCGCCGGACATCATGCTGGCAGACGACGGTGCAGTCACGATCGACATCAGCCGCGAGGCATCGATCGAGATGAGCGACTCACCGACGGATACGATTACTGCTTCGACTGTTCTCATCTCTCTCTTCCAGCAAAACATGGTCGGCATACGCGCCGAGCGTATGGTCAACTGGGTCAAGCGTCGTGCCGCTGCGGCGCAGTTCATCTCCGCTGCGAAATACGCTTAACTTTCTGAAACCAGAAGAGCAGGCCCGGGCAACTGGGTCTGCTTTTTCCGTATCTGAGGAACCAAAATGCGAATGATCTTGATCGAGGATATGACCTATGGCGGCCGCGCGCTTAAAGCTGGAGAGGCGTTTGACACAACATCCGACACCGATGCGCAAATTCTCCGTGCGGTTGGCAAAGCCAGAGACGCCAACAACACCGAAGCGACAGAACTTCAGCATCAAAGCGCTGATGAAGCGTCGGAAGAAGAAATAGTTGGTAACCCGAAGCGATACAACAGGCGTGACCTCCGCGCCAGGAAGTAGCCGCTCGTGAAATTCTCTTTCGAATTTAGCCGGAGCAAAGCAGTTTCTCCTGCTGGGTCAGAGTCACCAAGTAGAGGTGGCTGGTGGCCAATGGTCAGTGAGCCGTTCACTGGCGCGTGGCAGCGCAACATGGAAGCCAGTCGGGAAACGATCCTGACTTATCATGCGGTCTATTCGTGCGTGACATTGATCGCGTCGGACGTTTCCAAGTGTAACATCCGGTTGGTTGAGCAAGATACCAATGGAATTTGGTCTCCGGTCATTACTCCATCTCCTTATCACCCTGTTTTGCGCAAGCCGAACCACTACCAGAACCGCATTAAGTTCTACGAGCAGTGGACAGTTTCGAAATTGCTTCACGGGAACACCTACGTCCTGAAGGAACGGGACGCGCGTCAACTTGTAGTCGGTCTATATATCCTCAATCCGATGAAGACCAAGCCATTGGTCGCACCAGATGGAGCGATCTATTACGAGATTCAGAAAGACAACTTATCTGGTGTTACCGAAGATAATCTTGCAATCCCTGCGAGCGAAATTATTCACGACGTGATGGTGCCGCTCTATCATCCTTTATGTGGGGTGTCGCCGTTGACTGCATGTGGCGTTGCAGCGTCGCAGGGTTTGAATATCCAGAAGAACTCTTCCAAGCTATTTGCCAATGGTTCGTTCCCTGGTGGTATCTTGACTGCACCTGCGGCGATTAGCAATGAAGCGGCTGCACGTATCAAACAGCATTGGGATGAAAAATATTCTGGTGAAGGCAACGTCGGCAAGGTCGCCGTCCTTGGTGATGGCCTTAAGTTTGAACAGATGGCGATGAAGGCTATCGACGCTCAGCTGATTGATCAGCTGAAGTGGTCAGCAGAAAATGTTTGTTCGGCGTTCCACGTTCCGGCGTACAAGATTCAAGTTGGTACAGCTCCTGCGTATAACAATATTGAGGCGCTTGACCAACAGTATTATTCCCAGTGTCTCCAAAAATTATTCGAGTGCATCGAGTTGTGTCTCGACGAGGGACTCGGTTTAGTTGATGTCAAGGGCAAAACGTACGGGGCTGAGTTCGATCTTGACGATTTGTTACGAATGGATACGGCAACATTAGTAGAGGCCGAAGCCAAGGCGACTGCAGCCGGCATCAAGAAACTAGACGAAGCGCGTAAGCGACTTGGCCTTCCTCCAATGGAGGGCGGCGATGCGGCTTACTTGCAACAACAGAATTACAGTGTTCCTGCTCTTGCCAAACGTGACGCGCTTCCCAATCCATTTCAAGCTTCCGCTCCTCTTGTTCCGGAGCCGGCAAACGACGATGTTGAGACCGACGATAACGAGGGTGACGCAGAGGCGTTTGGAAAGCTTGCAGCTTGGCAGCTCAAAACGCAGTTTGCGCTCTTACCAAGGATCGGACAGTGAAACACCGTGAAATCATACTTCTAATGACCGAGCTTGCGCCGGTCATTCGAGAATATATTGTGGACTCACTCAAGGGCTTCATCGAACGACTCAAAGCCCTTGAGGAACGTAAGCTTGAAAAAGGAGAACCGGGTGAACGAGGTGACAAGGGTGATCCAGGGCTTACAGGCCAAGCTGGTCCGCCTGGAAGAGATGGTGCAGACGGTAACTCCGGCGAAAAGGGCGAAGTGGGAGAACCGGGTGCTCGAGGTGAAAAAGGCGATCCAGGTGTTGCAGGCAAAGACGGAGCCGACGGCAAAGACGGCGCTCCCGGCCGCGACGGTGCAGACGGCAAGCCAGGTCTCGACGGAAAAGACGGCGCAGCTGGTGAACGCGGGGAACGCGGCGACAAAGGCGACCCTGGAGATAACGGAAAAGATGGCGAAGCTGGGCTGGTTGGACCCGCCGGTGAAAAAGGCGAACCCGGACTTACCGGAAAAGACGGTGCACCCGGCATCACCGGCGAGAAAGGTTTAGACGGACGCGACGGTCAACCCGGCGTTCCTGGCCGCGATGGCTCTGATGGAAAACCAGGAATGAATGGTAAGGATGGGTTCAGCCTTACTGATTTTAATGTTCGTAGTGACGATGACGGTCGCACGCTAATATTTGAATTCAAACAAGGTGATGTTGTTCGGCAGCATGAAATTAAAACTGCAGTTGTTCTAGATCGCGGTGTCTGGCGCGAGGGAGAGTATGCCAAGGGGGACGGTGTATCATCTGGTGGATCATTCTGGATTGCGCAGAGCAATACCAAAACAAAACCTGACACGATTGGTTGTGATTGGCGACTTGCTGTTAAGCGTGGTCGAGATGGGAAAGAGGGGAAGACCGGCGAGAAGGGTGCGTCAGGTCCGCGTGGTGAACAAGGTCCGCAGGGCATTCAGGGATATAGAGGTTAGCAATGCTGAGCCTTATCTCTCCAGCTACTGATTGGCCTGTCAGCCTCGAGGAAGCCAAGGCGCATCTCCACGTTACGTTCGACGATGACGATTCGATGATTGAGATTTATCGTAAAGCCGCTACCGAGAGCGCCGAACACTTTACTGGGTTGGCTTTTTATAATCAAACATGGGACTACTACGTTGACAGCTTTCCTGCGTCCGCAACATATTTTGAAATCCCGAAGTCGCCTATTTTGGAAGTCGAGGGTGTGTTCTATACAGATGGGAGCGGTGAGCAGGAGTGGGCTGATGATGCCTACCGGGTTGATAATACCAGTCGGTTTCCCCGTTTGTCGTTGGCGTATGGTTCGGCTTGGCCTACGGCTGTAAATGTTACCAACGCAGTGCGCGTTCGGTTTCGCGCCGGTATGATTGACGATGATGCCTCCCCGGTTACAGGATCAGTCCCTTGGTTGGCGAAGGCCGCAATCATGCTAACGATTGGAACGTTATATGAGAACCGTGAAGACGTTGTAGTTGGAACGATAGTCGCGAAGATGCCGCAAGCAGCTCGTGATCTACTACGTGACCTCCGTATTCATACAGCAATCGGGTGAAAACATGACGCACACTTTTCAGAAGATGCCTGACGGCAGTGGCTACGCTATCGGCCTATGGTTGACTGACCCAAAAGGCGGTGGTATGGCGTTCTTGCCGATGTTTGATGTGCTGTCAATTAGTGAGGCACTGAACGCTGTAAACTTTCTGAATGGAAGCAGCGTGCGCATGGCGTTCGGGGTAACGAATGAACGGGTCTCCGCCGTAGCAATGCCAGTTGAAGGTATGCCGCCAACGCTGATGCCATTGGCTACCGAGTGAAGTTAGTTGACTGGTCCAGAGAAGTTTGTGCGATCGTGGCTTCAGGAGCTTCAGCCACCGCTGAATGTGTCGCAGAGTTGCGTGGACGTTGCCGAGTGGCCGTGGTTAATAACAGTTTCCTCCTCGCTCCCTGGGCCGACTTACTTTATGCCGCAGACCCACGCTGGTGGGAAGTCCACGAAGGCGCAAAAACATTCGAGGGGATCAAGGTCATTCCCTTCGATGGCAGTAACGAATCCAAGACGACGGCGAAACGGTATGGCCTAACCACCGTTGATCTGCTGGCGTCTCCGAGCAACGTCATCGATCCGGCAGCGTACAAGATGGACTTAGGAGAGACTGGCAAGGTCGCGCACGGTGGTAACAGTGCGTTTCAGCTTGTTGACTTGGTTAGCCAGTGTGGATGTAAGAAACAGATCTGGGTTGGGTTCGATTTGAACGGTGATCACTGGCATGGTAAACACGAACTGCCGTTGCGAAACCCACGGCCACAATCGTTGGCAAAGTGGGCTAAACGTTTTGATGCAAACGCTCAACGAATTCGAGAGCGTGGAATTGAAGTTATCAATTCCTCTGAGATAAGTGCGCTTCAACAGTATCAGAAAGGCACAGTGTCTGAGACGCTTGATCGGTGGGGTGTATGATTTCTGTTCGTGGTGGTAACGGGTTGGGAGATGCGCTCTATGTCCAGGGTGTTGTTCGATATCTTGCCAGGACGGAGGAGCAGGTAGAGGTCTGCACATCTTGGAGGGATGTATTTCGCCCTCTTAATGGGCGTGTAGTCTTCTCGCCTTTCCGGCGTCGTCCGGTTAATCTTGTTGCGCACTATGCCTCTCGGCGTCATCTAATAGGCACTCAGTTTCAAGACTGTTGTATCAGCGCTGGTATTCCGAAAGATACAGAATTCAAACTTGACTGGGAACCACAGAACATTAAATTAGTTTGCTTTTTGAAAGAGATTGCTAAGCCTATCGTCGTAGTGCAGATGCCAAGACCTCCATTCGGTCGCTTTGATGGTTTCGGGATGGAGTTTCTTCCTGACTTTGATGTTATTCAGAAAGCCATTAACGTAATTAAAGATAGAGTGTGCATAGTGATGGTTGGTGTTGGTGAACCTATGGTGAGGTACACCGGGATTGAATTGGACTTATCCAATAAAACGAGCGTATCTGATTTGATTGATGTTGCGTATGTAGCGAATGGTTTTCTTGGACAGTGCTCTTTTATTATTCCGTTGGCTGAGTGCTTATCAAAACCAGTTCATATTATCTGGTCACGACGGCATACTAAGTCTTACCAATCTGTTGTACGACAAATGACGCCGCAAAAAATCCTGCACGGAGTGCGTTCGTCATTTAGCTACGATGATCAAGAGGTCGCGGAGGCTATGGATGCGTTTTGTAAACAGGTACGAGTGCCTGCCCTGGTTTGAAGGTCGTACCGTTGCTATTGTTGGTTCAGGTCCTGGTGTATTAAATAATTCTTCTGGTATGATTGATCGAGCTGACGTTGTTGTCCGGGTCAATAATTATAAGTTATCCGATGCTGCTGGGTATAGGACCGACGTGTTCTATTCGTTCTTCGGGACATCTATCAAGAAGACCTCGCAGGATTTGAAGAAAGACGGTGTGAAGCTTTGTATGTGCAAGTTGCCAGACGCCAAAGTGTTTGAGTCCGAATGGCATCGTACCAATAACAAGATGATTGGTGTTGACTTCAGGCCGCACTACGAGCGTCGGCGTAATATGAACTTCTGGTTTTGTGATACTTACGTCCCGACGGTTGAGGAGTTTATGGTTGGTTTTAATTTACTAGGTCATCATATGCCCACGACCGGGTTCGCTGCGATCTTAGATGTTCTTTCATTTAAGCCGGCCAGTATTTTCCTGACTGGTTTTGATTTTTTCCAGTCCAAGGTTCATAATGTTGATGAACCATGGAAACAGAAGAACGCGGATGATCCGTTCAAGCATGAGCCAGAGCGTGAGCGCGCGTGGCTCCAAAAGAATATAGACGTGTATCCGATCCATGTTGATCGTGACTTAGAGGTAGCCCTTCGTGAGTATGCTTGATGAAGAGAAGTTATTTTACGAGCGGTTCTGGAACCTGCATAACGATCAGGTTTTGTTAGCGATCTTCCAAGAGTTTGGTATTGGAGTTTTCCGTAGGTCATCTGTACTGGAAGGGTTCGCTAAATTTTTGGAACAGAATAATGTTCAAGGTCGATCGTGTGTTGAGATTGGAACGTGCAATGGTCTAACCGCATTGGTTCTGTCTCGTTACTTTGATTATGTAACCTCAGTTGATATTGAACCGAATGATGTTAAGCAGAAGATCGTGGATTTTGTTGGAGTAACGAACGTTCGGTTTGTGGACGTGAAGGATAACGAAGAAAAATATAAAGTTGTTAGTACGATCAAGTTCGATGGTGCTTACCTCGACGGTGATCACGCTCGAGATACCGAGAGGGATTTTAATTTGGTCAGTAGGTGTGGTCAGGTTGTCTTTCATGAGTATTGGGAAGCTCAACCTTTAGTTTGGAGATTGGTTAACAATATGCGATCCACAGGTGAAAAGATTACGACTAAGGGGAAGCTGGCACTGTGGACTCGCTAGTCAAAAGGTTTGATGGTATTGTAGATAATGATTTGTTTGTTTGTATGAACCGCGGTATCGCCTACCAGCGGGACATGACAAAACTAATTGAATATGGTGATGCTTATTTTAACAACTACGTTCAGCTTGAAGGCAAGGAGATTGCGAAAAAGATCAACGACGGTCGCGTCAGTCTGGTTAACAAGTACGTTGGTTCAGACGCAGTTGTTTTAGATGTTGGGATCGGGTCGGGAGAGTTCATTAAGTCCAGACCTAATACCGTCGGATACGACGTGAACCCAAAAGCAATGGCGTGGCTCGCGGATAATCAACTCCTCGCCGGGCCGATGAATATGTATTCTGCTTTCTCGTTCTGGGACGTGCTCGAGCATATCCCTAGTCCACACGAAAGTTACTTTAAGCGGTTTCCTAATGGTTGTTACTTGTTCACTTGTTTACCGGTGTTCGATGATCTGAGCAGGGTTAGGAAGTCTCGACACTATAAACCCGGCGAGCATCTTTACTATTGGACAACCCCTGGGTTCATCGCTTGGATGGCAGAGTATCGTTTTCGCCTTCTTGAAGTTCAGAACTTTGAAACAGATGCCGGTCGTGACAGTATTTCAAGTTTCGCATTCATACGAGACCTTCCTGGATACCACGACACGCTGGTTCAGTATCAGAAACTGCATTCTCCTGCGTACGGGACTTCGGCTTATTTGTATTTCAAGGAGATCGCTCATGAGGTTATTGAATTAAATCCGAACAGCATCCTTGACTTCGGTTGCGGCCGCAGCGATATGGTAGCTCACTTTTGGAAAGATGGTGCGAGGAAGATCGAGAAGTATGATCCTGCCATTCCGCAGTTCAAACATATGCCGGAAGGCAAATTCGATTTGGTTCTCTGCACGGATGTTATGGAACACATACCTATGTTAGACATAGAGAATGTGTTAAATCTGATCCGGTCAAAATCAAAGCGAACGATTTTTACGATTTCGATGAAGCCTGCAAGGGCCAAGCTTCCCGACGGGCGCAACGCTCATATCTCATTGATGAGTGATACCGAATGGATCAGGTGGATTGACTCACTTATGCCAAAGTCAACTAGGATCAAGTCTCCTGTTGAACAAGTTCTTATGGTGAAGACGTTCTGATGATTTATCTGGATGCACCGAAGGGACTTGGCGATGCGATCTACCTCCGCGCAGTTGCATTGTATTTTTTAGACAGGGCCGAGAAGGTCACTGTCTACACGAGATGGCCAGATGTATTCTGGGGACTACCAATCAAGGTTCGCCCGTTGGCCGAGAAATTTTCTTCTGGTGAGCTTCGGTCTGTTGCCTACTCAAGTCGAATGCCTCTTCCAGAAGGATTAAATCAATTCAAGGCCCGTTGTGCCACTGCGGGGATTACGGAACCAGTTGATTTACGGATTGATTGGGTTGTGCAGAATGAAGTTCTGGTCAATAGTATCCGAGATATGGCTATAGGTCGGAAGGTCTTTATCTACCAACCACCCAAGTTATCCAAGAACCTAGAAATGGATTTGCTCAAGCCGAAGAGTTTTTCGTTCGCGCGTTTTATTGCTGGTGCTAAAAGCGACGAGTATTTTCGTATTCGTATGGGGCACTCTCAGTATGTCGAAACTAATGGACATACGAATTATGAATTGGATTTGCTTGACAGGTTGAAAGTTACTGACGCGCTCGATGTCTGTACCATCGGCGATGTGTTCTTCGGCGAAGAATGTTATCTGACACATATCGCAGAGGCTTTAGATCGTCAGGTTATTTGTATGCTTTCCCGTCGGGCTGCGTTGTCAAAAGAATGGGTCAGGCATCGTACGCTGGAAAGAATGTTTGAGAAGCGGCACTTAGCCAGTGTTGTTTATGATGAGGCAGCCTGATGCGCGCCGGTAAGCTTGATCGAATGGTAACAATCCAGCGAAAGATTTCGAGCGTGTCCGAGAGCGGATCGTCTCTTGGTACATGGACAACTGAGGTTCTGCGTCGGCCGGCGAGTATGGCTCCTGTTCGCGGTGAAGAAAGATTTTCTGAGCCGGGGCATCTCGCCGAAGAGCAGGTGGAGTTTCGTATCCACTATTCTCTTAACGTTGCTGAGATGTCACCGCTCTGGAGGATCATCAATCCTGCGTTGGACGAGGGATCACCAGAGCCTATTCCTGATGGGCATACGATTTATGATATCGTGGCTGTCCATGAACTTGGTCGACGTGAAGGTTTGCAGATAATCACTATCCGTCGACCGGATGTATTGTCATGAGCTTAGTTGACATTCGGCCAGGTTTCCGTGCGTTCCTGTTGGAAGACCCGACCATTGCTGGTATTGTTGGTCAGAGGATTTATGACTCACAGTTTCCTCAGGGGGAATTGCGAACTGGAATTGTATTTACGGAAGTCTCCTCGATTGGGGACCACCATATGGAAGGGCCGTCCGGGTTGGCACAGGCGCGTTATCAAGTTGATGCTTGGGCATCTATCCAGGATGATGCATCTGATCTTTCGCTGGCTATTAAATCTAGGTTAGATGGTTTCCGGGGTTCATTTGTTTGGGGCGATCAGTCCCCGCAGTTCTCTGTTCTGGTTCGTGGAGTATTTTTCCAGACCGCTCGGGCCACTTATGATGAAACGAGTAAGCTGTTTAATAAGGGCGCTGACTACATCATCGTTTTTGGAGAACGTTTATGAAGTTTTCTGTTGAAGGATTATCTGAATTAGAGGAAGCTCTGTTAGAACTTCCTAAAGCCACTGCACGAAATGTTTTGATTAGAACCTTGAAAGATGCAGGACAAGTTATTGCCGATGCCGAAAGTTCTTATGCTCCTCGCTTGACAGGAAAGCTGGCGCTTTCTCCTTCTGTTGGTACCAAGTTGACCAAGCGACAGAAATCGAAATTTCCTAAAGAGTCCGATGTTGAAGTTTATATTGGACCGACATCACATCCTAAGTCGATACAGACAGAGTTTGGAAACGTGCATCAAGCTGCGCACCCACACTTGCGTCCTGCTTGGGATGGTAACCATAGGAAAGTGTTGGATGATATTCGTGATACGCTCGAAAAAGAAATCGAAAAGGCCCGCGAACGATTAGCGAGGAAAGCTGCACGACTAGCAGCCAAGATTGAAGCTGGTCTATGACATACCGCTCCGCCCGGCGGATGGTTGTTCCTGGAACGCGCTTGGGCAGGCGCACCACTAACGGAGCATAACGATGGCAGCCTCGGAAGCCATGATTGGCTATGGCTCGAAGTTCTATCTTCAGGCGCTCGACGACATTGACACTTCGCCGACGGTCTATACTCCAATGGCGGAGGTCTATAACATCACGCCGCCGAATCAGCAAGTTGACGACGTGGACGTGACCCACAACACGAGTCCGAATCGCACGCGCGAATTCATTCCGGGTTTGATTGATCCGGGTGAGTGCTCGTTCGAAATGAACTTCATTCCTGGCAGTGACTCGGACGCGATCCTTCAGGCGTTGAAATCTGCTGGCCAGCAGGTTCAGTGCAAGATCGAATTCCCGAACGCCGAGACCTGGGAATTCCTCGGCTCGGTCAAGGGATATGAGATCGCGTCCGGGACCGAAGACAAAATGACCGCGACTGTTACTATTCGCGTGTCCGGCGACATCAGCGCTTCGTAAAATGACCGAGGCAATGATCGGCTACGGGACGTTGTTCCAGACGACTGACAGTCTGGATGATAGTCCCGTGGTATGGCGGACCGTAGCCGAGGTCGGCGATATTACTCCGCCGTACGAAGAGCGTGATGCTATCGACACGTCGCACGAACTTGCGCCGAACGAGTGGAAGACTTCGCTCCCTGGTATGAAAGCTGCTGGGGAAGTTTCGTTCAAGTTAAATTTTATTCCTGGCGGTGAGACTTATCAAGCACTCCGCGCGGAGCTTGACGATGAGGTGCTTTATGCTCGTCGCCTTGTATTCCCGAACGGTGCAATCCTGTCGTTTAATGCATACCTAAAGAGAATAGAAACAGATGCACCGACTGGCGGAGTAATCATGGCGTCAGTGACGTTTCAGGTGTCCGGTGAAATCGGTCCATTCGAATAACAACGGGAGTTCTTCATGGCGAACCCTCACAAGGGTGAAGTAGGTTTTGAAATAGATGGAACACCTTACACGCTTCGCTTCTCGGCTAATGCGCTATGTGAACTAGAAGATGAGTTGGGTCTTGGCGTTAACGCTATTGCTGGACAGCTTGCCGACCCGAAGGATTTGCGTTTGAAGACGGTACGCGCGGTATTCTGGGCTGGGCTTCGAGACCATCATTCAGAAATAACGTTGATCCAGGCAGGTGAAATTGTTACAGCGATGAGTCTGCCGGTTGCATTGGAAACGATTGCTAATGCTTTTAGTGCAGCCTTTCCATCGCGAGAGACTAAGACGGACCCTCAGAAGCCGGTCCCGTCCGCGGGTCCGGCAAAGACAGTGGATGGAACTGGAAATACCTCCTCAGAAAATGGCGTGAACAAGGTCTCGACGACGAAAAGTTCTGGACCGCTACGCCCAGGGACATCAGTGACATCTTCGATGCATGGCAAGTCATCTTAACCCAAGAACATAATGAACGTGCCTGGATCGCTTGGCACATTGGCGCGTTGCAGCGAGCGAGTAAGCGTTTTCCTCCTTTAAGTTCTATGATGATCAAACCGAAACAACCAACGCGACAAACTTGGCAGCAGCAACTCGCCGTCGCTAAGATGTGGTCTTCTCGTCGGCTCGGCAAGATAACGAACAGAGTAAATTAAGATGGCTGGCTCGATCATTGGCGCACTTCGAGTTGTCCTAGGCGCAGATACTGCGGCCTTGGATAAAGGGCTGAAGGATGCGCATAGTTCGCTTAAAAGTTTTGCTGCTGGCGCATCGACAATCGCCGCCGGTATTGGGCTTGAGAAGATAATTGAGAAGTCTGTTTCGGCACTTGTTCATGGCGTTAAGGAGGCGTTCGAGGCAGCCGATAAGCTTGGCAAGTCGGCACAGAAAATTGGCATCCCTGTCGAGGAGTTGGCCAAATTAAAATATGCCGCCGAACTTTCCGACGTCAGTATTGAGCAATTGGAAAAAGGAGTAGGTAAGCTTTCGCAGGCCATGACCCAAATGGCCGGTGGCGCTGTTAACGACAGCACGCGCGCATTCAAGGCCATGGGCATTACCGCCGAAGATGCCGCCGGGTCAACAACTGAGATGTTGGCCAAAATTTCTGCTAAGTTTGAAGAGATGAAAGACAGTGCTGGCAAGACTGCGCTTGCCATGCAGCTGTTTGGCAAGTCCGGGAAGGACATGATCCCTCTACTTAATGAGGGCTCGGATGGCCTTAAGAAAATGTACGAAGAGGCCGAGAAGCTCGGTCTAGTTTTTTCAAAAGAAACCGTTGCGGCGACCACGCATTTCAATGACGATTTGAAAACATTGCAGCGGGTTATGACCGGCTTAGCGAATCAAGTGGTAGCCGGACTTGCTCCAGCGTTTGCTGTGCTGCTAGAACGGTTCAAGGAATATGTAGTCAATGCTGATTTGATTAAAGGAGTTTCCGCAGGCGTATCGAATTTCTTTTTGAAGATATATGAGATTGCTTTGACGCTTGGCTTGGCGATAGAGAGATTGGGCGGTGAGTTCTCTGGTCTGTGGACGGCGTTATCGGCATTGAAAGACCCAACGACAACGGTTTCCCAAGCCCTGGAAACAATGAGAAAAGGTTGGAAGGAACAAGAGGACGCTGTCAAAAAATATGATCAAGGAATTTTAGACCTTAAAACCAGGCTCCAACAATTCGTTGTCGACGTCGGAACGAAAACTGCCGAGTGGGTCAAGAAGATGGGGGAGGGCCATAAAGAAGCCGCCTCCGGAATTCAAGTACATAAGGACGCTCTGGATAAGTTCATCGAGTCGCAGCAAAAAAATATTATTACACAGCAAGCGCAGGTCCTCGCGGCCGATAAGGGAACCGGAGCTGCTGAACGATTGAAGATTGAAACGCAAGCTGCGATGGTTGCAATTAATGCTAAGATTCCTCTTGATGAAATTGCACAAGCTAAGATCACGAAGTTAGGTCAAGAAACCGAGTTCGCTGCACAACAGCTCAAGGGCTATCAACTCGTTCAGGCGGCAACCGAACCTCACGAAAAATATCGTAAAGAGATTGAAAATAACGAGCTAGTGCTGACCAAGTTTGGTGCGACCTCGGAGCAGATGGCCGAAGTTCAAAAGAAAACTGCAGAGAAATATGGCAACACCTGGGAGCAGGTCGGCGAGTCGGTTGCGGGTTCGTTTGCGTCTATTGGGAATTCGTTTTCCAAGGAAAGTAAGTCGATGGCGATGGTGGCGAAAGCTGCAGGCATTATCCAGGCAACCATCTCGATGTTCGTTGGTAGTGCTAAGGCTTTGGAGTTGCCGTTCCCAGCTAATATCGCAGCATGGGCTGCGGTGGCTGCAAAGGGTGCAGCGGTTGTAGCATCAATTAAATCGACAGCGGTCGCAGGGTTTGCAACTGGTGCAGACTTCCGTATTCCTGGTGGTATAGGTGGTGCGGATAATGTCCCGGTGTCGTTTATGGCTCAACCGGGCGAGCGCGTAAAGGTAGAGCCTAATCGTTATGGAGCAGACAGCGACAGTGGCGGTTCTCGCGTTGCGAATATTTATGCTCCTGCACTAGTAGATCGTTCTGGGCTGCGTGCGATTGCCAAAGGTATTGAGTCGCTAGTCGGCGACGGTCTTCGTATCAACTTAGTGCCAGCATGAGTATTGTCATTTCGCAAAATCTCGTTCTCAGTGAGGATGATCATCTTACGCTTGATCATCCGATTGTTGGATGGCAGAATATTGCTACGATAGAAAACTTGGCGGCGACTTCTGAAGAGGTCAGCTATCCGGCGAGTAACCTTGTTAACCCGGCAACACATGCGCGATGGCGGGCAACATCGACAGACGAGCAATTCATTACTGTCACCACAGGTTCGGCGGACGCCATCGACTACATCGCCATCGTACGGCATAACTTGGCGACGGCAGTCATTGAAGTTTCGGTTGAGGGCGACCATGCGCTTGGATATGAAGTATTGATAGATCCGGTTTTGCTGCCAAACAATGGTCCGACGCTTTTCAGGTTTGAAGCCTCACCGTTTATTTCAGTTCGCCTCAGACTTAGTGACGGCGACGTTCCTGCGGAGATTGCTGTCGTCTATGTTGGGAAGCTTCTGGTGTTGCCACGCAAGATCTACCAAGGGTTAACTCCTCCGCCCCATGCGCGCGTATCGAAAGTTACTAATGGAATGAGTGAGGCGGGAGATTTTCTTGGTCGCATCGAAACGCAGCGGCGTATCGAAACGACGGTGCCGCTGTCGCTGATTGATCCGACTTACTATCGGGACCATATCGACGAGTTCTTGGCGGTGAGCAAAACCACTCCGTTCTTCTTTGGCTGGCGTCCACAGACTTATCCAAATGAAATTGGCTATTGCTCTATGACAAACGATCCGATGCCGGTTAATCAAAGCCCGCATGGTTTGATTGCCATGGATTTTGAAATGACGGGCGTTATCTGATGGCGTTCGTTAAGCAAGCGTTGCAGTACATCGAGATTGATCTGGACTATTGTTCGCTCGACTTTGGAGTGTATCCCTGTCCTGCGCTTGGAACTCCGCCTGCGGTCGCCTTTGGCAATGCACCTTACTTGACGCGAGACGGCGGGCTTACGGGTGCAGCGCAATCTAAGAGTATGACTTTCAGTTGTTGGATTCGTCCCCGGAACCAAGGTGGTCGCATCGTTGCAGCAGTTGAAACACTCGGTGGCGGTACTGGTGCCACGCGAATGATTATTGATACCACTTCGACACGGTTTCGAGCAGTCGGCAATGCGACTGATGGAGCTGGTGGTGCGTTGATCTTACTTGCGCAATCAAGCCCGCTCAACATTGTTGATGGCCATCTTTATCACATTATGTTTTCGGTCGATTTAAGTGACCCGGATAAATGTCATCTCTACGTTGATGACGTGTCTGACCTTGAGGTTATTACTTACACCAATGACGATATGGATTTTGTTGAACTCGACTGGGGCATTGGCGGTTATCCTAACGGGACAGCTTTACTTGATGGCGACCTTGCCGAAGTTTGGTTTGCGCCTGCTGTCTATATAGATCTGAGTATTGAAGCGAACCGCAGAAAGTTTATCACTGCTGCCGGACATCCTGCTGATCTTGGTGCTGACGGTTCAATTCCTATGGGCACTCAGCCTTTGATTTATATGTCCGGCACGCTTGACGACTGGGCAACCAACAAGGGAATAGGTGGAGGGTTCACGACGCATGGCACGTTGGCTCCAGGTGCCGGGTTGTTTGGTGCAGGCAATAAATGTTTTCAGTCGATAGCGACCTGTCCAGTGCGAGACTCGTTTGTCAATGTACCAGTCACATTGCGGTTCGCAATACCAACTTCGTTCTTGCCGCCCGAAATCGAATGCGTGCCGTCGATCAGCAGTATTGATTTGGATCCGGCGACATTGTCGCTTGGTGAAAACTTGGGTGAGCGGGCTTCGCTGACTGTAACTTTCACGGACCATAAGGACAGCGATACCAGACCGGGCGGCGACAAGTATTTAGCTGACCGCGACTACAATCCGTGGGAACAGGGAACCTATTGGGGAAAGTTTCGGGCGCGACACCCGTTCCAGCGTGGCCGCCCGCTTCGATGGATTACTGGGTTCGTTGGCGACACGCTTGCTGAAATGACAACGCGGCACTTTGTTATTGATTCGATCACTGGCCCGACGCTGAACGGCATGTTCAAGATCGTGGCCAAGGACGTGCTCAAGCAGCTCGACGGTGATCGTGCCATTGCGCCGCGTCCGAATAGCGGTGCGCTTGCGGCAAATATCACGGATGTTCAAACGAGTGCTGGCTTAATTCCGTCCGGTGTTGGTGCCGAGTATCCGGCGTCGGGTTATCTTAACATCGGTGGTACTGAGATTGTTGCCTTCACGCGATCCGGAGACAGCTTGACAATCGGTCGCGGCTTTCTCGGCACGCCAGCGTCAGCGCATAATGCGCAAGACTTAGTTCAGTGGGTTTTAGTTTATTCATCTCAAGACCCCGCTAATATTATCGAAGACCTCATGGTGAATTATGCCGGTGTGCCGGTCGGCTATATTCCTATGTCGGAATGGCTAGAAGAAACTGGCACGTTTCTTTCGACGCTTTATACCGCGATCATTCCAATTCCGACTTCGGTCAGAACGCTCGTCTCTGAACTACTTCAACAGGCTGCGTTGGCGACTTGGTGGCGCGATGCTGAACAGACGATTGGGTTGCAAGTTCTTCGCGGTATTGAAACGTCAGCTGCAATCTTTAGTCCGACTAATGTCATTGCTGAGTCATTGCAAATTGAAGACCAGCCCGACAAACGTATTTCAAAAGTGCTGCACTATTTTGCGCAGATCAATCCGTTGACCGGACTGACGGACCCAGCGAATTACAGGTCGCTTGCCATTCTTGATGATGAAGAAGCTGAGGTGGATTACGGCACGGCAGCCATCAAGACGATTTATTCAAGATGGATACCGGCAGGCGGGCGTGCCGTTGCCAATCGAGCGAATACTTTGATGCTGGCCCGTTATCGCGATCCGCCGCGCAGGTTTAATTTCTCGGTGATGCGTGACGCTGATGCAGTCATGCCTGCGCTGGCGCAGGGATTTGGATTACAGGGTTGGCCGTTGCAAGACGAAACTGGTGCGCTTGCCACTATCCCGATTGAAGTCACGCGGGTCAATGCTGGGCCTGATGTGGTCTCGGTCGAAGCCGAAGAAATGTTGTTTACTGGCAGCGAGACAATCGACGCTGACACGCGCTATGTGATCTATGATTTTTCTAACAACCATGTGAATCTACGCGCGTCGCACGATTTGCTTTATCCGCCGCCGGTGTCTGGCGATGTTGTTTACTGCACGGTTTTGATCGGCGTTAATATCGGATCGTCATACACGTCGATACCGGCTTTTGATACTGGCGATTGGCCTGCTGGTGTTTCAGTAACGATTGATATGCGTGGTTGGATTTATGGGATGCATGGCGCAGCGGGTGCGGCTGGAGCGTCAGCAAGCGCATGGGGTTCCTCAGGCGCTCCCGGCGGCACAGCGTTGAAGGTCCGCGCACCGATTAGTCTTAAGGTCGCGTCAGGTTATATCTACGGTGGCAAAGGTGGTCCCGGCGGAGGCGGAGCGGGTGGCCAAGGCGGAGCAGGCGGCGAAGGTGGTCCGGGTGGTCCGGGTGGCAACGGTGGCGCGGGCGGTACTGCGCACTCTCCTCCGGGTACTTATTTAGAAGGAGTCGTTGGTACGCACCACTCGGCAGGCGGCGCAGGTGGCGCAGGCGGCGCAGGTAGTGCAGGCGGAGGTGGAGGCTTTGGTGGCAGCTTCGGGCTTGGTGGAAGTGGTGCAGCTACTCTCGGAGGAGCGGGCGGAGTCGGATCACCGGGCGCGCCCGGTGCTCCTGGCGCAGCGGGTCAGACTAAATCCAACGAGTTCGGAGATCACCTGACCGGCGGCACGGGTGGCACGGGTGGCACGGGCGGCAGTGGCGGCACGGGTGGCGCGGGAGGGACAGGCGGCAACGGCGGCGCGAATGGCGTGTATCAAGATTGGGGACAAGCTGGCACGGCTGGAGCGAATGGCGCTGCCGGTTCTTCTGGTAACGCTGGTGCCACTGGTAACGGCGGCAATGTTGGTGCGACGGGTGGAATAGGACATTCAAATTTCATTGCGGCGACCTTTGATCCTGGCGCACCCGGAGTAAATCCTGGAGCCAATGGTGGTGGTGCAGCGGGAGGCGCAGCGGGAGGTCCGGGCGGCGGAGGTGCTCCTGGCGGTGCTGGCGGTACGGCAATCGACGGTATCAGTTATGTGACGGTCCTTGAAGGACCGGGCGACATTCGTGGCGCACAAGTCGGATAAAACAACATGGCACTCGAGCGAGAGCAGTTCACGGTTCAAGACCAAGCTGGCAACGCCCAAGAAGGCGCAAGCGTAACAGTGACTTTGGAAGAGACCGGCGGGCTCGCGCAGCTTTGGGACGACAAGAACGGCTCGACGCCAAAGGGAAATCCATTCTTGTCCGACTCGGACGGCTTTGCGTTTTTCTATGTCAACCCAGGTATCTACAGGATCGACGCGACGCTGGGCGGTTTCTCGGCAGTCTGGCGTGACGTAGAAATCGGGGCAGGCAATCGGTACGATATACCGTTCTCGGCGACCGGCGAGTTCATGGCCAATGAAGAACTCCCTGCGTTCACTCTCGTCGTTCCGCTGACGCTGCCGGTCGGTTTGTTTGGAAGCAAAGCGTTTTGTGATGTGGCACCAACGTCTGAAGTGGTCATCACGTTCAAAACAAAACGCGGCGATGATCCCTGGACGGATGCTTTCACCGTCACGTTTGCTGCAGGTGAGATTGAGGGTACGTTTACGATGGCTACAGAACTTGAGCTGGCCATCGATGACCGACTGCGGCCGGTCATGGATACAAGTGATGTTTCCTTTGAAGGTCTGGCAGTTACGATTGCCGCCACATCGCACTAGGAGAATGCAATGGCTGACGGGGTTTTCAATATTGCTAAGGGCGCAGTCGCCGAAAAAATACGTGATGGGGCTTCGGCCATCTTGGTCATGTTGTTGAAAGTCAGCGAAGCATCGGCAACGCTGGTTGACCGTGCGACGGTCGCGGCAATGTTGGCAGCATCCAACACTGAGTGCGACTTCACCAACTACGCGCGCAAGACTGCCATCACCGGCACGATCACGGTGGACAACGTCAATGACCGTGTTGATTGCGACATTCCCGATCAGGCTTGGTTGGTTGCGGGTGGCGCAGTCAACAACACCACCACCAAGTTGATTATCGCTTATCAAGAGTCGGCTGCGGACAGCGGGCGTATCCCGCTTACGCATCATGACTTTGTCATCACGACGGATACGTCTGATATAAATGCACAGCTCAACGCTGCCGGTTTCTTCCGCGCTCAATAAGGGACGTTTGGTCATGGCGAAAACTTTACCGAAGTGGCTGACGCGCGCCGAAGATGGGGCGTTCGTGATCGACCCGAATATTGCTTACCCCGAAATTCTCAAAGCTCTGGGGGTTGCGGACAAAGACGTCACCCAATACTGGATCGAGTGCGCGTTTCAGTGTGCCAAGATTGCCGTGCAGGATTTGGTGACAGGGACAGAACTTGACCCACGACCTGCCCGCGCTTTGGTTATCGTGATCGCCGGTGACGTTGACCGAAAAGAAAAATGGGCACTGAAAAACTACGATCGTGGCAAAGGGCTTCAAGCCGCGACGAAAGGACTTGAAGCCAAGCGACACTACGAAGTCATTCGCAACCGTATCGTCCGTTAAGGAAAGGGAACGACAATGTCTATCATCTATAGCGACCTGTTGAAGAAAGCCAGAATGGATCTGGTTGACGACTACACCAACGCCGGTGCTTCCTTCGGTAAGCTCGTCATCGGAACGTCTTCGCTCTCCGGCGCAACCGGAGTTCTCGCGACGATCATCCTTCAGGACCCGGCGTTCGGCGCGGCGGCTGGCACCGGCACGATCACGCTGACGTTGGCTGGCGTCCCACTGGAGAACAACGCCAGCGCTGGCGGCACGGCGGCCAAGGCCGAGATCAGAGACAGCAACGACCTGACGGTGATCTCCGGCTTGACTGTCGGCACGTCGGCGACGGACGTCATCATCACGTCGACAACCGTTGTCTCGGGTCAGCCGGTTCGCGTTACGTCGGCCGTACTCACGCACGGTTAAGGTTAAGCTTCTCCTCTAAGAGCGCGCCGTGTCGCAGCGGCGTGCTTAATCTTTTGAAGGAACCAATATGATCCTGGATGGCGTTCGCGTCCGGCTGTCGAGTATCAACAGCGGCACCATTACGCTCGGCACGAAAGTGCAGGGCTTCCGGGATATGACGGATGCCGGTGCCGTCAACGCCAAGGTATATTGCTGGGCTATCGAGTCGGACATTGTTGATGGCGTTCCGGCAAAGCGTGAAGGTGGATACGGAGCTTGGACTTCTTCCGGCAACACGCTGGCTCGGACGACAGTCTGGTCCACCGAAGCGAGCAACGCGCAGATCACAGTGACCGGCGACGCGGACGTCATCATAACTCCGATCTCCGCGATGGTCCGCGAGAACTGTTTCACCACTGCGATTGGCGATGCTGACGTTGGCCTGAATGTGTTCTGCGGTTTCTGCTATACCTATGTGACTCTTACGGCGCAGCGATCCTGGCAGTTGCCGTTTGCGTCAACTCACGCCGGTCGAACCATAACCATTTCAGATTTATTTGGTGCGATCAACGGTGCAAATAATATTCTCGTCACTACGACTGAGACAATCGACGGATACTCGACCTATATAATTCGTTATAAGTATGGCTCGGTTACATTTTTATCAAACGGCACAACCTGGAAGGTTGTATCCGACGATGCGTATGTCGGTGAGGAGGACGTTCTCGCTGCGGCGTCGTTCTCAGGAGCCAGCTTCGACGTCGTGTTAACGTCTTGGTTGGCGCTTGGATATAAGTCTTTCAAATTCAGGTTGGATAATATTGTTTATGGTGGCGGTGCCGGTGCAGCTCTTTATGCCAGAACGTCAACCGACGGTGGAAGCAGCTTCGCTGCGACCGGATATAAATGCGCGTTCAAATATAATTCGCAGAATACGACTTCGGGTGTCTGGTCAGGGACCAGCAGCCCGACAACAACCGGCTTAGAGTTTGGTTACGTCGACGACGATAGCGGCAATCGGGCTAACGCGGAAGTGACTTTGTTTGATCCGGAAGCTGTGGGGTACTCGATAATGATTGGCGAGTCGGAATATTATTATGATGTACGAATGTTTTGGCATACCAGCATTTCGGTTTTAGAGACTTCTGCTAACGTCGATGCAATTCGGTTCCTGATTGGCACATCAACCTTTTCGTGTAACTACACGGTCATCGGCAGGAGATAACGCATGTCACTCCTCCGCGACGCTATCCGTATGGAGATTGCCAGCGTTACTACCGACAACATAACTCACGGCGTGAAGGTTGCCGGTTTCCGCAGCTTGGATGACGCTGGCGTTGTCTTCCCTCATGGCGTTGCGTGGGTCATTGAAGGCAACATCGACGGCGACGGTGTCGCGCAGGATCGCGAAGGCGGAGTTGGCTACTATGACGATGGCACTAATCAAATTGGCCGTATCACGTTGTGGTCAACTGAACCCAGCAACGCCAAGATCACACTGACCGGACCTTCGCACGTTATCATTACGCCTAACGTTGAAACTGGCGCTGTACCAAATGGATTGACTACTGGTCATGGCAATTCTGATTATAATATTTCGCAAGCTGATGGCTATGTCTACACCACTGCAACGATTACGTCGGGGCGAACCTGGGTGCTTCCTCCGGCAGTCGCCTATCAATTCCGGACGCTGACCATCTCGGATGCGTTCGGCGGAGTTACCATTCCCAATCCGATTGTCATCGACGGCAACGGTTCGGAGACAATCGACGGCAAACTGAACTACAGGTTGGAGCATCCTTACGGGTCGGTCACGTTGCAATCCAATGGAGCAAATTGGGCAGTCATTGCGAGAGCGCGGGCAGGTGACGACGTTGTGCTCGGCGGATATTTTTCTGGAGCCGCTCTCGACATTGTGCTGACACCGTGGTTGTCAAAATACAAAACATTCAAGTTCCGTTTGCACAACGCTGTGTCGAGCGCATCCAGCGATGTTTATTTTAGGGTTTCGACGGACGGCGGATCATCGTTTGCTTCTGCGGGATACATTGCCACTTTTAGATATACTTCTAATTTGAGTTCTTTTGCCGGAGGTTTGTGGGGAGGGCTTACCGTTACGTCGGGAATGGATATTGGCTGGTGGCAAGCTGGTAACGACCATTTTTTCTCGGAGGTGGTTTTGTCAAATCCAGATCAAGCCATCTATCCCATGATGCGAGCACGCGCCGACATACGTTGGAACACCAGCGAAGAGGCGTCTTTGTTGTTAGCGAGCTGTGTTTATCCAGTTTCTGTAGATGTTGATGCCGTTCGGTTCGTCGGTACGGCTGGCAACTTGTCGTGCTTCTATTCGGTGACGGGACAGAGGTAGGTTCATGACCGTACTCCGCAACGGCGTTCGCGCCGGGATACAGGGCATCGACGCTTCCAGATTTGAAGTCGTATATCCGTTGCCGGGTTTTAATCTGGACGGATTTGTCGACGGCCTAGTTTATTCCTGGGTGCTCGAAGCCAACATTGACAGCAATGGCGTCGCGCATGATCGCGAAGGCGGCTACGGCGTTTGGAACGCCAGCCAAACTTCATTGTATCGCACGACGGTCTGGTCAACTCTTCCGGGCAACGCTCAGCTCGTACCGACCGGCTATACCGAAGTCATCATTACTCCTCTGTCCGCGTTCGGTGTGCCGCAAGGGCTGGTCACCGGGCACGGCGATTCGGACTACACCATCTTGCAGACTGACGGTCTCGTTTACACCACTGCGTTCATGTCAGCGGCGCGAACTTGGACGCTGCCCTCGGCGGCGTTGTACGGAGCCGGTCGCCAGATAACCATTGCCGACTGGTTCGGTTGGGTCACTGTAATTGCCACACTCACTATTGATGGGGATGGATCGGAGACAATCGACGGTGCGCTGACCTATACGCTGCGCCACGAGCGCAGTTCGGTCACGTTAATGAGCAACGGTTCGTCTTGGAAAGTCATTGATGAAAGCTATTGCGGCCACGACATCCTGAAGACGGGGAATTTCTCCACGAGCACGTCTCTTGATTTTGTTTTATCGTCGTACTCGGTCCGTGGGTACAAGTCATTCAAGTTTCTTTTTTATAACGTAACAGCTACGGGTGCTGACCCCGAGATACTCGCTAGAGTATCAACCGACGGCGGGTCTTCGTTTGCCGCGACCGGGTACATTACGAATTACAGATACTATCATGAGACTGGTGCAGCGGCTTGGGGCGGCAATGCTTCCAACACGACTGGGGCCTATGTGGCTTTTGCCCACAATCAAACTGAGAACAAACTGAATTTTGAATTCAATCTTTTCTACAATGACAACTTACCTGGGTATCCAATGTTTGGTACTCGGTGGGAGTGCTATTATGGAACGAAAGTTTATCAAGGATACGGGACCAGTGTTTATGAAAACTCGTCAGACGTCGATGCGATTCGGTTTATTGCAACAGTCGCTGGAACGCTTGCAGGTTCCTACACTCTAATCGGAGTTCGATAGATGGCCGAAGATATGAAGACCGTTATTGGTGCTGATGGTGTTCAGCGTGAAGTACCGCTGTCCGAAGCGGACAAAGCACAGCGGGTCATTGACGCCGAACATAACGCGGCGCGCATGGTTGAAAGAACCAAGGAGGCAATCAACGCTGAGCGCGACCGTCGCGTTGCCAAAGGTTTCCAGTTTGAAGGTAAGCTCTACCAGTCCCGCGTCGAAGACCAAAAGAGAATTACTAATGCCAGCACTCAGGCGGTCGCCGCTATCCAGAGTGGAGCGCAGTCGGGTAACTTGCGCTGGCACGGCGGAGGAAAGGATTTCGGTTGGCTTGCCGATGATAATACGTTGACGCCGATGGACGCACAGCAAGTTCTTGCATTGAGTAAGGCGGCGACGGCGTGGGAGACCGAACATGTGTTTGCTGCTCGCGCCATCAAGAGCACCAATCCTGTTCCGACCAATTTCACCGATGATAGTTATTGGCCCGCGTGACTTGGGTCCGCGAAGGGGAATGCTGCAAGTGCGGCGACTGCTGCATTGGAAATCCCTTTCGCGATACGCTTCCGAACGCTGCTGACGGCATGTGCCCGCTTCTGAAATCGCTTCCCGATAGCACGCGGGTTTGCAGCGTGCACGGCAGCGATAACCATTACTGGAATAACGCCTGCAAGCTTTGGCCTTCGATCCCTGCGCACACTCAGCAGCACGCCCGATGCACGTTCACGTGGCGGTGGGAGGATTAGCTAGTGGCCGCCAAAACATTCTACGTTAAAGCAACTGCGGTCAATGGTTTCGGCTCGCTGTCCGAGACCGATCCCGGCGCGTCAACGACGAGTACCGGGTGGACGCCAGCTAAGGTCGCGGCGGCTCGCTTCTCGGCGATGCTTTATGCCACGACCCGCGCCTCGGGCACATTCACCACAACTGATTATCTCGTCACTACGCATCCGAATCCTGGATCGGGTGACAGCTGGCGTTCTGAGAACACGATCACTGGTACGTTCGCGAATACCAACTGGGTCTTCGCCGCCAAATTCAGATCGAGCACCAGCAACCTGCAAGCTGGTCGCGTTAAGGTTCGAGTTTGGAAATCAGTCAACGCCGATGGGTCGTCCGGAACGGAGCTCACCAGCGCCACGCAAACCGGCACCACGACCGGCACTATCGCCACTGGTGCAGACGCTTCATCGACTGTTACGTGGTCGCCTGGCAGTACGCTCACATTTACTAACGAATATCTGTTCATCCAGTGTGAGTGGGAAATCACCACCGCTGGTGGCTCGAACTCCTCCGACGTTCTATGGCGCGCTTCGGCCTCGACGTTGGTCACGTCGGATTTCACGCCGACCTCGCTGGTCACGCTGGCTGCAACCGAAGTCACTGATACTTGCGCCGCAAATATCTATTTCAATTATGTAACGATAGCCAAGACTGAAGCGACCGACACTTGCGCCGCTGCCGTTTCACTGGTGCAGGTTGCGACCATCACGGGCACTGTTTCGGACACTGCTGCGGTGGTTGTCACGATGCTGTCCGTGCGGAACATATCCAATGCACGCATCGGCGCTCTTGGTGAGTTTCCGTTAGGTCAGCAATCGGTCACTCAGGCGCTCGATACCGCAAACGAATTCACGCTGACCGCGACTGAGGCGCCTGACACCGCAGCTATCGCGGTGACGCTGAAGCTGGTCGTCACTCTCGCCGCGACCGAAGCGACCGACACCGCAGCAATCGTCGGCAGTCAGCCACTCAGTGCAACCTTAGCGGCAACCGAAGCGACCGACACCGCCGCGATTGCTGTCACGCTGAAACTGGTTGCCACGCTGGCGGCAACGGAAGTCACTGACACTGCGGCGATCAACGCTCACGTAATGAATAACGTTGCCCTCGCGGCAACGGAAGTCACAGATACTGCGGCGATTGCCGTCACGACGAAGCTGGTCGCCACGCTGGCGGCAACGGAGACCACCGACACCGCAGCGATAGCTGTGTCGCTGATGTTGTCCGCTGCATTGGCGGCGACAGAGACCACCGACACCGCAGCGATTGTTGTTTCGTCGAAATTTGTTGTGACGCTGGCGGCTACAGAAGCCACCGACACCGCAGCAATCGTCGGCAATCAGCCGCTCAACGTCACGCTGGCAGTTACTGGAGCGCCTGATACTGCTGCGATTGTCGTCGATCAACCATTTTACGTTACCCTTGCAGCTACAGAAGCCACCGACACCGCAGCAATCAATACCAACTTGATGAACAACGTCACTCTTGCGGTGACGGAAGTTACTGACACTGCGCTTATTCAAGTGGAGACGGCGGGTCTCGACTTAGACCTAATCGCGACGGAAGCCACTGACACCGCGGCGATTGCTGTTTCGCTTGTTCTGATTGCAACGCTCGCCTCTACAGAGACCACCGACACTGCGGCCATTCAAGTTGAATTCGGCACGGCGTTTATAACTCTTGCTGCGACCGAAGCCACCGACACCGCAGCCATTGCGACTGACCAGCCGCTGAGCGTCACGCTGGCAGCAACGGAAGCCACCGACACCGCAGCAATCGTCGGCAATCAGCCGCTCAACGTCACGCTGGCCGCGACCGAAGCAATAGATACTGCGGCTGCTGCTGTCAGCTTGTTACTAAACGCGGCACTGGCTGCAACTGGTGCAAGCGACACCATCGCAATCAACGCGCATGTGATGGACAACGTCGCACTCGCTGCGACGGAGACCACCGACACTGCGGCAATAGCAGTTTCGCTGAGACTTAACGTCACGCTGGCCGCGACCGAAGCCACCGACACTGCGGCCATCATTGCATCGGGCGGCCTGAGCGTCACGCTGGCTGCGACCGAAGCCACCGACACTGCGTCGATTGCTGTTACGTTGAAGCTGGTCGTCACGCTGGCTGCGACCGAAGCCACCGATACTTGTGCCGTAGCTGTGCTGCTGACGGCGCTCGTTTCACTGGCCAAGACAGAAGCTACCGACACGGCATACATCACTCTCGGCGATGCCGGTGTCCTGCCCAATGTTGCACGAGCGCGCATTGGTGCAGTCGGTGAATTCCCGCTGGGCCAACAAAGCCATTATGTTCCGGTCTTTGGCATAGCGACTGAAACCGACACGTCATTTGAAATTCGTCCGGTTCGGACCGTTCCCTTTGGGCTGACCACCGAAACGGATAATGCTTTCGCCATTGCGCCTTCCAAGATTGTCCGCATCGGACTTGCTATTGAAAATGACGGGCCTCTACTGTTCCATACGCGGAAGCGTCGTTCTGTAGCTGCCATCGCGCACTACTAGGAAATGAAATGGTCGAGCAAGCCAAGTCATGGATCAAAGAGAATTCTACCTTGGTCCTGTTTTTGGTCGGGCAGCTCATTGCCATGGGTGCAGCCGCCGCGACTATCTTAGCGTATAGCGTCAAGCTCGAGACGCGCGTCACCATTATGGAAACACGCGGCGCTGAGTACACGGTGGCGCGCATGGCCGAGATGCAGCACCGCATCACGGTGCTGGAGCAGATGATTAAGACGAATGAGCATTCGATCAACCGCATCATCGCAATCATGACCCGCGACTTAGGAAAGCCCCCACCATGACCATGCTCCCCACTGGAAAAGCCGCTGCCAGTTTTATGGAAGCTATGCGAGGGATGCCATTAGTCCTCGCGCTCTGTGTGATGAACGGCGCACTAATCGGCTTCGCCTATTATCAGGCATCAGCATTCAACTCGCAACGAAAGGATAACGTTGCGCTGATGGTTGATATTCAGCGTGATGCCCAGAAGCTTCTTTCGCAATGTATTGTTCCGGTGAGGCCACCCCAATGACGATGAACCTGCGCGGCAAGTGTTCTTGGTTCGGTGGACCGCAGGACACCGGAGTTTCTCCTAGCGAGGGACTGGCGTTCATCTACAAAGTCGAAGACGCGCCGCAGCTGTTTCTACCAACGCAGCCATCCGGCACGACTGGACTTGCACGCAGGCTTGACCCGGAAGTTTTCTATATCGCTTGTCGGTGGGACTATAACCAATATCCCAAGCCATCATTGCTGCAACACATGGCACTCGTGCGTGCGCCGAAGACCGGAAGGAAGTTTCTGGTCTATCCAGCTGACTGGGGACCGCACAGCGACACAGACCGCGTTGCAGATATCAGCCCTGGTCTGATGGCTGCGCTTGGTATCCAGACCGACGATGAAGTTGAAGTCACTTATCCATACGCAGATCAACCGGAGGAAATCCATATGCCTTACGATCGAGTTGTAATCTCATCTGGCCATGGCAAGATTGTTCGTGGCGCTTCGGGTTCTCCAGTCCCTCCCCTTCTCGACGAGGTGAATGAAGCCAGGAGGGTAGTCGACTTCGTAGCTGAGTTGTTGATTACACGCGGCTGCGATGCGATAGTCTTCCACGACAACACTTCGACATCGCAGAGCCAGAACCTCAACACCATCGTCGCCGCCCATAACAAAGAAACGCGCCAGCTCGACATCAGCGTTCACTTCAACGCGTTCGATGGCAACGCGCAGGGGACCGAGGTTCTCTATGTCTCGCAGCAAGATCTCGCTGCGGATATGTCTCTGGCTATCTCTAAGGCCGGAGGCTTCACGAACCGGGGAGCGAAAAAGAGAACTGATCTTGCGTTCCTCAACAACACTCATGAGCCGGCGATCCTGCTCGAGGTTTGCTTCTGCGACAACCGTGGCGACAGCGATAAATACAATTCAAAGTTCGAAGCGATCTGCGGTGCGATCGCAGACGTGATCGGCGGCAAGGCAGAGACGGGGACCACTCCTCCTCCGGTGACGCCGGTGGAGCCTGCGGATATTCCGCGCGTGGATATCCAGGTGACGGGAGAGGTCCTGATCTATGTCAACGGAACTCAGGTTGGAACTAAAGGCTGAACTCAAAGGAGGAATGAAATGTCACTAGGACTGGCGTTCTGGATTATCATGCTGCTCTGGTTGGTGCTGGGGATATGGTGGGCCTGGCCGAGTCACTATGTCGTTGGTGGAAATGTGATGCTGTTCATTCTTCTCGCCATTCTTGGATGGAAGGTGTTCGGAGCACCTATTCATAGCTGATGACTACCTTCTGGATGGTCTTCGGCATCGGGACCGGTGTTCTTACTCTCATTGCGATCGGTCTGCTGATCTACATCAATAGCCGCGATCACACTCCCTAGGGCTACCGCGTAGGAAGCCCAGGGAGGAGGGAGGAGGAAAAAGAGGAGGGGAGGAGGGGGAGGCCTCCCCAAGCGTTTCCCTAGGCTTTCTAAGGGCAGGGGGAGGGTCTAAGGGGAGGGGGACCCTGGATATTCCGCGCAGGATGATCGCTGGTAGGTTATTCCGGGGGTCTGGGCTACCTCTATATACCCCTCAGACCCTAGCCTATAGGCGGACGGCCTAGGCGGTTTATAGGAGGTATCCAAATACCTATTTAGGGGCAAAAAAAGGGGAGGCCTTCCGGCCTCCCTTTTCAGCGCTTTCGGCATCGCCATCTTCTGCCGTTTTCTGAATAGACTTTTTTCATATTGTGTTTCGCACACACGTCAACTGGTTTGGTTTCTGCGACGCGTTGTTTCACAGGAGGAGGGGGAGGAGCCGGAGGCTTGGGTTGGTATTTGGGTTTGGGTGCTGGAGCCGGCGCCATTGGTATTTGGGACGGGGCCGGAAAGTTATCGAAAGGCGGTATATATTTTTCCGTTGGGACTGACTTAGTAGGAACTGGAGCAGGAGGCGGCTGGGCGGGCAGGGGATCGACTTCCCTGTCCGCCTTTTTTATTGTTTGATCGAAAGCCGTTTTCTTCGGAGTCGGCATTGTCATCCTGTCAATGCCAAAGGCCAAAAGGAAAGTCAACGTCACTCCCAGGATCACGACTTTCAAATAGGTCAATGCTTCCTCCCCTGCGTTGGTTCGTGGCTATCGCTTTCGTCAAGATCGAACTTGCCGATCTTGATCAACTCAATCAAAACATTATCGAAAGCCCGCCTCTCCTTTATGGCCATCTGCAGAACCTCCTTGAAAAGTTCTTCAGGGAAGCTGATCGCCAACTTAATCACTCCGGGACGGACAGGGTAGCCCTTGGGATATTTCATTTGTTCGTTCCTTGTTTGTGATGACGCCGGTACGCCACACGCTTACGAACATTATTCGTTCCACTGTATTCCGTTCTCGTCGGGAGGCGACATGGTCACCTCTTTCTCTTTTCCGTTTGGATATACGAAAGTTCGTTTCGTTGATGCAGGCGGCCCTACGACCATGCTGATGCCGCCCTTCAAGAACGTCTGGATCAAACTCCAGATTTCTTTTTCCCTCCACGCTAGAGGAAAGCCCGGCATGGTGGTGACCGCATAGACCTTTGGATTTGTAGATGGGGTTATGACCACTTTGCTTTTGTCCGGTCGCAAGGTATACGGGACCGGGATGCCTTGGGTCTTCATCAACAACCAAACACATTTGAAGTCTCGGCAGACCTGAGGTCTATCCAGATAGATTTTGCATCCCACGCCGACGCTGCACTTTTTACACCAGACCCCGGCCGGCTTGTTGAGCTCGGGGATCGAAAAGATTTTACAACAGGCCGTGCAGGACCCACAGAGATTTACATCGGTTCCGGCCATACTTGTCCCTCCCCTGCTTTCCATTCGAAGACCGTGCAGTCATCGCCGTCTGTGATGATGACCCTGGTCGTGATACCCATCTTGCTGGCCACGTTGTTGGTGTAATGTTGCATAGCCTTGACAGCCTCTTCGGCCATCACATAACGCCGGACGTATTCGTGGCTGCCGTCCTTGAAGAACTGGCAGACGCTGAACTCTGGTCTGTTCATAGTTTTGATCCCTGATTAGACTTTCTCGATCGACTTAGCGTAGCTCTTGGCATCGGCGCGTGTCTTGAATTCACGCGTTGGCATTTGTCGACCTTCCTTGTCTTTGATGAATACAAAGAATTTCTCGGCTTTGCGGTCGTTGCATTTGGCCCATCCGTAGCCGCGTCCGTCTGGCTGGTTCCAGGCCTGGATAACAATTCTCCTCATATCTGGTCCTCCTGTTAGACTACCCAACTGCGATAGTTGTCGCCGTTGATGGTCGTGGCCATGTCGATTTTGTTTCGTAGCGCGTGAAGGATTTTCTCGTCGACCGTACCTGGGACGACGAGGTCGATGTTGTCAACGCCTCTGGATTTATCCTTTCCCATTGTTCTTTGCTCAGCTTGATCTCGCTTCTCCAGGTCGTCGCGATTGGAATAAAAGATCGCCAAGTCAGCCACGTCCCAGGTCCTCCCCTTTCCTCCCGCATCAGGAGTAGCCACCAGGAACCTGCAATCGGCAGAGGTCCGGAAGCGCAGCTCCTCTTGTTCTCTGACGTTGGCGTTACCTCCCCAGAAGCACGCAACGATTTCAGGGTCCTCGAAATCCTTGGCGATTGCTTTTGAGACTTTCATAATATCGAAGCCGTAGCTGCACCAGATGATCGCCTTGCCTTCGTAGTCCCTGAGAATATCCAAAAGAACTTCGGTACGATTTTCAGGGATCGAATGCTCTCGGCCGTTTTCGTCTATGACATGCCCAAGTAGGATCTGATGCATTCGTACTATTTGGGCAATGACCACAGTCGCCGTGACGTGGGCCGAGGAGGAGATTGCAGTCGTCGCGAACTGCTTCATCTCCTGGTAGGCTTTCTTTTGTTCCGAGGTCATTTCAACTTCGCGTATTTCGAAAGTGCTGGGGACCTTCGGCCTGAACTCGACGCGGAAGGAATGTGGGTCGATACATTTTTTGACCCACTCTATCGCTTCAGGTTTGAAACCTCGGACACCTTTATTGACGTCGATTATTTCGGCGAGAGTTCTGCCGCCGAAGTCCATCATCTTCGTATGAGCAACCTGACGTTTGAAGACGATGAAATACCTGGTCCCTAAAACATCCGGGTTCAGGAAATACCATTGCCAATAAACGTCCAACAATGATCGTGGCGTCGAGAGCCCAGAGAGTATCCTGCGGTAGCCCGATAGAGGTCTGATATATTCCATTATGAATTTGGTTCGCTTGGATTTGTTCTTGACGCAGGTGCTCTCGTCGATTGCAACGTAGGTCTTGTCCTGGCGCTGGCCAAGGAAAGCCAGGAGAGTATCCCGGGCCTTCCCTGGTCTGCTCAGTGCCTCGACGTTGATCAGCAGGACCCTCGGTCCAAGAGTGTTCATAAAAGGATCGAGGGTCTTTTTCAATTTGACTTCGCTGTCTCCGGACGACCATGTGTGAATGGCCACCCGCTTCCTCAGGTCGTCGCTGAAGTCAGCGTCTATCGCACCAACCCAAGTGCGATAGACACCGCCCGGCGCGATGATGACGAGGTCCTTGGCTTTCCCCTTGAGCTCGAGCTCGCCGAAGTCGTCAAGGATACACTTGGTCTTACGGAGGCGCATCGCCAGAAGGAGCGCGAAAAATTCCTTCCCTCTCATTCGGTTGAGAGCCTCCGTTTGGTTTTCGTCAGCCTGTCTTTTGGGTTGATACTTTTTCATCGCTTCTCAACCCAGAACGTCATCGGGATATGGCCGGCCCGTTTAGTTGAGGCGATCTTGAACGGCTCTCTGTTTGCGTCGATCTTTCTACGCAGGGAGTTAATATCTCCGAAAATAATCTTCTGGCCGTTCAGAGGGATCGGGGAACGTCCGTAGAATTTCTTGACGATATCGACGGAGTTGATCTTTCCGTTCGACGTGATGATGGTGAACAGTTTTTTATTCCTTTCGGAATAACTGTTCTCGGCTTTCTCATTTAGCTTCATTGGATTTTCCTCTTGGGGTGAACCGCGGGCCACCCTGCTTCAGATGACCCGCTGATCACTACGCTGCTACGATGGTCTTGTTGCTGACGGTCTGGTCCTTGTTCGAACCGTCGATCCTGATGACGCTGGCCTCGGGACCTTCCCGAACTACCGTGCCGACTTTGGTTTTGTCGTAGGTCATCTTGACCCGCTTCTTCTCTGCAGCACTGACTGCGGCCGCAACAGAAAGCTTGGCCTTCGGTGCAGCCTTGGTTTTCGCCTTGGCCTTCGACGCTGCCTTAGCCTTTGGTGCAGCTTTGGCTTTCGCCGGAGCCTTAGCCTTCGGCGCCGCCTTGGCCTTGGCCGGCTTCTTGCCTTCGCCGGAGCCACGCTTCATCGGAGGCTTCCAGGTTCCGTTCGTCATCGCCCTGATGACGCGCTTCATCTGAGTCTCCGGGATACCCAACTTGATACCCGTCTTCATAGCTTCGTCTGCGCCCTTTGATTTGAACACGACGTGGACTTGCTCTCTCTTGGTAGCCATTTGGATTTCACTCCTGGTTGATGTTGATGGCGTGTGTCTGTAACCTTGTACGGGGAAGAAGTAATCCGTTTGGACCGCAGGTTACATTTCTGGGAGAAACCGAGCCACACGCCGCTTACCCGACTTGGAAAACTCCAAACGGACTATTCCTTTACTGGTTCTGAGGGAAGGTTATCGAGTTCGTCTGAACTCGGCATGTCTGGATTGTCAATGTGGGTGACAGGGTGGAGAGGATCAGGATTGAAATTCTCCCACGCCGTTTTCCACGATAGGTATTCCAAGCCTTTGTCGCTGGACGCCCAGCCGGCGTCCATGTCTGTGATGTGATCGTTCATCTGTTCGACGATCTGCTTCCGGTACTCGATCGCTTCTTGGAGAACCCGATTGTAGTTTCTAATGACCGGGTCGATATTGTCGATCATTTCGTTGGCTTCGCCGAGTGCACTCTCGACCGCTTCCTTGGCGCTCTTGAGTTCGAGGATCATATCCGCGCGGGCGTTCTCCTGGATCATAGAAAGTTTGTTCACTGTATCCTCCTGAATTCAAGGTCTTTGTGCAGCAGCCCTTCGCTGAGTACAGTCCATCCGAATTGAAAGGCTACGGCTCCCGGATGGTCCTTGTCGATCTTGGCCTTCCCCTGTCTCCCGTGGATGAATTCATTCTCCTTGTTTATGAAGCCGAAATACTTATACGGCCACTTCTCGTTATCCTCGATCAGGATCGAAACAAATATCAGCGCCCCATCGTTACTCTTTTTTAATTGATAGGAGTAGCTGACGTTGGTCTTCTTGGATTTGAAGCTGACCTTGGCATCGCCCGAAATCATATAGGCATAAATTTCGTCGATGTCGTCCTCGGCAGACATTCCCTCCAGCTTCTTCAGTTCTTCGTCTTCTTCGCTCATGGGTTTTTCCTACTGGTTGATGGTACGGCCGTCTGGCTTTATCAAGAGGATGGGCCTCCCCATCTTTCGAGCATAGCGCCATGTCGACCAAGTGCCGCTACGGATTAGCTCATTCATTTCTGCTGGAGCTGCAATCAAGATGTGGCAGCTATCAACGATAACCTTGTTACGCAGCAGATAAGGTTGCTCAGAAAGTATAAGATCACCCTGCTTGAACGCCCGCTTCCTTGGATTGACCGGCGGGTGGACTGTGATCTTGTATCCGATCTGTTTAGCATAGTCGTGGGCGGTTGCATCTGCTCCAATGCAATCGCCGTGGTGGAATTCTTGAGAGCCGTGCGCAAACAGTTCTTCGAGTTTTGTTTTCAGTGAGACCTTAGAGAAGGCCGTCAGGCCTTCCGACGTTCCGGTAAATCCTATGATCATCATCAGCGGTCTTCTCCGTACCAAATGTCACGATAGGTCGGCGGGTCTTTCTCCTCGACCATGCACACTGTGAGCAGGCAGAGGATCGGAACCAACGAGAATAGAACCCAGAGAACTGTGTTCACGGTAAACCTCCCATTTTCTTCGGCGTTCTTCGTTCGGCCAGATCGAGTACTGGCGTCCCTGCTCGATCGCATGGACCTGATAAATTATATCTTTCACCTTCCTCCTCCTTCATGGTTTCTGATTGCCATCAGCATTGCTTCGGCCGGCGATGACGCTCGGCCTATTTCTTTACGGTCCGGGGTTACCACCTTCTTTGGTTTCTTCGGACCCATGCTCAGGACGTAGGCGATGATGATGTCGCCCTTGAAGACCCGGCCTCCGGCGATCGAGTATTCTGGGCACTTGCAATAGCCCTGGCACTTTGGGCAGTCGCACTCGCCGTGAGTAATTTTGCTGCAACGGTAGCTGGCGAAGAACTTTTTGCAGTGTCTGCATTGGGTCATTAGAGTGGTCCTCGAACGTGGAGCATATAGTTGCACTTCTGGATGATCGTGGTCCCTTTGCAATCCTCGCATATGCCGGAGGCGAAGAATTTATTTTTCTCCTCCATCGTCTGACGCGAACCGCAGTGTTGACAGGTCCACTTTTGATAAACGTCTGCTACTCCTCCTCGGATTAGCTGTTCAGCTGCAGCTAAACATTCGTTGATCGGATAGTCTCTTGGCTTTTCCATTTTCTCTGATCCTTTCGCAGATGGTTTTGAGCTCTGGGTCTAATTCAAACATTAGTTCATAGTTGAGACCGTGCCCTGGGTCGAGGATGCCGTAGACTTTGTTCTTCAACATTTGGCTATGGGTGATCCTGGTGTTGAACGCTATTCCAAAATACTCATGACCTTTGGCGTCGAGCGTTGGGTCCATAGCGTCTTTCCCCGTGACCGTCACCCAGGCGTGGTGGATAGGAAAGGGGAGGGAGGAATTGACAACCCAACCTTCGACGTAGGTTGTCTCTGGATTTTCCCAGACGAACTCCTGGGCGTTCTTAAAACACTCTTTCATCATTCGCTTTCGCCCGATTCGTTTTCTGGGCGTGAACTCCTTTCCGTTTCGTAGAACGAAATTCTCCAGCAACGCCGGATGGCCAAGTACGGCCCAGTTATCCACGAGTTCTTTGAGTTGGTCCTTGATCATTATCCACGGTCCTTTCCGTATAAGACTTTTCCAGTTGTGAAATCATTATCATCGACAGCCTCGTCAGTCCTGGCGATGAACACGGCGTCCCCCAAGATCATATCAGGGAGCTCAGCCCCAGCCGATCGCCACCATGCAGTTGTTGCGTAATGGTTTAGTGGAGGCCGGGGAGAGTACAGCTTTGAGTTCTCGTTACAGTACGCCACGCCGCACGTGTACCCACCGATCGGTGTGTCTATCCAAGTGAAGTATGGGATCGTTTCGATAGGACCCTTGACCGCGGTCTGGAGTTGATCCAACTTCGGCGCCCGGCCTTGGACCTTTTTGGTGACCCCGCCTTCAGCGAACATGGTGAGGATCACATAATTCTTTTTCATGTGGCGTCCCTTTCCTTTTTCTTTTTCTCGAACCTTTCCATTCTGATAAAAGTCTGGCGCATCATCTCTGCGAATTGTTCGCTATCCATGTGAGAGAATGTTCTGATTACCTGGACTGTTGTGAAAACCATTTCGGATACCGTACTAGCTAGCATGTTCGCTTCGGAAGCGCCGGCGCTATCGTAGATCGACATGGTATCAGTCACCCACTCGCGCAGCTTGTCCCTGCGGTGATTTTGAAGGTCTTTCATTATTTGGCTGTCGTCGATACTCATCGTTGGTTCTTTCTTTGAGAGGGGTGGGGGAGGAACGCTTGACCGGCCCTCCCCCTTTGGTGGTACTCGGACTATCCCACCGTAGCGGTGGTCCTGATCTTTTCGAGTAGGCGGGCTGCATCCTCGATGATCGACTTGTCGTTGTGCTTCGCCACTATCAATGTGGAGATTAGGAGGTCGGCGAAAACCAAAGCGTCTAGCCGAGCCCTATGACGATGGCGCTCCATCAGGTTGTCGATTATCTCCTGCACTTCGGTAGGCTTCAGGTTCAGCGACTCGATCATCTTCAGTGTTGCGTTGCTGCTCATTTGCTTTCTCCGTATGTTTTGCGTTCAAGTTTTTCGATACGTTCTGCCATATCTTCAAGAAGAGTTAGCAGTCGACACGTGGATACGAACCCAAGCTTTTGTCCGTTCTCCACATCCTTCCTGATTCGTTTCAGTTCAGCGATCATTCCTTCCTCCCTAGAAGAACACTAGGATACCAACGATGTAACCGGACGCCAGAGCCAGAGCGCCGGCGCCGCAGTACGCTACGATAAAGTCCATTTGAGTTTTCCTTTGGGTTTGATTTACTTTGGAGCGTAGCGTTTACGGAGCCAACGGAGCAGCCGTATGCCACGAGCGTTGAGCCGACGCCCGATAGTTTCGGCGGCGGATAGTTGGCTAAGGATGTGTCTGTACATTTTTATTCTTCTTTTTTATCCCATGAGAATTTCTGTAGAGAAACTGGTGTTCCTTTTCTGTATCCGAGTGCGATGTTAAGACGTTCTACGAACTTGCCTTCTTTGGTTTTCTTTCTAGCGCGCTTGGCTTTTCTAGCGGCTATGATATCCAGGGCCTCGTCCAGATTTTGTGCTTCTGTATAGATCATCTTATTACTTTGGTTTCTCATTTGCCTTTTAGCAAAGCGGATACCATGTTTGCGTTTGTGGCCTCCGGGGAAGGATGTGCTCATTACGATGCCTTTCTCTGCATTGCAGCCACGATGCTATCGACTGCACTCCAATTCCAAGTGGCCCGATGGCCTCGGGCCGGTTCGAACCTTCCGTTCGGAAGGATCACCGCAGAGCGTATCCCTCCAACGTTTCCAAACGTCTTCGACATGCAGACGACGATAGAAAGTCCCCGGCAGTTTATTGCGAACACGCGCCATCCAGCTGCGAGGTATTCCTTCACGGCCGTATTGAGAAGAGGATACGGTGTCTGCATCGCCTGCGCCGTTAGGTCCTGGGGGAGGAAACGAGCAACTCTTTTTCTCCGTCTCATTAGTCGACCCTCCAGTCGGAGTTCAGTTTTTCCAGTGATGTATATTCCTCGACCGGGACGCCGGCTATGGCGTCCGAGAGTTTCTTTCCGCTGATGGCGAACATGTTGACGCCGACATAGACGAAGTATTTTCCAGACGCGAAATTTTCGTCGGCCAGGAGGATACCAACATTGTCTAGCGTATCACGTTTGCGATGCACGAGGGGGAGGAGCGGCCAGCGTGGCCACTCCATTGGATTTTTTAGAACCTCGAACTCGGTTAGCTTTCTCATTGGTCGTTCCTCTCGATCGTGCGGTCAAAGCGCTCGAGCCACTTAGCGCGGGCCGAGTTGAGATCGATCGACATGAGGTTGTGCTGCTGGGAGGTAGAACGCTCCGGAGAACGCGCCGCGGTCATAACCTCTCCGTAGATGATTCGACGAGTTTCCTTAATGATCTTCTCAGGAGAGTAGGTCCCGGAATACTCGTCGACAGTTTCGATTTTTCCCATCTCGATGTAGCGGCCTATCTCTTGGGCTACCCTGAGACGCGCCGCCGCTTCGAACGCCGAGTACGACCACTCGAAAGCGTTGCTCGGACTGTCCTTGAGCTTAGCCGCGAAGGTATCGATCAAGTTCTGGCAGTTGGTCTTGTCGTACTGGACCTGGACCTCGATCGAGATAAGGGCGTCCGAGAATTTTTGCTCCCGGGTCTTTACCGGAGGAGGGACGACTTCGATATGCAGTTTGCGATTGGATTTCATTTTAGGTTTCCTTTGGGTTGAAGTTGAAGATGAGACCATCGGGGAGAGGCTTCCCTGAGAAGCTGAGGGGCACCACGCGGATGCCATGCAGCCTCTCCCCTAGGTTTCGTTCGCTACCGGAACGCGTTGGTCTTGAGAATTTCCAGCATCGTTTTCCTGAAGAGGTCGTAGGCCTTCTCCGAGATTACATCGCCTCTGTCCATGAGGCTGATCCCTTTGTCCTCGTTCTTGTTCCAGACCTTTTCGGATTGGCGATGAAGCGCCTCTGCCTTTTCGTCTAGCTTGAGCGCGTCGGAGAGATTTTTGAGTTGGGCTTTTGTAATCATTTCCGTTTTCCTTTTCAGGTGCGGAGCGCACCGTGACGCAGCCAGACTAGGCTGCGCTTCGCTACGCTTCAAGACCCTCCAGAGGAGGGAAGGAAGGGGAGGCCTCCCCCTAGTCCCCAGAGGGGGAGGCTTTAGGGGGAGGGTCTAGGGGAGGCCTTTCAGCCTCTATTAGCCGTCCGTAGGGAGGGCTAGAGGAGGGGGAGGCTATAGGGGTAGCTCACCCTCCCCTAAACCCTCCCCAGGAGGCCTTTCTAGCCTCCCAGGGAAGGCCTCCCCCAGAGGAGGGGGAGGGAAGGGGGAGGCTTTAAGGCCTCCTGGAAGGGGAGGAGGAGGAGGAGGAGGAGGAGGAGGAGGGCGGCGATAAGGCCTCCCTGATCCTCACTCTCCAGGTCCGGGTAGAGCAGAGGCTTTCGACTTGGTTTTTCGAAAGCACCTGGCCCGGTTTGTATTTGGTGCTGTTGATTATTTCCAGCACCCGATACCCGCCGTCGATTATGATCGAGCGTTTCATTCGTCCCCTCCTCCAACATATTCCTTCAGGGTGCGCTTCAGCCAATTGACTGGGTCGCTGACCAGAGGATCGGAGTTGATGATCGGGGAGATGAAGAGCATATCCCCGCCGCCCATTGCTTCCTGGAGCCTGACCTTCGCAGTTCTACAATGCAGGCCGTAGTCGCCGAAGGGCCAACCGCCCCCGGTCTCGTGAACGCTATCGTCGACGCCATATCCAAAGCCGCGCGCCATGGAGGAGGCTCCGATATGGAAAGAGGACCGGGAGAGGTCGAGAGGAGTAGTGTCGATCTTCCAGGCTACCGTTCCCGATACGCCCCGGCGTCCCTTGCTGGTTCCTACCCAGAGTTCAACCGGCCTATGCTCGATCAGCATCCTGACCAATGCGAGGAGAACTACCCCGCGCTTGGTAACTGTCTTCGCGTCGATCGCCGCGCTGGTCGTGAGGTCCATGTAGATGGTTAGCGGCGCGTTATTCTTCGCCACCCTTTCTCTCCTCCGCATATGCTGAGGATGACCAGCGAGGAACGCCGGGACGTTGGGGATTGCTCCGACCACGTCATCTACGTTCCTCCAGCCCCTGGAGAGGGGGACCTGGTCTTCGATCGAAGCCAGGAATTTTTCGCTGGCCTCGACCAGCGTATTGTCGCCGGTCGTGGCCTTCCTCTTCAGCTCAGGGATACTGTCTCCGAGCCAGTGGGCGTCGTTGATAATACGCCCCGAGTGCTTTTCCAGGAGGCCCGGAATTTCTCCGGCCTCTAGGAAAAGGAACTGATCCTTGCCGTGAGAGATTTGTTTGACGAACTTTCTCATTGGAGTTGGGCCTTCTGCTCTGGCTTTAAGTTTGTAAGGTAAGTCATGGCTGCGGCTTCGTCGCTGGTGTATCCAGCGGCGATCATCTGTTCTCCGGCCAAGGATATCCGAACATCGATGAAGACCTTGAGCCCAGCGTCCCGAGCCTTGGCCCGTGCGCGCCGTACCCGAGCTAACCATTCCTTGTTAGAAACGATTGCGTCTTCGAGGACCGGGTCGATATCCCAAGAGAGCCTGGAAGGGAAGCGCGAGAGGAACGCTCCATCCAACTTGGTTGCGCCGGAGTAGTTGCCGTCGCCGCCGAGGCCCCACGTGTTGGCCGTGCAGACTATGATGCAGTTCTTATGGCGCTTGATCTGCCCATCGGGGAAGGTCGCGACGCCATTAGCTAAGTGAGGGTTGACTGCGAGGAGGGCGACCGGGTCTGAACGGTCAACCTCGTCGAAGGTATAGACGCCACCATGCTCGTAGGCCTCCCGGAAGGGAGTGCGATGATAGACGCCGTTGCCGTCTTTGAAACCCAGCATTTCGTGCGGGAAGGAAATGGCCCCGTTGAAATGCCACTTGAGACCGAGCGCCTCGGCCAGCATCCTCGCGCCGGTCGTTTTTCCAGAAGAGGCTTCCCCGGAGAGAAAGATGCCGGGGACTATTCCCTGGACCCTGATCTGCGCCAGCCGGATAAGATGCTGGAACTGTTTGTGGACCGGACCCTTGAGCTCCCGGCCTTTGTCCTTTGCGTCTGCCGCGAGAATGATTTTGACTTCGCGGGGACGCCTCTCGTCCATCTGCTTCATCACCTGTTCGATAATGACCTTCTGGTCGACTGAGATATTCCCGATGCGCTCGACGACCTTGTTGATGATCGACTGCTCGTCGACCTTTTCAGCTGCGATCGTGATAGAAGCGTTGCGATGCTTCCGGTTGGCCCGATGGATAATGCGTCCGACCAGGAGCGCCTGCTTTTCAGTGATGGTGCCGTAACGCTCGTACCACCTGATCAGGCTGTTCGCCTTTTCGTAGGACGTCGGGATAAGTCCCGCGGTTTCTTTTTCCTTGATCAGGGGGAGGAGGGTCTTCAGTTGAACGATGAGTTCTGCGTGGTTAGACATTTGATTTGCTTTCTGTTTGATTAGCCGACATGCTCTTCGGCCGAGAGTAGAGGAGGAAGGGCTTGTTAGCCCTCCCGATTAGCGCTGCTCGAGAGGGAGCAGTTCGTATTGCTGATTGGCGTACTCCAGGCGTTGCTCGTTCGTCAGTTCGCGAGGAGACCTGAAGTAGAGGCGCTGCCAGGACCGGCGCGTATAGCGCCTATTGAATTCCCGTTGCTCAGGTGACTCGTAGTTGGTATGCGTGAAGAAATTGTTGTTAGCCATTTCCGTTTTCCTTTGTTGAAGTGAAGCGCCGCATTTGCGCGGCGCCGTTTGTTGTTAGATGATCTTGGTAGCTTTCCGAACTGTGATTTCGTACGTCGGTCCGTTGGGGACCTTTCCGATATCTAGTTCGACCTGCATTGTCTTTCCGTCGCCGGAGAGAGCGAACATGAAAGGCCTGAACTTATGATCGAACTTCACGTCGTTGACCAGGAAGTCGTGGATGAACTTCATGATCTGCTCTGAAGAATGTTTCTTCTTCACTTTCGCTTTCTTCATTTTCGTTTTCCTTCGTTAGAGTACACCCGTGTGTACCGTCGAGCAGCTCCTCCTCCCCTTCGCCACTGGCTAGGGAGGAGAGCTGCTCTGCATTACACGCTGGTGAAGTGCGGCGTTGTTTGCGTCGCGCTGTCTTCCGCGTCGTGAAGCTTCTTAATCTCTCTTACGTTTGGAAACTTCCGTTGGAGATTTTGAACTTCTAACAATCGGTTAGGAATTTTCCAAATCCTCATCATCAGATGATGAATGGAAAAAAACCTCTTAGGCTTTTTTAGCTGCCTGCCGTGGTCTGCCGGAAACCAGATCCCAAGTCGTTCGACTTTGGACCTACCGCTCTTTTCCCTCCTTACTCCGGCCGCGTGGGCGCTGGGGAGGTACTCGGATCCTGTCGGACCGGTTAAGAAGGGGTAGTTATTTAGGTATTACCTAAACCCTACGCTTGCTCCTTAACCTGCCCTCAGTATAGAGAAAGGAAGGGGAGGAGTAAAGAAGGAAGAAAGCCTATGGAATAAGGGGATTCAGCAGAGGCTTCTAAGGGGAGGCCTTCAGGGCGCTAGAAAAGGCCTCCCAATCCCAACGAGCCGGACCTCCATTGGAAATGTACAAAGGTTGCGCTCCTTCAATGCCTCCAAGAAAAACTGCTCGAATATCTTTGCCTCTGAATAAATAAAGTTCGTCTCGTATTTGTTTGCGCGCGCTGGCTTTGTGTTTGTATCTGACGACTAGAAAAACTCTACCTCCGGCGCGGCATCGGCGTTCGATCCATGCGATCTGCTCTGCTCGTATTTTAACTTTATTGGTTGAGGTCATCTTCAGCTCGAGCCAGCCTTCGTATCTATCGAAGCAGAAGTTAAGGTCCGGGACGCCCTGACCCGTGGACCAGGTTTCGACAGATTGAAAATCTACAAACGGGAGATACTTTTTGAGAACGCCTCCGAGGCCTCCGTCCTTCATTTAGCTTTCTCCGCTCCGTTGTAGAACCTATCGACCGCGAGCCGGTAACGTTGGATTTTTGCCAGGGGCTTTTTGAGTCTCGCCGCGAGAGCCTTGTCCGTAACGTTGGTGTGAAGCATGTCGTAGATCATTTGCGTGGTCCAGTCCCTCTTGACGTTTTTCATATCGAAGCCTCTCATTCTCGATACGGAGCCACTCGTTCTCTCGGGCCATGTGAAATAGCCCAACGAGATAGACCCACTCCCCATTGCTGAGAATGTTCGAGAGGTGGACCTTCTCTCTGATCGCCTTTTCGTATTGATCCATTTCTATTTCTCCTTCATCGCCGCTATCGCATAGAGATGATCCTGCATCATCTTAATGACCGCTGGTAACGATTCAACTTTGATCCCCGTATTGAGGATTGGCTCTCCGTTCTCGTCAAGTGAAATAATATGCAATGCTGTGCATCCCGGTTTATTGCATAAAGCGATTTCAAATGAATGGGCGTTTCTCACCATAGCACCACAATAGAAACTGTCAGGACGGTGAGCCATACCAGGATCAGACATTCCGTGATCCAGATATCATCAAGGGCGCGCTTCGTATCATCGTCCACTGTACTCCTCCCAAAACCAGAGAGGCGTGTGAGTCTCCCACGCAATGAGTTCACGTGTATCATCTGTATAAACATTCAGACACGTGGCCCAGCAGAAGTTGAAGGTCTGCATGTTGTTCATCGGCATTCCTTTCCGAGCTCTTTACAAATGCGTGGGATTGGATTGGTACGCTCGTAAGAGGAGGAGCAACTCGAGAGAAAGAGGGAAGCTAGTGCGATTAAAATAATGGGGACCATTGCCCATCCTATGCAATCTATCACTACGTTCAGGAGCTTGCTCATTCTATACTCTCCTTTATCGAACCCTTGCCCACGCTATTGTGTTCCTCGCGGTGTGGGCGAGGTAGGTCCTCTGTCTTCACCCCCGGAGACAGAGGACCGCTCCTCAGTCCTTGTCGATCGGAAGAACGCGGTACGGCTCCTTGACTTTGACGATTGGTTCGTGATCAATTCCAAACTCTCTGAGTTGCGCCTGGATACTCCTTAAGACAACCTCATACTCGAGGCGCTTCGCAACAGCCTCGTCGCGGGAGTTCTGGTAGGAGGTAGCCCTCGACTCCATCGCACCCGATAGCGCCTGGAGGGAAGCGATCTCGGTCTTGAGCGCCGTAATCGTTGCGTTCTGCTTTTCGATCGTGGCCCAAGCCTCGTCACGTTCAGCAACGGTCTTTTGGGTCGCCAGGATACCGAACTCGATATATTTCTGGCGATCGGCCGGAAGTGATGTAGGGTCGATTGATTGTACCGGCGTAACCGGACCTCCGTTTTTGGTATTCATTCTGTCTGCTCCTCTTGTTGGTTCGTTCATGGTGAACGCCTCCTGCATGTGATTTCAATTCCGAGCGCGGTCAGGGCGTAGTCTATACCCCATAGCGTTGGCCACGCCCTGTATTTCCAGTCCTGCATTGCAGCGATCGACATACCAGATTTTTTGGATAACTCCTCCCAGGAAACTCCTTGTCTGGTTTTTTCTTCGAAAAGAACTTTGACAAGAGCGTGGACCTTTGTATCTGCAGGCTTCTCTCCTCCCCCGTTATGTTTGAAGCCCTTCCTGATATTTCCAATTTCAATTTCCTCAGTGGACCATCTGGCTCCGCACTTGAGACACTTACGTCGTCGAATAACCGTTTCGTTTCTGACCCGACTATCGGTGACCAACGTCTTGCCTCCGCACTTACAGGGGATCATTCCGGCAGCTCCACCTTATGGAGAGAGATTTTGACGCGCCGGTTCTGCTGGCTTGTCATGATGGAGTTTTTAATTCTCCCCCATAAGAGCCGCTTCTGGTCGTCGTCGTTGCCTGGCGTTCGGTTCTTGCGCTCTTTGACATATCGTAATGTTTTTCTCACACGCTTCCTCCTCTCTTACGGCTCCAATATTTTAATTGAGCTGCTCTCATTCTTTCTCTTGACTCTTTTGAACGCTTCCCAGTTGCACGTGCCGTTCCTATAAGTGATTTTGAAATATTTGCACGATGTTCTTTTGAGAACGGTTTGCGCTTCCGTCCGGTTAATTCTCTGGATATGTGTTCACCATGACTAGTAAACAATTGAAGGTTCGACAATCTATTGTCTTTTGGATCACCGTTCCTATGATGTACAACCTCTTTCTTTTTTAATTTTCTACCAATGTGATTAGCCATAATATATCTATGAGCAAATATCTGTTTGCCATTGACCCTAATAATTTCGTATCTGTAATTCATCTTATGTCACCTATGTATCTTGCATTCTTTACCCACAGCATGCGGAAGTCTGCCTTAACCCAGAGAGGACCCTTCAGGGCGTAGATGGCTTTGCCGACAGAACCTCTTTCTGAGATGGCCCTGCCGATCCTTTCGAAGTCGTAGCGGTTGATCTTGCAGAACATTTCCCCTGTGTCGTCCTTGGCAAACATCTGAACGCTTTCCGAAGGACCTGTAACCGTACGTCCGCCGCGCTTCTGGACACGCAGGAGGGCGTTCTCGTTCGTCTGGTCCATGCGGGTCATGATGCAGATGATCATAACTTCTTTATCGTTGTAATCGTTTTCAGTGTTGAATATGTCTGCTATCGTGACCGGCTCCGTTTTAATCAGGGAGATTTGCCTGTAGCGTTTGAGGTCTTCATCCTCGAGCTCGGTCCGGTCCTCCTTGGCCTCGAGTAATTCTACTTTCTCCTTGGCCTCCTCGATTAACTTAAGGGAGGTATCTCGTATTGGGTAGAGGCTGTCGATTTCGGTCCGCGCTTCGTCGAGTTTCTTTTGAAGGCCCGTCTTCAGTTTCTTTCCAACTTTGCGCGCCTCGAGGATGGCCGTCACGCTGGCCGGGCCTATTCCCTTGATCGAAGTGAGAGGTCCTACCAGAACTGTCTTGCCGTTACGTTCTGTTTTGGTCCAGCGCTTTCCAGAGGTATCAGGATCGACCGATACATATTCAACGCCTTCGTCCCTTAGTTCTCGAAGCGTATTGATTTGGTTCTGCGGATCGTTCTCCACGTCTAACGTGGCTGCGGCGAACTCGATAGGATGGTGGGCCTTGAGCCAGCAGCATTGATAACTGACCGTACCATAAGCAACGGAGTGGGCTTTGTTGAAAGCCCACGCGCCGAAGTTGACCAGGTCGTCCCACTGCTTATCGAGGACCTCCTCGGGGATACCTCTTTTGACTGCGCCTGCTTTCCAGCGGTCCCCGAACTGCGCGAAGTATTCTTTACCGAGGGACCGTGACATGGCCTTGCGGAGTTTCGTTACGTCGTCCCAACTCAGATCACCAAGCTCCCTTCCTATCGCCAGAACCTGCTCCTGGTAGATGACCACTCCATAAGTGCTTTTCAGGTATGGCTCAAATGCCGGATGTACATATGATACCGGCGTGAAGCCAACTCTCCTGCGGACCCATTCTTCTGCGGAGCCACCGCCCATCGGACCGGGGCGCGCTAGAGCAGTCAGCGCTACGAGGTCGTCGAAGCGATCGAACTTCCCTCCCATGAAAAGCATCTGCTGGCCCAAGCTTCTCACTGCGCGTCCTACGAATTGGAATATCCCGGAGAAGTGTTGCCTGTTCAGAACGTCATACGCAGCTTGATCGTCGAGAGGAATTTTTTCGAGGAAGCCGCATATGGGCTTCTCTCCTATCAACTCCAAGGTCCTCTCGAATACAGAGAGCTGAGTGAGACCGAGCGCATCTATCTTGAGCATATCCAAACGCTCGGCGTCGTACTTGTCGCACATCGTTGAGCCAGTCCTGCGATCGACCGCAACGTGTTCTGCAACAGGAAGCTTGGTGATAACTATTCCTGCAGCGTGTTGACCTGAACCCGAGGGGTGGTTCTCCATCCTCCCTACTATTTCAACTTCAGGATACTCAGACGCCAGGGTTCTCCCGGCGTCGGTACTTGTTAAGGTGTCTGCGATGGTTTGGTCTGACCGTGAGTCGCCCTGTGATCTTTTAATAACGGACGCCGTCACCTTGTCGATTTTCCATTGTGGTATCTTCAGCGATATAGCGACTGCCTTGAATGCACTTTTGGGTTGGAAGGTTGTAACGGAACCAAGTCTCGCGACGTGATCTGGACCGAATTTCTTTTCGGCATATTCAAACGCCAGATGCCTGTTCCGATCGGAGAAGTCAATATCAACGTCAGGAAGGTCTGCGCGGGTAACGTCGATGAACCTTTCGAATACCAGATCGAACGGGATCGGGTCGATCGCAGTAATACCAGTGAGATAACAAACTAGGGAGCCGCACGATGAACCTCGAGCCGGTCCGACGATCATATGCTTCTTGGACCAACCGATAATATCGGCTAGGATGTAAAAATAATCCTCGAAGTTTTTCTCCTTGATCATATTCAGTTCGTGATCCAGACGCGCCGCGTACACGTTGTTCTTCAGGTCGATCCCAAGCTTCTTCGCACCGGCCACGCACATTTCCCGTAGGGTTGATTTTTTCTCGGGGACCAAAAGTTCTGCCTTTTTGATTTCAGCATTGCTCCTTTTGTAAATCTCGGCGCGGTTCTTCAATGCGGCCTTTATGTCCTTCTCGTCAGCGAACCAGGAGACACTTTCTTTCCATTCTTCATCAGAGAGAATGTACTGAGGATACGTCTGGACCGAAGCGTTGTTTTTTCCAAACGACACGCGGTAGAATTCAAGGTCTTTTTTCGAGGTAAACATATTGTCGCTGGACGCTACGAACTTCAGTCCCTTTTTTCTCGCAGCTTTGTAAACGCCGATGGGAAGGGAAGGAGAAAGGAATATGTACTGACCCTTCGGAAGCGTGTCGACGTTGGATTTTTCTCCGGCGATTGAAATAACTCCCTCGGCGTTAAGAGCATCTTCAACTACCATCTCCATGTTACGGCGCGACGCAACCGCTATGAGGTCGTGGAGAGGTCTAAGGGTGTCCGTAGCTAGAAACGTCCACCAGTTTGGGCTCGGGCGCTTTTCACCCATGTTTTTGACGACTGATAATTCCACGCCGTAGATTGGTCTTAGACCTGCGGCTTTGGTGAGATTGCTCCAGATCGAAAAGCCGAACGTGCTGTTACGGTCTGTGATCGGAGCGACCTTGGATTTGATTTCTTGTAGTCGTGCAATGACCTCGGGCAGATGACCTACGGACGTTCGGAAGGAGTAACCTGTTCTAATTCTCATTGATTGTCTCCATGGTAAATTTGACCTTATCACCTTTTTTCATTTGAGGCTTTTCATATCCAATTTTGATACTTATATTTCCGTATCCGATATACCATCCATCAGAACGTTTTTCGAAGACGGTCTCACCGTCAGGGGATAGGTGTCCCCCAACGGTGATAAATTTCTCCTCTACAGAGTCGACTGTGTCGAACCATGTAAAGCGTTCGTTCATCGGCGGCGTCCAATCAGATATTCAATTGCCGATCCCCCGATAGGAGGCTTGGGGATTTGGGTTCCGGGCCGGCTGATTTCAAAGTCTTCTGTCAGCCAGAAGAAATCTCCCCACCCGTTGAACTTGCTCGGAAGAGGAGTTTCCCCATCGAACTCGCCGATCAGTTCATCGAGTTGGAGTTGGTCGATATACGTCCCGTCGACCTCGATCAATCTCACCGTAACATTTTGGGCCTCGTGTTTGAAGACCTGGAGATTGTTCACGCAGAACGAAAATCCATTCGTCGGCGACCTTTGAAGAAGAATGAGAAACTTGGTCCCGTCGACGGAGTAGTACACCTTGTTTGGCCAGATCATCAGGGCGCGAAGTTTGGCTTCCGAGGAGAGTATCCACTTGCCACTGTCGAGGTCGTTGTTTCTGGGTTTCATTTTAAGCTCCTGTTACAGCATATCTCTTTTGTGAAGTTCAACACAGCACTTCAGTAAAGCCATCACGTCGACCTTGGCGCGATGGGCTCCGTCGAACGGCTCTCCGAACAGATACTCGTGGAGTGCCGATAGGTTTAATCTATGACCTTTGATCTGCATCGTCTGTTCGATTGAACATATCATCCTCGGGAGAGTAAGAGGCTTCCCGAGTCGTTCGAATTCTATCTCCAGCATTTCCTTGTCGAACGAAGCGTTGTGGGCTATCGCCAACGGGGAGGTCTTGAAGAACTTGACGATGCCGTCAGCGACCTTGGCGAAGGGAGGTGCCTTCGAAAGCATTTCATTGGTGATGTTGTGTCTGGCGATGTTCTCCTCGGTCAGTGGGTCCTGAGGTTTGATCAAGAGATTAAGGTCCCTGGTGATCTTGCCTGTTTTAAGGTCAGCGTAACAAGCATAGAACTCGATGACCTCTGGTTGCTTGTCGATGGGCCTTGTACGGTTGTCGATCAGGCCAGAGGTTTCTGTATCCCAGATGATGGCTTTCATTTCTTTGGCTCCTCGTCCATACCTTGGAGCATCATGGCGTAAACGGCGGCGTCATCAAGACTATCCTTGTGGCCTCCGTTTTTGAAGTTGACAGAATATCTCACCATCTTGTTGATGCTGAAGATCAAGAGGGCGATACGGTTCCAGTCCTCCTCTCCCTGGATCGTCATAGGTTCGGGAAAGTATGCCGCGAGGACCCTTCCCAACTTTTTGAAGTCTCCATAGGAGTTGCCCCGGCTCTTGTTGATTTCAGCGAGGGCTTTCAGTCTGTCTGCTACGATCATCGTACACCACAGTATGTTGATAAGAGGGTTGATATTCCGACTGAACAGAACGCTGCACATATATCGGCCCGATCGTCGATAACGAGGTCAGGCGTATAGACTTTAAGAAAGTCGATCTTGACCTGAGGAGATGGCCTCCGATCTGTCTCGGCTCTCATAAGAAGTTCGTCGAACGGAATGTTGTAACGCAGAAGCCACTTCATAGTCAGAGCGCGCCACTTTTCCGGCCGGCCCGTAGTCCCTATGATTGTCGCCCCTGCTTGATTAAGAACTTTGATCATGTCCGAGATGGGCACGATCGGCTTGTCGTCGTCTCCGGCGAGATAGTATTCATCCCATGATGAATTGTTTTTCAACATAGGATCGCGCCACGCCGAGTCGGAGATGGTTCCGTCTATATCGCAGAATATTATCATGGCTCCCACACATAGAGTTTATGATCGTCAGGAACTACACGATAGAACGGGCCCTGTTGATCATCGCGAAGAGTTTCGTTCAACTTAGTGCAGAGGCGTTTACCAAATTCCAACGGAACTCCCTCCATCCATAATCTCTCTGTTGACATATCTGTAGGTATATTGTCTGAGTAGATAATTTTCATAAGACGTTCCTTTTATTTTGCGTTCATCAGCTGATCGACGCGCTTCGCCATATTCATTCTGAGCTCCGGATCGTTGACCTTGGCTATCATCTCTCTTAACTCCTTTGCGACGTGATCATCATCACGATTAAGGAAAAGGACGGTCCAGGGCATTGCCATTGTCATCTCCTCCCGCATTAGGTTGATCACGTCCTGATATTCGCCGTGACCTCGTTCGACCGAGGCTCGCTTGCGGAACGTTTCGCAACAGGTGCGGAGGTTCCACTTAACGACGATACTGGTGTGGATATTAGTCGGAAGGATGCCTCGAGCGTCTTCGGCTTTAACGCCGGAATTGAGAAGGACCTGATAAGTGTCGTTGATGTCGTTCATCGTTTCATCATAGACGCTTTTGTAGTCGCCGACCGAAGGACCTGTGCGATAGGTCCATTTTTTCATATGCTGGACGCTTTGGTTTTGTTGGGCGTAGGAACCAACCCTGGTTCTGACGAGCTGGTGGGTAAAGGCTCTTGTAACGTTGGTCAGCAGGAATGTGAAGTCAACTAGCTCCCAACTCGAAGGAATGGTTGCCGAGATGTATTTCAACTCTTCGAGTTTCTTCTCCTCAGGCCACGCCGCAATATCGACGATGCCGCCTGGGGTCATTTCAACTCTGGTCCTCTTTGCCCAGATCAATAAGTTGGCCGCGTACCAGAGGTCGTTGGAACCCTTGCCGGTGTGGTCTATCAGAGTGACTTGCATTTTGCTCTCCTGATGTGGGGAGGTCTTTCGACCTCCCCGTTTGATATTAGATTTAATCTTTGATCCAAGCTAAGTAGCAGTCCTTGTGAAGATTGATCGCTTGACCGATGTCACCTGTCACCCTGACAGCTTCATCGTTTGGAACGATACGCCTCTTACAATTATAACCACACCTTGAAGCGTACTCCGCAAAAAACTCAGAAGCCAAACGATCCTTTCTTGGAGGCAGCTTATTGTTCGAACCTAAACCTGAAGATTTCTTCTGCGCTTCAAGCTTCTTCTGTGCAGCTTCTTCATCAAGCTTCTTCTGTGCAGCTTCGGCTTGCTTTAGTGCTTCCTCTGACATCAACTTCCATCCAAGATATTCTGGATGGGATCGCAACTTGTTGTTGATGAAGTGGCTGTGCCTGGCAGTATTTCCTGTTTCAAAGGAAGCCCAGGCGTCAAAGTCTTCTTCGATCTGAACGGTAGACATAACTCACTCTCCTGTTGTTGTTGCTGCTGCTACTTCAAACATGTACCTTTGGTGTCGCTCCCACCATTGACGGTGGAAGTAGTCTGCCGCCGTATCGGCGATCAATTTTCTTGTCTTGGCTCCTTGTGTCATAAATTCTGTGATCGTTTCGAATGCATCATCATCAGAGACGACCCTTCCCATTTCTTTTTCCAGGATGAACTGGGAGGAGGCGTGAGAATTATCTTCGTCCGCTGAAAGAATAATCGGGACGCCCCTGGCTACGGCTTCGAGCGCTGTCTGTCCAAAGGTTTCTCCGGGCCACGTTGAATAGTACGCGCCGGCTAGAGCCAGCTGTTGCATCACCGCACTATGAGGGAGGTCCCAGATGGTGTCGCCCCAGTGTTCGTTAGCGTCGAAGTATGCGCCGGGCTTGGTGTTGCTCATTACCAGTCCCTTGATCCTCTGCTGGGTGATCCGATGCAACTTGAACGGGTCCTTATGTTCGTCGCAACGTCCTATGGTGACTACATCATAGACCCGGTTCATCGGAATGAACCTGTGTTCGACGAAGGAGGAAGGGACGTAGCCGCTGACTGTTGCGGTTAATCCTACTTTGCGCCATTTGCGTTCCTGATATGGCGTGACCATCCACAAAGTATTTCCGTTCCTGACGAATTCGTTCATACGCTTTACAACGTCTTGATAGTCAGAGGCCAATCCCGCCGTGTGATGACAGAGCCAGGCGATCGGAACGTCCACGCGTTCAGAAAGAAGCGTGTTGAAAAACTTGTTCGGATAGTGGCACACGATCAGGTCCGGGCGATCGAGCTTCACCTTGAGGACGAAATCGTTCAGCATGATATCCCAGTAGTTGGTGCCAAGTATCTCCACCGCCTCGACGCCCTTGATGAGCAGCGAGTTCTGGATGCACTTTTCAATGCCTCCCGAAACGATAGGAGAGTGCAGCCTGCGGCCGTCAACGTCCTTGTAGGGAACCAGAACGTACATGGTGTTTTTCCATTTCATAAGGAGCGGCTTCGCCGTCGTTGATCCACCTGTCGATTATTCGTATATCTTTGACCAGGTCGTCCATCAGGAGAGAAGGCCTCCATGTTGCGTAGCGGCCCAACTGGAAGGCCCGACCTGTGACCACTGATGTCCAGTAGATCGCGCGCTTTCGTTCCTCCTCGGGGATCGGAAGGATTTTCTGATACTGCTGAGATTTGACTTCGACGTTGATCGGTTCGGTTTCCAATCCAAGTATCTTGAGTGCCGTATCAATACTCTCTTCAATAAATTCTTTGTCCTCTGTGATCACGTCTATGTGAAATCCTTTTCCAGGAAGAGCGAACTCGATAATTAGTTGGTTACCGGTGATCGAGATACGATTAAACGGGAAACCAGGATTTGGAATGTAGAGGGACACATAGGCGTCGACGTTGATGAGCTCGGCTCTGATGTTGAAGCCGGAGACATAATCGAATATCAAATCCTCCCGGTCGTAATTCAAGATCTGAAGCAAGCTCGGCATTGGGATAGTCGAGAGGACCTTTTCCTTTTGGTCGAATGCGATGTTGTAGTTATACCTGATGTCTAATCCCCTGGCCATACGCTGAATGAAATCGTTCGGCGCGATCCAGCGATCGTGGGTGTTGTAGTCCACGGAGTGGATCGACCTGTCGCTCCGCGAAACACCCGTTGTCTTCCTAGAGTACGCCAAGGCATCTGTCACTGGGTTACGCCAAGGGACAGAGGCTTTAATCATCTTCACCTTGCGGAACGGTATGTGCAACAGCTCACCAATTTCGGGGGAACGAAAGCGGAGGACCGCTGAGTGGTTATTCGGTAAGGAGGACTGTGCCTCGTAGATGACCGGGTTGTGATGTTTCAAAAGGTTGGCTGCGAGAAGTCCAGCCATTCCTGCACCGACGATGATCATTTGGAGTTCTCCTCTATGATTGATTGGATAACATCTATGGGATGTAATCCACCACCGCTCAGATAGTGGTAAACAGCAACGGCGTCCATAAGTGAAACTCTTTCAATTATGATGGTATCTTGAACATCGAAAAGGTTTGTCTCTGGTACTCTAAAGCCGACAGAGTAGCCTTTTTTATCTTCAAACATGATGATCATTTCTTTTCCTCTTTCTCTTTGACTTTACGTTCAGCCTCCTGGCGCATTGCCTTTGCGACCTGAAGGAGGACCGTGGCCCATTCGATAATAGTCTGGATATCGGGGCTACCTCTTTGGAGGGAGATAGCCCCGGTTATCTGCGAAATGGCGTGATGCCATTTATGGTGGAGAGCGACCATTACATCGTGTCGTCGTCGGAGGCCTGGCCGGCTACGTCAATGTCCTTTTCCTTTCGGGACAGAGACTGATGAAGCGACTTGCCACGTTCCGCGTCCTGGAGAGTAGGAACGAAAAGCGGCTTGCCGTTTTCCTTACCGGCCTGGGATATATCGAAGATGTACCACGTCTGGTCAGCCCGCTGTCTCATACGGGTGGTAACCAGATAGTAAACCAGCCAAATATCAACTGGCGTTTCCTGGTCGTCTGGAAACCGCTGGCTGGCCATCATCATGTTCCAGCTCTTGGCGACGGTGTGTCCCGTTGACGAGAACGGAAGCACCAAAGGCATCGGCGGGCCGTCTTCGCGGATCATATAACCCGACACGTACCGAGTGTGGGTTAGGGAGTTTCCCGTTTTCTCGTTGATCCAGATCAGACGATCACGGTTGTTTGGGTCCGGGACGCGCTTGGCTTTGCCGGAGTCGATGTAGTCCGCAGGGTGACGCGCTACAAACCCCGAGCCTCCTCCTCCCCCTTTACCGCGGGCGAGCCACTCGATGACGGCCTCGTCGCGGAAGCAGGGCTGAAAGAGAAAACCTACGTTGGCCTTGATGAGCGGGTCCGGCGCGTTCTTGATCATGATGTCGCCGGCCTCGGCTCCCTTGTATTGGTTCGCGTTGCCTTTGAGAACCTCCGGGGACTGAGGACCGAGGACCTTGGCCATCGGGATCAGAAAGTCATCAGGCTTGTTGGGGAGGCCTGCGCCTTCTGACTTGTAGCCCTCCTTTAAGAAGGAGAGCGCGCCGCCTCCACGGGAGACTGCATTGCGGTTAGCGGTAACAACTTCTTGCTTCTTAGCCATTTCATTCATCCTTTGTTTAATTGTACATTGTGATCTGTGTATATCAAGCTTGGGTGTTTTGTTGTGTGTCCTCCTCTCGTTTCCACCAGTCTCGGCCCTTATGGAAAAGGGCTGAGTTCATTCGGTCCAATTCTTTGAGACATTTTTCCAGCAGGGCGACCAGGTACTCCTTATCTGGTTGTGGTCCTGGTCCTTCTCCGTCGATGCTGGCAGCTTCGGCATAAGCACGTTCGGACAGGTTAAGGATAAATCCTGGAAAGGAGGGATCGTGATCCCAGAAAAACTTCAGCCTGCCGCCGACGTCCCTTAGATGCATCACCAGTTCATAGTTGTCCTTGCGCGGATAATCATTCTGCTTGATGTCCTTTATGGTTTCCTCAAGCTTGACGCACAGGTTCTTGATGCTCTGGATGACTTGTTCTATGTCTCGGTTCACTTGCGCTCCGTTGGCTTGACTACAAGACCTACGAAGGCGCCGATCGCTTCGAGGTCCTTGGTAGAGAGGACTGTCCCTTCGCTATAAACCTCCCGGAGCCAGGCGGAAAGAGTTTGATAATGGACCTCCTCTGTGAGCGAAGCGGAGATGCCCAGCTTTTCAGCTTGGGCCAAGAGCCTTCTAGCGAGGTCGACTTGGCCTTTAGGCAAGATGGCTTTCACCTGGGCCTTGATCAAAGCTTCGGCGTCGTATTTCTTTAGGACCTCGAAACCGTTTTGCTTTTGTTCATCAGACCAGTTCGAGGAGATGTTCGCTGTAATTGTCTTTTTGAGTTTGAAGTCCACGCCGGGAAGGTTGCCCTCAGCAGGTACGCCGATATGATCAAAGCCCAGTTCAGTCATCAACATCGGAAGCTGGGTCTCAAACATAAATCGCAAGGCCCCTTCCTTTATGCGAACCCTCTCTTTAAGGTCTTGGAGTTCCGCGTCGTCGTCTCTGGCTTTTCGTGCGAGTGCTTTGAGCTGATCAACTTTTTCATCTGACTTGATTTGTTGGGTGCCTTTTGACATTGCCTGTCGAGCGGCTTTGGTTTCGATTTCCATCTCTCTTTCCTTTCGCTATGAACAGGATTATATAGAAACCTTCCTCAAAGTAAAGGAAGGAAAATAAATATGAACGGTGACGAGAAGCTTCTGCCGAACGAACTCAGAAAATATCTCAAGCGAGTAGGTGCCGAAGTTGTTTCTTTCCGGCGAGCTGTCATCAGGGAAAAAGTCAACGGCTCAACTTACGGATCATACGATCGGATCGGAATTACTATTAACGCTGATGGTACAATCAAATGCACCAAGAAGGGAATAGAGCCCACAGAGGCTGAGGCTGAAGCAATCAAGAGCGCGTTCGAGGATATCGAGCTTCCCAAATCAATCGGTGCATCTAAAAGTGAATGTGTCTCTTATATGAAGGGACGGGACATGTTCATGATGTGGGATCGTAAGAATAACTCAGTGCGTATGCTCCACGAGCGGATCGAACGAGGGGAGAAAAAGAGTTACATACCCCATACGCTTTGGTCAGATGGAAAGTGGAGGGTGGCTGAACCAGATGGGCTTTTGCCTTTCTGGAAGCCGGAGAAGGCTACAGATTTGAAAAGGATTATGATACACGAGGGAGCGAAAGCTGCTCGGGCTGTCTCGGAGATGGACTACGAGAAGCACCCTTGGGGCGAAACGTTACGAGAGTACGAGCATTGGGGAATGGTGGGAGGAGTAGTCGCGCCCTGGCGTTCTGACTGGGATGAGGTACGGCACGGGGTCGGAGCCTCGGCGTTGAGTAAGAACGTAATTTATGTTTGCGATAACGACGCTATAGGAAAGAAGGCACTCCAAGCTGTTTCAAAAATTTACCAAGGATCATTAGTCGGCGTCACGTTCGACGAGGCGTTCGGCGGCTCTTGGGATATGGCTGATGATATTCCAAAGGATATGATCAAAGGCGGTCGGTATGGAGGACCGCGGTTGATTGATCTTATGAGACCAGCGACCTGGGCAACCAGCGTAGTGCAGACAGGGAAACAGGGACGGCCGAGTTATACCCTGACGATGCCGTTTCTATGTGAGTGGCTGCATTCGGTAAAGCCAAGTGTGTATATCAATTACGGGTGGCCATCCAGGGTTATGGAAGCAAAAGAATTTGACGATCTGGTACGGCCGTTCTCCGATGTGAAGACCACTTCAGATTTGGTCATGATAGAAGACGCTATGAAAATGGCAACGATCAATTATGATCCGTCCAGGAACAGCGGAGTGTTTGCGGGGAAGAATAAAAGTGGGATGTACATCAATACATTTGAAAAGGGGCCGTACGTTCCAGAGAAAGGGGACGCCGGACCTTGGGTGAATTTTATGGAGCAGCTCTGCCCGATCGAGAAGGATAGGATCGAGCTGATGCGATGGTGTGCAACTCTCATAGCGCGTCCGGATATCAAGATGAGTTATGGCGTGTTGATCGTTTCCGAAACTCAAGGGGTTGGAAAGAGTACCCTAGGGGTGAACGTATTGGGGAAGATCGTAGGTCAAGCTAATTTGTCTGAGCCGACTGAGGCCATGCTCGAAGACAAATTCAATTCCTGGGCCGCACGGAAACGGTTGGTAGTGATACATGAAATTTACAGCGGGCACTCGAATAAGATATACAACAAGCTGAAAAGTTTGTTCAGCGAAGGGACCGCTTCGATACGGCAGATGAACAAGGACGCATACGATATTGATAACTGGGCGCACGTTCTTGCGTGTTCGAATAGCACACGGGCGCTGAAGATGGACAATTACGATCGGCGGTGGTTCATCCCCAAGGTCACCAATAAAAAGCTGCCGAAGAAATACTGGGATAATTTCTTTGAATGGCTCGAGGACCAGGGTGGTCTGAACAAGATCATGTACTGGGCCGAAGAGTTCTTGAAGAAGCACCCACCTGTGATGAAGGGTGAACGGGCGCCGGACACTGAAGCCAAGAGGAGTATGATTGAGGAAGGCTACAGCGAAGGTCAGCGTGAGGTGATTGGTTTTATTGAATACGTCCAAGAGAATATGAAGAAGGCGTCTTGGATGAATATCCACATGAGGCCGAAAGGTGAGGGAGCCGAAAAGTGGAAACCCGAAGGGGTGACGCTGTACCTCAACGATCTAGTCCAACTCATCAAGGATGAGATTTATGATGGACGACGGCCGGATCACCTGGAAAAACCTACAACCATCCGCCGTTTGGCAGAGGCTAAAGGGTTCTTCTCTCATGACGATAAGGTCTGGTTCAACGGTAGGTCTGGGAAGCTAGTTTGCTCGGAAGAATGGATGCTTAGGGTCCCTGGATCTGACTTGATAAGGAGGGTCAAACCCCTCGACGTCAAAGCGGTAGTTTTAGAGTACAAGAAGATGTGATTGATATTGTTACAGAATTCCCCTTCTTCTATTCCATTCTTCTGCTTTTTCTTATCTTTAAAGTAAACAAAGAAAAGAGAGAAAGATATATAGAGGAAAGATATACAAATCGCAGAATAATGGAAGGTTGGAAGGAGTTGGACGGAACAGGGCTTCTGGATATAGGTTCCCTCCCCAGGCAGGGAGGTTTGTTTGGAATGGTCCTTAGTAACGGTCATACCGAACACGGATATGAAAGTCGGCAGGGTCCTCAAAGACAGAGGATACCCATTTCACATTTACAGACAGACCCAGTCGTTCTTCAAGTACGGCAAAAATCAACTCAGAATAATCCTCACCTTTCCCCGTTACGTGTTCGTCCCAATCGGCGTATGCTGGGAGGTCACCCACGTGAGCGATGACATCCTAGGCCCAGTCAGGTTCGGAGAATGTGTGGCTAAGGTCCCTGAAGGATTTGTTGAGACCCTTTCCCTTCGTTGCAAGAACGGCGATGATATCCTGGTCATACCGCAGGAGAGGGATAATCCTTTCCGCTTTGGTCAGAAGGTTATGGTAACAGGCGAAGGTCACTTAGCTGGAAACATAGGCAGCTATGTTCGCCCGGGTCCTCCAGGTAAGGCTTTCGTAGAGCTCAGCCTTATGGGAAGGGCCACTACAGTTTCCCTTGATAAGTCTTCTCTGATCCCTGTCGATGATGGGGCTAAGCGTAAGCGATACGGCCACCGCACCAAACAGTTATCTACTAGTGTAACCAATTAGCTTACGGATAGCCGGGCTGATTGGTAGGTACATGGTGGGACCCTCTATTGGGTTCTACTCGTAAGGGTTGGCTACTCCTCCCCCTCCTCCCCTCCCCCTGGGGGTACATCATGAGGAAGGGCCACCTTAAAATTTTAGGGGTGCCCCTCCCCCCTACTAGGGCAGGAGAGTTATCTTGGTTAGGCTGAGTGCAGCACAGAGAGGATATGATAGCAGGTGGGCCAGAGCACGTGCAGGTTATCTACGCAAGCACCCTCTATGTGCTATGTGCATGCAGTCAGGCAAGATAGCAGCTGCCCAGGTAGTAGATCATATCAAACCACACAAAGGAAACATGAGTTTGTTCTGGGATAGTACCAACTGGCAATCACTA
>Ga0184628_10000044_pt1 | contig 59650 bp, 51 predicted proteins | sample PLM4_5_b1_FD_133149 | JGI IMG/M metagenome (GOLD analysis project Ga0184628, IMG submission 133149) | Groundwater sediment microbial communities from an aquifer in East River, Colorado, USA - PLM4_5_b1 | ecosystem: Environmental > Terrestrial > Soil > Riparian zone | place: USA: East River...
CAGCGCGGGAACCAGCATCCCCCCGATGGCGGCAGCCAGAGGCAATGCGGCACGGCGGACCTCACTGAGTTCGCCAGCATATATCTCGCGTCGGATTTCCAGGCCGACAAGAAAGAAGAACACCGTCATTAGCCCATCGTTGATCCAGAAGTGGAGGTCTCGCTCAAACGAAAGGATACCGAAGCTGAATCCGACTGGGACGTGCCAGAGATCCACGTAAGCTGCCTGCCAGGGAGAATTGGCCCAGCAGAGCGCGACGACTGCTGCGACCATCAGAAAGATGCCGCTGGCCGCCTCGATTGCGAGAAAACGTTCCACGGGAGCAAGAATGCGCTGAAAACTTTTCCTGATAGGTGACCACGCGCCGGGCGGATTCGGGTTTGCTGGATTGGGAAATACAGGGCTATTGAGACCGGCCATTCGAACCTCGGCGTGCTCATGCACGATCCACGGTGGCGGCCCGACCATCCGAAAACCTGCGGTGAATATCACCGCACCCTTGGCCTCCATTGTTTCGAGCCTGACCTTCCGCGTCAACTAAGTTCGAAGAGTCTTTTGACGCATTGGACGCCGGATAGCCAGCTATTGTGAATCTTCTATCCTGACGAGGCGACGCGCTGAGACTATCGGAGCGAAACCTCGCGGAATAGCCGCTGTTCAATCATGCGAACGCGTTCGACCTGTCCCTTGGCGGGAAATCGTTCGTAAAAACCCTCGGCACGGAAGTCGTCCTTGAGGTTGGACCACGACGCGATCAGACGTTCGAATACTTTCGGGGATGGAGACTCGGACCAGTTTTCGACGACGGCATATTCGTCCGCGATATCTCCCAACACCCGTATCACTGCTTTCAGCGTCACACTTGTCGTGAATTTATAGCGATCGTTGGCGCCCCAGATTTTTTCCATCACAGAACGGACCGCCTTCAGATAGTCGGCGATAAACTCGAAAACCTTATCCGGCCTGGCGCGCAGTTCCTTCATGAACAGCTTTTCATGACGTTCGATCAGCTTCTTCATTTCGTTGAAAAGCTCCGCCTGAAGGATCCACTTTTCCTGTTTGCTGCGTCCGCCCAACCGGTTGATTTTGTATTGCAGCGGTGACGATGCTTCTTCATACAGTTTCCTCACTACCACTGCGGCGAGTCGTGTCTTCTCATCGAACCGGCTGATGCGATCGAGAAGATCCACCAGATGCGATTTGTTGATGCGCGTCTGACTGGAGTTGATGATGACAAACATTTCCGCTGCAAAGTCGGCCGTCTTGCCATCGAAAATGACGCAGGGCACTTCGATTTGATCCAGCTGGGTCGGGTTGCGCTCCCCGTAAAAGTGCAGACCCGCCAGCCGGTGCTGCCCATCGATAATCAGAAAGCCGGACTTCGGATCCTCGAGATTGCCGATCGATTCATACTGACCCAGGGGTTTGAACTTCAGGATATCTTCCGAAAACAGCAGAACACTTCCCGGAATCGCCGGCTGCGTCTCGGCCGATTCGTAAAAATTAACAATTTCGCGGACTTTGCGCCGGCTCAGCATGCGCTGAAAGGCTTTCTCACTTTTTTCCACCGAGCCGATGAATTTGGCGATGGGATCGTCTGCATCGCTGTCGGCTTCGATGGTGTCGCCCTCAAAGTAAAACCGACTCGTGAATCGAACGCGGCTTAATACGTCCGTAGCCTTGAAGGAGACGAAATAGAAGATCCCGTCTTTTTGGCGAATCCTGGTGGCCAGCATTTGCCTCACACGATACACGAACCGAACAGCGGCCTACAATTACCGCAGTCGAAGTGAACCCAGAAACGAGCGGAGTTGTGCAGCACCCGGAGAAAAAAGCAGCCAGAAGAATCCGACACTGTTCGCGGCAATCGTGAACCAGTAGACGATTTGGAACGACCTCTTTTTGGACCGGGGTTGCACCAGCTTTTGCGCGAGAGCGGCTCCCGGCCATCCGCCAATCAAACTCCAGAAGTGCAGGGTGCCGTCCGAGTCTTTGTCGTGCCTGTAGAAGTAGAACGCCAGGGTGCTTGCCACCAGATAGAGTCCCAGGACTGCCAAAGGAATTCTGCCCTTCCGCACGGAATCGGCGACGAACAAGAGAAAGAAGACGCCGAATGCCAGAATGCCGGGACCCCATCCCGGAGAGAAGGGGGCCGGGCTATGGTCTACCAGGAATTCGACATCCTCGGCACGTGCGCGGTCCTTCCCGTCGAAGACTACCGTGTAGCTGACATTGTCGTTGCGAAGCGGCCGCCGTTGCCTATTGGAGAAGGATTTGACGTTGACGAATACCGGACTGCCTCCGCCATTCGGCGTGATGAATCCGTACCCCTGGTCATCCTTCCACTGGGTTAGCCTGCCAACCTGGCGCATACGCGGTGTATCGGCCGGGTAAGCGAAATTAATTACTCAAATTTGCAAAATAGTTGGCGCATCCGTTCGGGGAGCAACCGGCAGTATAACCACGATCACCGCACCCTGGCTCCCGGAACCCGGGATGGACACTTCACCTCCGTGAGCGCGGACTACCGCACGGACAATCGCCAGACCCAGCCCATGGCCGGACGAATGCGGGCCTTTCACGAAACGTTCAAAAGCGCGGTCTCGAACCTCTGCGGAAAACCCCGGTCCATTGTCTTCGATTCGCAGCTCGGCGCGATTGTCCGATTCCGTGAGCTGAATGCGAACATGGCAGCCATTGGGCAGATGCTTCAATTCGTTGTCGAGCAGATTCCCGACAACTCGATTCATCATCGAAACGTCGGCATCAATGGGAATGTCCCCGTCTATACGAACCTCGAGCGTATGGTGATGATCCGAAAAAACAGGCTGGTACAATTCTGCCAGCTGCTTGACCAGGACAGAGAAACTCGTTCGTCTTCGGTCCAGCTGCAATGCTCCCGCGGCCGCTTCCGCCAGGTCCAGCGTTGTATTCAGCAACTGGGCCATTTGGTCCAGGCCTTCGATCGCTTCTGCCACGGGCTCGCGCCATGAGGAGTCGCGGCTGTCGGAGAGCGCGACCTCCAGACGTCCCCGTATCCAGGTGACCGGGCTCTTGAGATCATGTGCCACCGAATCCGTGACCGTTCTCAGCTGATTCACCGACGCCTGTATGCGATCCAGCATGTGATTGAACGTCCGCGAGAGTCTTGAGATCTCATCGGAGTCGCCCGCCTCCGGCAACCGGCTGCCCAGGTCGTCGGTACCGATTCGCGCCACCGTTTCGGTGATTCTCTCGACGCGGCTCAATGTCCGGGACGCACTCGCATACGCAATCACGAATCCCAGCAGAACCATCCCCACCCATACCAGAGCAAAGCGCAGAATCAATCGATCGAGAAGATTATTGGCAGCGTGATCGATAAGACCCAGGTAGATTCCGCTCCCATGTTCACGGCTGCTGGCGACAACTCGAAAGGGAAGCGGCTGTTTGTCCACCTGAATGGATTGCGGAATACCGGGCTTCAGCCGGGCGTCCGCAATTGCTTTCAGGAACGATTCCCTCGGCTCCGGGCCAATCCACAGCGTGGGCTGATTCTCCGCGTTCATCACAAAGAAGATTGATTTTTCGTTCTGGCCCTTTTCGCTTCCTTCCTCCGAAATTTCACGAGCGGCCTGTTCGGTGACCTCTTCGACAACCCTCCCATAAAGGCTGTCCTGCGCCGAATTCGTGGCCACGTTCGACAACACTTCCGCTTCTCCCTTCAGCCAGGAATCGGTTCGTTCCCGAACGCTGTTTTCGACCAGAAGGTACATGATGAGAAACGCGAGCGCCGTCCCCACGGCAAATGCCAGCGTTGTCCAGATCGATAATCGCCATGCGGCGGTTCTGGCGGGGCTTCTAAGCATGTTTGAGAACATATCCGACCCCACGAATTGTCTGAATCATCGGCTGGTCCGAGTCGCGATCGACTTTATTTCGAAGCCTGTAGATGTGAACCTCGACAACGTTTGTCGCCGGATCAAACCGCATCTGCCACACATCTTCGAGAATCATTGCGCGAGTCACAACGCGGCCGGCATGGCGGCAGAGATATTCCAGCAGGACAAACTCCTGAGATGTCAGTCTCAGCGGGCGATCGTTGCGATAGGCTTCCCGCCGCACGAAGTCCAGCTGAAGGTCGCCAACCCGGAGCCGCAGCGTTTCCTTTGGAGGCGGTGCGGCGTGTCGCAGCAGATTGCGAAGCCGCGCGAGAAGTTCGGCCAATGCGAACGGTTTGGTGAGGTAATCGTCTCCTCCCTGTTCCAAACCGCGCACGCGCTCGTTCACCGAACGACGTGCCGAAAGAATCAGCACCGGCGCCGTGCTTCCCTTGGCTCGGCATCGTTGGATCAACTCCAGACCATCGCCATCGGGAAGACCGAGGTCGATGATGAAGGCATCATGTTTTCCCTGAAGGATAAGCGCCTCCGCCGAAGCAGCAGTGGCGGCAGTGTCGATGTCGTAACCGGCCTCGGTTAATGCCTGTTCGAGAAATCCGCGGATTGAAGCGTCATCCTCTACCAGAAGCAATCGCATGGGATCAAATCCGGATCATCAATTGATTCATGACAATCGACAAATTCCCCGCTCCAACTTACTGAGGTACCCAGATGAAATAAATCGCGATGAGCATGGCTACTGCAAGCGTTCCAACGATGAAACCGCTGCGCCGCCGGGCGCGCAGTGCCAGAAGAGTGACCATGCCGGTGATGGAACTGATGGTCAGCATGACCGCGGTAATGTCGATGAGCCAGTACCATACCCGGCCGCTGTCAAAACCCTTGTGAAGGTCGTCGATCTTTCCGAAGAAGCCGCGGTTTTCCGCCTCGACGTCGGCCTTGCCGTCTGCGCGATTGATCGTGACGATGGTGCGACGGCCCGGGACGGCGAATGTCACTTGAATCTGGTCGGCATCTTCATGGTAGTCCGTAATCTGTGACCGGATGCCCAGCGCTCCTCGAATCTGATTCCCGATCGCCGATTGATCTGGGTGCGTGAGCAATTCCATCGGCATGTCCAAGGTGGTGGAGGTCAGTTTGGGTTCGCCCCATCCAAAGTCCTGATGATTCAATGTGAGCCCGGTGACGGCGAACAGCAGGACGAGTGAGAAGCCCGCCATCGAGACATAGATATGCAGCAAGAGCCCCCAGTGCGAAACAACGCGGATGATGTGTTTCATGCGCGATTCTGCCTGGGACCGTACTGGATGATCACGGGCTCGAAGTTTGAAGTTTCCGGAAGCGTCAAGGTTGAGGGCATGTCGGAACAATCGATCGTGCCGGCCTGCTTGGCGTAGTCGCCGTGTTCCTGATCAGTTTCCACAATCATTTTGTATGTGCCGGGAGGCACATGCTTGCCTTCATCGTCCAGGCCATCCCACACGAGCGTGTAACTCCCTGGCCTGCGCGTTGCTCGTGCAAGCGAATACATCAGGTTCTGATTTCGTCCCATCGCGGAGTAGAACCCCGACATCTCCCGATAGTACTGAGGCTTGTTGGCCCAGAACGCCAGTACTCGAACCACTTTGTTCGCGGAATTTTCCACCCATACAGCGACGTACAGCAGAGGCAATGGCCGACCGCCGCCTCTTCCACCGAACCCGCCGCGGCCGCCGAACGCCGATCCTCCTGCCTTTAGTACAAGATTGATCGACATTTCGAATCCCGATGGCCAGTCCGCCACCGCCGCCGCACGAATAAGCAGAGGTCTTTCCATGCGTGCAAAGCCTGAGCTGCGTTGCTGTGTTCCATCGGGGGCGATTCTCAGCGCTTCAGCTCCGGGAACTGCTTCCACCAGACGAAGCCCTTCCGCGGAGTCCGTCACGCACAACATCGTCGCAAGTGCATTCGCCGTCACGGCATCCTGTGCAACGACTGTCGCACTGACACCCTCCGGCGCCGGTTGTCCGGTACGGGCATTCCGCAGATGCAGGCCTCGTTCGTACGTCCCGCTGGTGGCAATTGCAGCATTCCGCAGAGCTACCAATGTCAAAGGCGTCGCGTTGTCGTGCGGTTCGTGAGGATTGGTCACGCCAAGTTCCTGCGTGTCTCCCCATGAAACGATGTCGCCTCCGATGTTGAGCAAAAGGGATTTCAGTTCCGGCGCTGCCGTTCGGGCTGCTTTCGCAGCCCGATCGATAATGTACGCCTTGCCGAGTGCATCCACGTTTAGCGGCAAGTCCTTTCCGTCGGGCCGAATCGAAATCATGCCTCCGGTTCGACGCTCCCAATCCGCATATGCTCCAAATACGGTTCGCAGATCGGCCGATGGATAATGCGACGTGGCGCTGTGCATGCTGATTTCACTGTGGGGTATTCGGGTGTTGAGGATGGAGTTCAATCTCAGTATCTCATCGACTATCGCTTCCCGTGCACGTTCGGCTGCTGCCGCATCGCGCGTCCACAGAACAACATCCATGGATGTACCCAGGACGTGGTCGTAGTGATAGTGATGCCTGTCCGCTTCCGCTACGGAAGCCAGTGCGCCCACTGGCAGCAAAGCGGTGGCGGCCAGGAACGATCGACGTGTCATCTTTTGAAACGGACGTATCATGTGTTTGAGACCTCGCCCCCTGAAACTCTATACCGGTTGCGTAGTGTATGGCAGCATTCAAGCGTTTTGAAGTGCGCGCTGCCAGATGAACGAATTGTCACCCGCTGCATCCATTGCCCGGCGAGCTGAAATAACGGTTACAATTTCCGCCAAAATCGAAGAAGTTCCAGCGATTGTGAGGTGCCATGCCCAATAATCCCGCGGTTCAAATTGACCTGACCCAGGAGATTCGTTTTGCCGTCGTCATGTATGGCGGATCTTCGCTTGCAATTTACATGAACGGTGTCGCGCAGGAACTGCTCAAGCTGGTTCGCGCCACCGCACCCGATATTCACGATCCCTCCCGACTGCATGTTCAGGCGGCATCGGGCTCCGAGCTCGTGTATCGAAAGCTTGGACAGATGCTCAGTCAAAACGAGCCTGTAGACCTGGAAGGCGCGTCCCAGCATCCCGTCCGAACCCGGTTCGTCATCGACGTTCTCTCCGGTACCTCCGCGGGCGGTATCAACTCCGTTTTCCTCGCGAAGGCGCTCGCCAACGACGTCACTCTCGACGGGCTTCGCGGCGTGTGGCTGGATACCGCCGATCTCGGCGAACTGTTCAACGACTCGCACGGCGGCGGCACGCCTCAAAAGCCGCCCGCGGCACTGGTGAACAGCCCGTTCTTCTATCAGAAGCTGCTGGATGCATTCCGAGCCATGGACCGCGAAAAGCAGGCCTCGCGTTCGCCGTATGTGGAACAACTGGATCTCTATACGACCTACACCGACATGCAGGGCCAGACAATTGCACTCAAACTCGCCGACATCGTCGCGACCGAGCGCCGACATCTTCAGAATTTCCATTTTGGTTACAGCACTGTCGATACTACCGGCGAGGAACGGAACGATTTCACCGCCCGCTACACGCCATTCCTGGCTTTCGCCGCGCGCTGCACGTCGGCTCATCCCGCGGCGTTTGAGCCGATGACTCTTGCAGACATTGAGAAGTCCGACTGCAATCCGGGCGATTCGGAATGGGAGAGGTTTTACCAGAGCTACCTGGAAACTCTGCCTTTGACTCAAGAGAAGTTGTCGCGCGATCTGCTGGCAGCTCGATTCCGGCAAAGGCCGCTCTGCGACGGCGGCGTTCTCGACAACAGCCCGTTCAGCTTTGCAATCGATCAGCTTCAATTTCGCCACGCTCGCCTTCCCGTGGACCGCAAGCTGATCTATATCGAGCCGTCCCCGGACCATCCGGAGTTCGAAGTCGATTCGAATACCAAGCCGGACGCCATTCAAAATGCCATCGCGTCGTTGTCGACCCTGCCGAGCTATCAATCCATTCGCGACGACATCCGCCGCATTCTGGACAGAAACTTTCTCGTCGGCCGCGTTCAGAGAATCCTGAAGGGGATTGAGGACGACTACGATCACCAGAGGAAGCTTGGGAAGGAGTTAAAGGCGTTGAATGCGACGCAATTCAAGGAGGCCACTTTCGACACGATGATCCAGACGATGGGAGCCGCCTGGGGCGGATATCAGCGGCTTCGCGCCGCCGAAACCACCGATGAACTCACGCGGACCATTGCGCTGGCTTCCGGATTCAATTCCGAATCGGACGAGTCCGTTGCGGTGCAATACATCGTCCGGTACTGGCGCTCCGTCAACTTTGCGGTGTGGCCGAAGGAAGGCCAGAAATCTGAAAATCTGTATCTCTACGATTTCGATTACATGCGTCAGATTCGCCGACTGAAGTTCGTTTTGCGGAAGGCTTCGGATCTGACATGCCTGAATCTGGATTCGCTTGGGAAGGGAGTGATTGCGCGAAGCCCCGAGGTCGAAGCCTGGTTCCGGAAGAACGTCAACGATCATCGCTCTTCCGTCAAGACCGAGGTTCGGAAACAGCTGCCTGCAGTGATCAGTGAGATCAACGACATTTTGAGGAAAATTCACGCGATGCAGCGACGGCTTGCGGCGCCGGTACTGCTGCCTCCGGCTCCAAGTCATCTGCTGCAGACGGAGATTCTCGCGCTTGGCCTGAATCAGGATGAGCTCCGGCAGATTTTGAAAAACGACACCGACACCAAGCGTCTTGAAGCTGCCGGAAAGTTGCTGGCGAAGAAGAAGGAGGCGTTTCAATCGTTGATCGACAGAATTGCGAAGGTGATCAACTTCATTCATGACGCGACACTACGCGTTCATGGGGACGATCAGCTGGTTAAAGAAGGAAAGCCGGTCAAAGGAATACTGCAGCCACCCGAGGAACGAAAGTGGCAGCCGGCACAGGCCGAGTTCTCCGAGTTCCTGATCAAGTCCACGCTGCGCTACTACTACGATCAATTCGATTATTACGACATGGTGACGTATCCCATCCTGTATTCCACTGGCATTGGCGATGAATTGGATGCGGTCGACATTTTTCGTATCAGTCCCGAGGATGTCCAGTCACCGGCCCTGTCTCCCGAGGAGCGGCGTTCGAAGCTGGCGGGCCTTTCGCTGGGACACTTCGGAGCACTTCTCGAAAGACGATTCCGAGTGAACGACATGATCTGGGGAAGGCTCGATTGCGCCGACCGCATGATCACCGCCCTGCTGAGGTCTGCGGGCGGGAATATTCCGGTGGAGACACTGGAGCGCGTGCGTCTTGAGCTGGTTCAGCAGGCGCAGGAGGCCATACTCCTTGAAGAAATTGCACTGCTGGATGCCGAAACAAAGGCCGATCTTGGCTTTGGCGGGACGACGATTGGCGGCGTGGCATCGCTCAGTATGGCGAATGCCGCGACGGAGATTCGCGAATCGAATTTATCTCCTGGCGTGAAGCAGATTCTCGCGGAGAGTTTGAAGGATAAGAATCCGCTGGAAGTGTTTAAGCGGAATTACAGATCGCTGCACGCGAAGAATCCCAGGAAGTTTCTCGAAGTTGCGGGGCGTGCGAGTCGAATTCTGGGATTGATGCTCGACGATATTGCCGAAAAGCATCGCGTCGAGAATGCATCGATTGCCTGGATTACGCGCGCCATGCGATTTTTCTGGGGGTTTGTCGAGATCTCCCTTCCGGACACGTTGGCAAACCAGATTACGCACCATTATCTGAAGCTGATCTATTTGTTTGAGGTGTTGATGATCCTCGGAGGGCTCCTGTTTTCAACTCCGGCAGTGCAGCACATGGGGGTTCTGGCGCTCGGTGCAACGCTGGCGATCAACGCGGTGGTGCTGATCCTGCAGGATCTGTCCAAGGGAAAGAACCGGGCCGTGAAGATGGCTGGATTTGTGGTTGGTGCCATTCTGGTGCTGGCCTGTGTGCTGGGACTGGTTGTGTTGATGGGCGGTTTGCGTGCAGACTCCAGTGCGGACTTTGGTCGATCGTTGTATCGACTGATCACTAAGAGGTAAAGGAGAACGGATGTCTCGGAATAATATTTCATCGGGTTCGAAATGGGAGCCGCTGATCGGGTACTCGAGAGCGGTTCGTATCGGCAATGCGGTTCACGTGTCGGGAACAACGGCAACAAATGAGAAGGGCGAGATTGTAGGCGTGGGAGATGCCTACGCCCAGACAGTGCAGGCGATCAGGAATATTGAGTCGGCATTGCAGCGTGCCGGTGTTTCGTTAAAAGACGTGGTTCAGACCCGGATGTATCTGAAGAACATTGATGAATGGGAGAAGGTCGGACGGGCTCACGGCGAATTCTTTGGTGAGATTCGGCCGGCGACCGTGATGGTGGAAGTGAGCCGGCTGATATCGCCGGAGATGTTGGTCGAGGTTGAAGCTCAGGCGATCGTGGAGTAAACCCTGAAGGGTCAATTTTAACAATATGCAAGCCGACTCCCCTCCTGGCACAGGAGGGGTGGCCGAAGGCCGGGGTGGTAGGTCAAATACCAAACTAATTTTCTGATTGACCTTATCTACCTCCCCGGCTCGCCATGCTCGCCGTCCCCTCCTGTTCCAGGAGGGGAATCCATGTTGACTTCACCGTCCGCCCGCATAACAATTTCGCGTGTAAAGCTCGCATTCTTACGGAGGAACTAATATGAAGAACCGGTTACATCAGCTGCCGCTTATCGCTGCGGGCTTGGCATTACTCGGGACGGCTACCGTTTTTGTGGGGCAGGCACCTGCCCCCGCGGCCAACTTCCAAAAATCAGGAACCTACTTTAAGAACGTCACCACCAGCACCCTGAAGGAACTCAGCGTCGACGATTTCATCGCCGCCATGGGCGTGATGAACGCCGCCCTGGGCTACGACTGTGCCACCTGCCATCCCGGCGCCGGTTCAGACAAAGTGGACTTCGCCATCGACACGATTCCGCAAAAACGCCAGGCGCGTCTGATGGTCGAAATGGTCAACAACATCAACAAGAACAACTTCAACGGACAGCAGAAGGTCACGTGCTGGACCTGCCATCACCAGCATGACAAACCCATCTCCACGATCGCTCTGGACAATCTCTACAACGAGCCATATCCGGAAGACACCGACATCATCAGTCCCAGCATCGGAAAGGAAACGGCCGACCAGCTCCTGGATAAAATCATCGTGGCTTACGGCGGAGCCCAGCGTCTGGCGACTCTTCGAAGCTTTGTCGCAACCGGAGTCAGCCTCGGTTACGGAGATTTCGGCGGCGATGCGGAATATACCGTCTATGCCACGGCTCCGAACAAACGCACCACGACCATCTTTTATAAGGAGCATCCGGAACGTGGCCTGAGCGTCTGGACTGTGGACGGCACGAAGGGCTGGGTCAAGACCCCGCGAGGCTTCCTGCCGCAGTACGAATTGGTCGGCGGAGAACTGGATGGCGCAAAGCTGGAAGCGGTTCTGGCGTTTCCCGGCCAGATCAAATCGGCCCTCACCAACTGGAAGATCGGCCTGAATCGCACAATCGAAGACAAGGACTATGCGGTTCTTCAGGGAAATGGCCCGAATGGCTATTTGGCGACATTGTACTTCGACCTCGATACCCACCTGTTGAAGCGGCTGGTCCGTTACGCTCCTTCACCCGTCGGACGCGTTCCGGTTCAGGTCGACTATGCGGACTATCGCGACGTCGGCGGCATCAAGTTCCCGTTTGAGTACAAGTTTTCCTGGCTCGATGGGAAGTACACGGCCCACGTCAAGGACATCAAAACAAACGTCACAATTGAAGCATCAAAGTTTGGCGAAGCCGCTTTGAAATAGGCACCGGTTTTGCAGCGTTCCAGTGCGTCCGATCTCAAGCGTCTGCTTGACTTTAGGCAGGACACTGCATAGTCTTTGCTCGCAAGACAATCGATTTATACGGTATCAATTCTGAAGCTTTAGTAAGTAAAGAGTTCTGAAGGTTAGGAGGAGCAATCGATGAAAAGAAAACTGATCGTTCTCGTTGCAGCACTCGGGGTAATGGCTGCGGCAATTCCGCTTTTTGCGCATCACTCGTTCATGGCCGAATACGGTGGAGCTGCGGTGAACCTGAAAGGGAAGTTGATCAAGTTCGACTGGGTCAACCCGCATTCATGGGCCTACGTGGAAGTCACGGGCGCCGATGGAAAGAAGATTGTATGGAAGGGTGAAACTCCTCCCATCAACGTCCTTTTCAGAAACGGCTGGACCAAGCCGATCGTGGAAAAGCTCGTGATGTCCGGTGAAGAAGTGACAATGTCCGGGTCTCCTGCAAAGGATGGTTCGAACCATATCTTCGCAACGAACCTGACCATTCTCTCAACGGGCACCGTGATGAATTTGAGCGGAGCGCCTCCTGCCCAATAACTAAGCAGGTTCGATTGGTCGCCTGGCAATTAACAGCATTACGTTCGCAGAGGAGTGTCTAGATGAGGCTTCGTGTCACGAATTTTTTAACGTTGATAACCTTAGCCGCGGTTGTTGCTGCTTCTGCAGCGTTGCTGCTTGGCCAGGCGCCCGCCAGAGGCGGAGGGGCTGCACCCGCAGCTCCGCCCGCTCAGGCCGGACGAGGTGGGGCGGCTGCAGCCCCTGCTCAAGGAAGAGGCGCTGCCCCGGCAGGCCCCGCAATTCCACGCACCGCCGAAGGCAAGCCGGATTTCAGCGGCATCTGGCAGGTGCTCGATGATTCCGCAAATGGCGACATCGAGCCACATGCGGCGTCATGGGGAGTTCGTGCCGGACAGGGAATCATCGTCGATACTCCAGACGGCAAGATTCCATACAAGCCGGAAGCCCTCGCCAAACGACAGGCAAACTACAAGATTCGCCACGAAGATCCTATGTCGCGCTGCTGGAAACCCGGCACCCCACGAATCATGTACATTCCGTTCCCATTCCAGATTACGCAAGCCCCCAAAATGATTCAGATGACGTTTGAATTCGTCCACAGCCGTCGGGACCTCTACATCAACGAAAGCAAGCATCTGGAAGGAATCGATTTCTTTAATGGCGATTCCCGCGCGAAATGGGAAGGCGACACTCTGGTCGTTGACGTTGCGAATATCATGGACGACCCGACCCGGCCCACATGGCTGGACGCGAGCGGTAACTATCACAGCGATGCACTGCACGTTGTCGAACGCTATACGTTCAACGGACCGGACATAATCACGTACCGGGCGACGTTGGATGACTCCAAGGTTTACGCACGGCCGTTCACGATCGAAACCTTGTTGTATCGGCATAAGGAAAAGAATTTCCGGGTCCTGGAATATGAATGCCAGGTCTTCAAAGAGCAGCTGTTGAAAGAAGGAAAAGGGAACTATCTCAGGATTGTCGAAGGCAACTGAGGCTCTGAAGTTATGTGGAGGAAATCTCAGATGAGAAAACGATATCTCGGAATGGCGATCGTCCTGTGCGTCGTATTTGCCATGATCGTGGCGCAGAGCTTCCTGGCTCAGGCCCCTCAAGGGGGCCAATTTCCGGCTGGACAAGCTGGACAAGGTGTTGGCGCACCGGCTGGAGCTCCCGCAGGCGCGCCCGGCGGTGGCCGAGGTGGCGCAGGTGCCGGTGGCGGACGTGGTGGCGGAGCGCCCGCAGTGCCGGCTGGTCCGATCCCTCGCGGTCCGGATGGTAAACCGGATATGACGGGTTACTGGATGGCGGCGACGACGACCAACATCAATCAAGGCCGTGGCGTGATCCTCGACGACAACGGCGGCAAGACGGGAAAGATTCCATACAACGCCGAATGGGAAGCGAAGTCCGCGGATACGGCCAAGAATCATATGTTCGACGAGCCGTATGCACACTGCCTGCCGGCTGGCGTGCCGACAAACTTCGGTATCCAGATGGGATTTCAGACGGTTCAGGATAAGAACACGATTGCGTATTCCTGGGACACCGTTGGTGCGACACGTCTCATTTACCTGGATGACCGCAAGCACATCCCCGCGAATATCAAACTGTATCAGGCCGATTCGATCGGCAAGTGGGAAGGCGACACTCTCGTTGTTGATACAACGAGTCAGTCTGCCGGTTGGTGGGATGCCTCCGGTGCGGTGCATAGCGATGCGACGCATGTGGTTGAACGATTCACGATGACGGATTCCAACAACATTACTTATGAAGCGACGGTTGAGGATCCGATTGCTCTGACAAAACCCTGGAAGATGCAGGACACGTTTCGGCGTAACCTCGGTGCTTATCCGAATTCGTGGGGCAAACGGCCCACGGGATATGAGCAGACCGAGACCGCTTGTGTGGAAGGCGACATGGATATGGCGCTGTATCCCGTATCCGCTGGCGGTACCGCTAAAGATGCTCCTCCTTCATCACAGGGTGTAACGCCGGCACCGCCTCGAGGTGCTGGTGGCGGCGCTCCTGGTGGCGGTGGTGGAGCTGGCGGCGGTGGAGGCGGTGCTCCCGGTGGCGGACGCGGTGCTCCTCCGGCTGGTGGCGGTGCGCCACCTGCGCAGTAAAACCGGAATTTCAGATTCGGAAAAGATGGGGATGGGATTGTGAATCAATCCCATCCCCGTTTTGTTTTACGTCAGGCCTGTCAGGGAAATTGTGAAAGCGGACGATCTCGAAATCGAACGATTCCTGCATCTAAAATCCGAAATCAGAAACCTCAAATCGGACGATCTGTGGGGCGCATTCTGCTCGGATTGTCCAATTTAAGATTTCTTGATTTCGGATTTTAGATGCAGGATTCGTTCGATTTCGAAATTTCCGATTCCCCGACGCCGCAAAGCCCGTTTGCAGGGTTGACCAGTTGTAGCCCACGCGCCTTGACAGTCCCCGCAGTGTGATAAAGAATAAGCGCCATTCGTGGCATAAGGAGCCTGTACATGCGGATTAAGTTCGCCTTCATCTTCACAGCAGTAGCATCGCTGATGATCCTGGGAGGAGTGGCGCTCTCGTCATTCATGCCTCAGAGCGCAACGGCAAAAGGAAACGGAGCAGACTGGCCGAGATACACGGGAGACCTGGCGGGAACCCGATTCTCCACATTGAAACAAATCAACGCACAGAACGTTCAGACACTCACAAGCGCGTTTACCGTTCCCGGAGTGGGTGCTCAGGAAACGCCGATTGTCGTTAATGGCGTGATGTATGCGTCGACATCCACAGGCGTACTCGCTGTGGAAGCGGACTCGGGTAAGGAAGTATGGAGATTTGGTGCAGTACCTGCGCCCGGAGGTGGAGGACGCGGTGGGCGTGGTGGCGCAGGTGCCGCTCCTGCAGCTGCGGCCAATCCTCCGGCCGCCGCACCGGCCGCACCCGCCGCGACGCCGCCGGCCGGACGAGGCGGTGGTGCCGCAAACGGGCCCGCAGGACTTGGCAACCCATCAACTCGCGGCGTGGCCTACTGGCCCGGCGATGGAACGATTGCCCCTCGCATCTTCTATACGACATCCACACACAAGCTCGTTGCGTTGAAGGCAAGCGATGGTCAGCTCGATACCACGTTTGGCACGGGCGGTTCCATCGACATTGATATTTTATGGGGCGGCGTTCCCGCCATTTTCCGAAACATCATGTTCGTGGGCAACAACGATGGAGAAGTCAGCGTTGGCAATCAGCCCGGCGATCCACGCGCCTACGATGCTCGCACCGGCGCGAAGATCTGGACCTTCAAGTCCGTCACGCAACCCGGCGATCCGAACTTTGCCGGGAGTTGGCTGGACGATGGGTGGAAAGACCGTCAGGGAGTCAATCACTGGGGCTGGTACATCACGGCGGATGAAGACCGCGGTATCGTCTATTTCGGCCTGGGAACTCCTGCCGGAAATTATTGGGGCGGCGATCGACCAGGAAACAATCTCTACGCGAATTCGGTGGTTGCCCTGAACGCCGAAACCGGGAAATACATCTGGCATTTTCAGACGGTACATCACGATCTCTGGGATACGGACATGCCTTCTGCTCCGGTGCTGCTGGATGTTCAGCAGAACGGTAGAACGATTCCGGCGCTCGCGGTCATCAACAAGTCGGCCAACATGTTTATTCTCGATCGAACCAACGGCACGCCGCTGTTCGGAGTCACGGAGAAGCCGGTGACGAAGGGCGATGCACCCGGCGAATGGTATTCGCCGACGCAGCCATTTCCAAACAAGCCGCCTGCGTTGGGAAGAACATCCTTTAAGAAGGAAGACATCGTTACCGCGGAAGACACCACTCCGGAACACGCCAAGGCCTGCCAGGATCTGTACGAACGAAGTGGCGGCTATTACAACGTTGGTCCCTACACTCCGTTTCTGTATCACGAAGCGGGAACTCCACCGAAAAGTTCGATTCAGTTCCCGGGTAATGGCGGCCCGAACTGGGGTGGACCGTCGGCGGATCCCACACTGGGTTACGTCTTCGTGTTCACTCAGGATGCGGCTTTGGTGGGATGGATTGAAAAGAAGGTTGCCGGAGGTAACTACGGCAACTTAACGCAGGGGTCTCCAATTCCATACGATCGTGGAAGCGTGAACGGACCGGGTCCGTATTCCGGATTCACGGCCAACGGCATGCCGTGCCAGAAACCACCATGGGGCCGGCTCTGGGCGGTGAATGCGGCAACAGGAGATATCGCGTGGAGCGTCACACTGGGTGTCAGTGATAACCTGCCGGCCGGAAAACAAAACACGGGACGCGGCGGTTCGGCCGGACCCATATCCACCGCGGGTGGACTGGTGTTCATTGCGGCAACCAGCGATTCCCGATTCCGTGCTCTGGATTCGAAAACCGGAAAAGAGCTGTGGGTCACCCGGTTGAATTCGAACGGATCTGCAAATCCACTGACGTATCAGGGTCGAAACGGAAAGCAGTACGTCGCAGTCGCGGCAGGCGGCACCGTCAATGTGTTCGCGTTACCGTAAGCGGCAAACTATCAATCGGGAGGTTTACATGATCAGGAAATTAGGAACTGCTGTGGCGCTGGTGGCATTGCTCTCCGGCGCAGCCGTTGCCCAGACTGCGAAAGATGCGAAGACCGTCGTTGCGGATACGACGAAGGCAATGGGGTATGACAAGCTCAATACCATTCAATACAGCGGCTCCGCATTTGAAGGGACTGCATTCAACCAACTGCAGAGCGTCGCCGCGGGCTGGCCAAAATTTACGGAGAAGAACTACGTCCGTTTCATCGACTTTGCCGCGGGTACTTCAACGCGCACGGCACTTCAGTCCCGGCCGGTGGATCCAAAAACCGGTATCCTGCCGGGCGGTGGCGGTTTGGACCCGGGAGCGGAAGCGGCGAACACTGCGAACATCGCGGCAAATGCCAACTGGGCGACAAAGCTCGAGATCACTCTTTCTGCTCCGGGATTTTTAAGAATGGCAGCGGCCGCATCGAATGCCACCGTGGAGACGCAGTCCGTCGGCGGGAAAAAATATACCGTCGTTTCATTTCCAGTCGACGCGAAGGCACCGAGCGGCGTGGCGTACAAGCTCAGTGGATTCATTGACGACAAGAATATGCTCGCGAAGGTTCAGACCTGGCTCGAAGAGCCTTCGATGATCGGAGACTATCTCGTTGAAGAAAGCTTTTTGGATTACAAGGATTACGGCGGAGTGAAATTCCCGAGCACGATCACGCAAACCCGTGCCGGGCTTTCATGGAACGTGATCAATATCACTGACGTGAAACCCAATGCCGCTGCGGCTCCGCCGTTGCCGGCCGCTGCGCCCGGTGGAGGAGCTGGTGGTGGCGGTGGGGGACGTGGCGGTGGCGCACCGGGAGGCGGCGCACCAGGAGGCGGAGCGCCCGGTGGAGGAGCGCCTGGTGCAGGAGGAGGTAGAGGCGGAGCTGCTGCCGGTGGAGGCGCACCCGGAGGTGGAGCTCCAGGTGGTGGCGGACGCGGTGGAGCTGCTGCCGCAGGCGGTGGTGCTCCAGCTGGTGGTGGAGGTCAGGCTGCAGCAGGAGGCCGAGGTGGTGGCGCAGCGGCGGCAGCGACATCGCGCAAACTGGGCGAAGGGATCTATTTGATCACCAGCGGATACCGCAGCATCGCTGTCGAGTTCAAGGATCACGTGGTCTTGATTGAGGCGAACGCGGCTGGTTTTGATGCCACGATAGCGGAGACGAAAAAACTGTTCCCGAACAAACCCATCACATTTCTGATCAGTACGCACAACCACCAGGATCATTCTGGTTCTATTCGCACGGCTGTCGCCGAAGGCATGACGATCGTTGCGCAGCAGATGAACAAGGCGTTGTATCCGGTATGGTTCAATAATCCGCGAGAACTTTCCGGGCCCGACAAGCTGTCGCAGATGCAGGCGGATGCAAAGGCCAAGGGCGATAAAGCCGCTCTTAAAAAGCTGACGCCGAAGTTCCAGTGGGTTGGCGAAAAACTCGTGATGAAGGATGCCACTCAATCGATCGAGTTGTATGCCATCCATGGCTCGGTACACGGCGAAGACATGATTGTGGTGTACTTGCCAAAGATCAAGACGATATTCGAAAGCGATGCCTACAATGTGGGAGCGCCGGGTGCCGCGACGACAGGCGCCGGTCAGTTGGCGTTTCAGAAGCTGCTGGCTTCAGAACTCGATCGACTGAAGGTGGATTACAACTTCATCGTGCCCGGTCACGCTCCGACCGGTGGGGATCGCGACGTCACCAAGGCTGACCTGATGAAGGCGATCGGGAAAGCGGCAGGCAACTAACGAAAAAAAGGGGCCAGTCCACTTACTCGTGGTCTGGCCCTTTTCACATACGCGACAAATTGGTTTAGTCGTTCCATCGCCCCTCCTGGCCAGGAGGGGTGGCGCGAAGCGCCGGGGTGGTTGTTCTTGATCGAAGGATTCTGCCTGTCGAACCTGATCCACCACCCCGTCTGCGCCTGCGGCGCAGCCACCCCTCCTGGCCAGGAGGGGCGATCACGTTCAGTCTACTTACAGACGAAATTCGCAGCGTCGTCGGTGCTGCCGGATCCTTTATAGGAAGCGACCTGAGGATAGGGGCACAGCGGACGAGTTCGCACCGGGTTCGCTCGTGAAGCCGTGATGGACGCCGGTGTCTGCTTCTTCTCGACCCAGTTTTCCAGGGCGCCCAGTTTGTCGAATTGATCGGTACCGGTACCGCCGCCGCAGTGGTTCATACCGGGAACCATGAACAGGCGGTAGTTCTCTTGAACCTTTGCCGCTCCTCCCATCTTGTCCAGAACAGACTGGTAGTAATCCACCGTGCTGCCAGGAGAGATTTGCGGATCCGTCCAGCCGTGGTAGGAAATGATTTTCCCGCCGCGATCGAAGAACGGCTTCAGGTTTGCATCCATCGCATCCATGCTCGCGCTGGCCTTCAGCGTCTTGTCGAGATCGGAATCCCAGTTCAATGTTTTGAAGTCCCAGTTCGCATCGCTGAAGACGATGTATTTGAACAGATCCACGCCTGGTGTGAACGGCTGAGCTCCTGCCATCGTATTCCAACCTGCCTCACTACCCGGGGAGAGACCTGCGACGAGAGATTGTTTTGTCCGGCTATTGCTCACGTTCGCATAAACCTTTCGGGCGGTTTCGACCTGAGGCGCTGTCAGGCACGAATTGGAATCGCCTTCCTTGCAAAGTAAAACCTGCGGATCGAATTTGCAGACGCGCGGATTTTCAATCACTCCATCCTTGACGCCGTCGATTTCGTCGCATGCCGCGACGGCCGCAGCATTGATGGCAGGGAATTTGGCCGCGGGAATCGGTGCCTGAGCAACGGCCTGACCGACCCAGATGGTTTGAAGTGCCCGGCCGGACCAGTTCACTCCGGGAGATCCGGCGACAACACCATCATAGTCCGCGGGATACATTTGAACTTCTTTCATCGCCTGTTTGCCGCCGGCGGAACAACCCACAAAGTAGGAGAACTTCGGCGCGGTGTTGTCGTAGAACGCCGTCGTGATCGCTTTGCCTTTGACGGTCATTTCATGAACGGCGCGATAGCCGTAGTCGATCAGCTTCTCCGGATGTCCGAGAGCGAAGCTGGCGCTGCCTCCTTGATGGCCCGTGTCGGTGCCGGCTATTGCATATCCGCGACGCAGTCCTGTGGCGAGATCGCCGACTGTGATGGATCCCTGCCATGCTCCGTTACCGATACCCTGGAACTTTCCATTCCAGCCAGTAGCGGGCAACCAGACTTCAATCTGGATATCCGAATCGCTACTCGGTTTGATCGTCGCTGTGACACGGCAGAACGCCGGAAGATCCGCATAGGGATTGGCTCCTCCACCTCGTCCCGCGGGTGCAGCTGTAAACTTCCCGGCTTCGATGGATTGTGCCAGTGTGATTGTCGTGTCGGCGAGCTTCAAACCGGCGAGGCTTTCACATGTCGTTGCCGCTGACGCGGTCGACTGAATTGCCAGCATCAGCACGAATGCCGCCGCGGCAAAACTCGTTATCCGGGATAGTCTTTGCAGTGTCATGTGGAATCTCCTTATCGAATACTGCGCGTTCACAATTTGCGTGGCGGCAGTATACATTCGCTGTATTCTAGCTGCCAAAATTCTTGGCGGGGGAGTAAGCATGGCTTTCAAACGAAATCTCGCGGTGTGGGTTGCGGTGGGTCTGGTGTCTGTTGCAGTTACCGCCACCGCACAAAGCGGGGACAAGTACAAAACGCGGCTGTCGGCCGTACCGTCGCTGAATTCCCGTGGTGCCGGAATTACCGTCACCGCGGACAGCGTCCGAGGTGCGGAGGGCAGTGTCACGGCGACGCTCAGCGGTAAGAAGCTGACCGTCAGTGGCAACTTTGAAAAGTTTGCGTCCCCGGCCACCGAAGCGAATCTCTTTATGGGACCGGCGATGGGTGCCCGCAACTACCCCAATGTCGCGCTCTTCAAACTGACTCTGATGAAGGCGACCGACGGCAAGAGCGGCACGTTCAGCGGCATGTTCGATTTATCGACCGAGCAGGTCGACGCATTGAAGAAGGGTAAGATCTACCTGCAGGTTCACAGCGAAGGCTCACCCACGGGTCATGTGGTGGGCTGGCTTGCGCGCGACACCGGGAAATAGCCCGCGAAATCAGGAGGACGAATGTTGAATCAAAACAAAGGCGTGATGTTGGGACTTTTGGGTATCGCTGTATCAGGCGCACTCCTTCTTGCGGGTCAGGCGGGTCAAGCTACCAATCAAGGCGGAGCGCCACCTTTGCCTGCCGGTGCAAACGGCCCTGCGGCAGGAGCCGCACAGAAGCAGGCCGCACCCGCACAAGGCGGCGCTCCGGCGCGTGGTGGTGCTGCTGGTGCAGGTGGCGCAGCTGGTGCGGCTGGCGGACGAGGAGGTGCAGCAGCGCCGGCTCCTCCGGGTGTGACCATTGCCGGTGAAGTTCAAAACTATATTCCCGTCACCGACGCGATGCTGAAGAAACAGGACCCCGGCGACTGGTTGATGATTCGCCGCGACTATTCGGCGACCAATTACAGCCCTCTCAATCAGATCACACGTGACAACGCGAAAGATCTTCAACTGGCCTTCAAAGTCCCGATGCGTGAAGGCGGAACCAATCAGCCCGCGCCCATCGCCCACAACGGCGTCATCTATCTTCCGAACATTGGAGGCGTCCTGCAGGCGATCGATGGCGCCACCGGAAAAATAATCTGGGAGTCTACTGTCGGCGGCAGCATCGATCTTCGAGGAATTTCGATCTACGGGAACAATCTCTACATGATGGTCGGCACTCGCCTTGTCGGCGTCGACGCACGAAATGGAAAGATTGCCCTGGACGTGAACACCGGCCACAGCAATTCGAGTGGTCCGCTCCTGGCCAATGGAAAAGCGATTGTCGGAGGAGCAGGCGGTGGTTGCGGCAATTACGTTGAAGAAAAGTGCTACATCGGCGCCTATGATGCGTCGACGGGCAAGCAGCTGTGGAAGTTCAACACGATTGCAGCCGCCTCCGAGCCCGGTGGAAGTACATGGGGCAACCTTCCCGATAAGAACCGCGCCGGCGGTGAGTCGTGGATTACCGGAAGCTTCGATCCGGTTTTGAATCTGTTCTACATCGGCGTCGCACAGTCCAAGCCCTGGATGATTGCCACTCGCGCCACCGATGGAGACGCTCTTTATTCGAGCTCAACCGTTGCTCTGAATGCCGATACCGGAAAACTGCAGTGGTACTTTCAACACGCTCCCGCCGAGTCCCTCGATCTCGACGTTGTTTTCGAACGCGTGCTGGTGGACAACGGCGGACAGAATCTTGTTCTGACCATTGGTAAGGACGGAATCCTGTGGAAGCTCGATCGCAAGACCGGAAAATATCTCGGTCATACAGAGACGGTCTTCCAAAATATCTGGGACAGCTTCGATCCGAAAACCGGAAGGCCTCACTATCGTGATGACATTTTCCATCAGGTAGTGGGAAAACCGGTGGATGGCTGTCCGACCAGCGCGGGCGGCCACAACTGGCCGGCAATGGGTTATAACCCGCCGACCAACTATCTGATTTCGCCGCTGGTGCAGGCCTGTCAGGTCATGGTGGCTCAGGCCGCGAATCTTGCCGGCAATGGAAATGCGGGAGGCGCCGATCGCGCGTTCTATGAATCGCCCGGCAGTAACGGCAATCTTGGAAAACTCGCCGCTTATGATGTGAGTTCGCTGAAAGAAATCTGGAAGATCGAACAGAGGGCGTCGTTTCTAACGGCGGTGGTATCTACTGCTGGAGGAGTGGCGTTTGTTGGAGACCGGGGTTGGATGTTCCGCGCCATCGATGTGAAGAACGGCAAAATTTTGTTTGAGCAAAAACTGGCGACGGCAGTGCAAGGTTTTCCGATGACGTACAGCGCCGGTGGCAAGCAATACGTTGCAGTCATGACGGGTACTGGCGGCGGCAGTCCCTGGCTGGTTCCCAATCAGGTGACCCCGGAAGTTGTTGCTCCCTCGACGGGCTTCGCGATGTACGTCTATGCATTGCCGGACAAGAAATAGCGCGTGCGCATGAGCCGCGACAGAGTCGCACTTCTTGTCGTACGGATTGCCCTGGGAATCTTCTTTATTTTTGAAGGGTGGGACAAGCTTCCCTGGATGATGAATCCTGGCCTGCTCGCGACTGCTCTTCAAAAGTGGGCGGATGCGGGCGCGCCGGTCAGCAAGTGGTATATCGAAACAATTCTGATTCCGGGAGCATCGGTCTTTGCAAGGCTGGTATTTCTGGGAGAAGTTGCAACGGGACTGGCATTGCTCTCCGGAGTCTGGTTGCGTCCCGCAGCGATACTCGCATTTCTCATGGTGTTGAACATCCATTTCGCGCACAGCACTATTTTTCAGTACGGATTTTTGTCGAAGGGGGACGGCCTTCCGATTCTGGGCGGCTTACTCGCTCTTGCGATTGCCGGCGGCAATTCGTCATCCAAGCCGAATCGCCCCGGTTCAAGAAAACGAAAGTGAGTTTTTGAAATGACCAGGCACAATATTTTCACATTTGGCGTCGTTGCTCTGTTGCTCTCCGCCTGCAACAAACCGGAAGAGGCGCCCAAACCGCCGGAGAAACCCGCGGCGACATACCACATCTATGTCACCAACGAGGGATCGAACAACGTGAGTGTGATCGATCCGACAACAAATGAAGTCACCGCGACGGTGAACGTTGGAAAGCGGCCGCGCGGCGTTCACGGGAGCACGGATGGGAAGACTTTGTATGTGGCGCTGAGTGGTTCGGTCGCCTCTCCTCCCGGTTCGGATGAGACCAAGAAACCTCCAGCCGACAGGAACGCCGATGGCATCGGGTTATTTGATATCGCGCAAAACAAAATGGTGAAGATCATTTCCGGCGGACAGGATCCCGAAGAGTTCAGCCTGAGCCTGGATGGATCGCTAATGTATGTTTCGAACGAGGAATCGGCCACTGTCACGATCATCGAGATCGCTTCAAGCAGGATACTCGGCGCCGTCAAGGTCGGCGAGGAACCGGAAGGTGTGACGACGAGTCCGGATGGGAAGTTTGTCTGGGTGACGTCGGAAGACGGTGGAAACGTTTCCGTGATCGACACCGCGACGCGCAAGGTCGTCAAGACGATCAAGATTGGCCCTCGACCACGCAAGGTCGCATTCCTGCCGGATGGTTCCAAAGCATACGTGACGCGGGAAAATGATGGAAAGGTCAGCGTCGTCGATACCGCGAAACTGGTGGTGACGGCTCAGATTGAGCTCGGAACGAATGCCGATATGATCAAGCCAATGGGGGCCGTCGTGTCTCCCGATGGTTCGAAGATTTATGTCAGCACCGGCCGCGGAAAGAAAGTGTTTGTGATCGATACCGCCACGAACAAGATCGACGCGTCCTTCGAAGTGGGAGATCGCCCGTGGGGAATCGGGCTGTCCCCCGATGGCAAGCTTTTGTATACCGCCAATGGACCGTCGAACGACGTATCGGTTGTCGACCTGGCGACGAATACGGTGATCAAGAAGGTCAAGGTTGGTGAAAGACCGTGGGGCATTGCCGTCGTCGCGCATTGAAGGTTCGCGTCAGTCTTCTTGACGAATCCCTCTCCTGAAGGGAGAGGGTGGCCCGAAGGGCCGGGTGAGGGGTGAAAGATGATTTTCTTTACCCCTCACCCGCCGCTTCGCGGCACCCTCTCCCTTCAGGAGAGGGATTCGTCCCGAAACATTTTCCAAATTGGACAGCGGAACTTTACCAGGCTTGGCGATTAATCGCGGAGCTCGAAAACGTCTTTGCCGTAAGGTTTGTATCTGCCTGCAGGACCAAGTCCAACCACTTCGACGCTGAGATTTTTCCCATCCACGCGAACAACAGTAAAATGAAATCTGTTTTCCGCAGCAACTGGAGACGGTTTCACGATGTGGTCCAACCGAATCTCCTGTGCGCTTCCAGCGGCGATATACGCAGAGTTGTCCGGATCTCCACGAAATTCATACTGAGGCGCGCCGCCACCGGCGGAGACAACGAGGTCCATGCGATGGACGCCGCCGGCATCCTTGTAATGTTCCACCCAATGCTCAAACAGGTGTTCGTGCCCGCCAAGTACGACATTTACGTGGTGTGCGCGGAACAGCGGCATGTAAAGCGAGCGAACCGTCAGCGTTGCCTTTTCCGGGCTTGCCCCATGAGGCCCCGAAGTAAATGGCCCGTGGTGCATGAAGAAAACCACATTGACGAAACGAGTCCGGTTGAGGCCTTCCAGCTGACTCTTAACCCAGTTGAATTGCGTCATGTCGGGTGAGATATCCGAATCGATACCGACGATAAAAGTGTTGCCGTATCCAAACGCGTACGTGGGGTATCCGGCCAGTCTACGCGGTGAACCGTCGGGGGGAATCAATTCCGACATCGCGTCGAGATAGTTCTTCAACCCTTCGTTACGCATCGGCGTACCCACGGTCAGCGACGTCGTCACATCGTGATTTCCAGGAATCAGGTAGTACGGCACATTGGCGTCCTGCGTCAGTCGAGATACGACGTCTACAAAACTCGCATTCCACTGATTGACGTTTCGACCGTTGGTGACCCCATCCCCCGTCTGCAGGACAAAACGAACCGGAAAATCCGAGGTCTGCATTCGCTTGATCGTTGTCACCATGGAATCCACGAGCTGAGAATGTATGGGTTGTGGCGCGGTGCCATCGACGTTGGATCGCGTGTCGCCATAAGCAAGGAATGCGAAACGCGTCACCCCGGCAGATTGCTCCTCCGGCGGCAGCGGCGTGGCAGGGGCGGGTACGGGACGGGCTTTCGCAACAGGTTGTTGCCCAGGAGCGACCTTGGCGCCAATCAGGAAACAAGTCAGAAGAACGATGGGAAAAATCCAACGCGACATATGATCCGCTCCAAATTCGACTTATAGTGACACATTCTAGACTGAAGGACTCTTGCCAATGGAATTTGTCAGTTTTGGGTCGACCGGATTAAAAGTCTCGCGTCTTGCGCTGGGAACCATGGGATTCGGATCGAAGACGTGGAGAAAGTGGGCGCTTGAGGAAGACGAAAGCCGCCCGATAATTCAGCGTGCGCTGGAACTGGGCATCCGGTTTTTCGATACCGCCGATATGTACTCGCTCGGCCGATCCGAAGAAATTCTGGGAAAAGCCCTCAAGGATTTTGGTGTAGCGCGCGACCACGTTGTCATTGGGACAAAGGCCTGGAGCCCGATGAGCGCCGATCCCAACGATCGCGGTCTATCGCGCAAACACCTGTTCTCCGCCATCGACCGGAGTCTGAAACGCCTCGGCACCGAATACGTCGATGTGTTTCAGATGCATCGATGGGATCCGGGGACTCCCATTGAAGAAACGCTTTTAGCACTGCACGACATCGTAAAAGCTGGGAAGGCCCTCTACATCGGCGCTTCCACCATGTCGGCCTGGCAGTTTGCAAAGCTGATTTATACCGCGGACCGTCTCGGACTCACGCGCCCGGTCTCGATGCAGCCCTACTACAATCTGCTCTATCGAGAGGAAGAACGCGAAATGATTCCGCTCTGCCGTGCGGAAGGCATTGCGGTGATTCCATACAGCCCCATTGCCCGTGGTTTTGTAACCGGCGAGCGTCGCAAAGGGGATTTTGGAGATACCGTTCGCGCAAAGACAGATGACTACATGAAGAAGCTGTATTACACGGATCCGGATTTCGCGGTCGTCGATAAGATCACCGAAGTCGCGCGGAAACGCGGAGTGCCGAATGTTCAGGTCGCTCTGGCGTGGGTGCTGCAGCAACCGGGGATCACCGCTCCCATCATTGGCGTCACGAAGCTGGAACAACTGGAGCCACTCGTCGGAGCACTCGACGTAAAACTGGATCCTGCGGAATTAAATATCCTTTCGGATGCCTACCGCCCGCACGAAGTTGTTTCGGAACTGCCACGACCGAAGAATTGAAGGGTTGTTTGGATCGATCGCCCCTCCTGGCCAGGAGGGGTGGCGCGAAGCGCCGGTGTGGTTGTCCATGATCGAAGAATTCCACCTGTCGAACCTGAGCCACCACCCCGTCTGCGGCTTCGCCGCAGCCACCCCTCCTGGCCAGGAGGGGCGATCGCTCGGGACCTACGCCTGCTTCAACACGATGGACTCGATTGCATTCATCAGATCTTCACACTTATCGATCGTGTGCTCGAGTTCGTTGTAGATGGAGCTGTACTTCATCAGGCGAATCGCGTCGCGTTCTTCCGCGTAGAGCGTTCCAATGAAATGGCGGTAGAGCCGGTCTCCTTCATTCTCGAGTGCATGAACGCTGATGATGTGTTCGCGAACCTTGTCATAGTTGATGTTTCGGAGCGTGTGGACGCTTTTGTGAATGTCGTTAATGGCTCGCCGGGTAACCTCGAGCAGCATGGTCATGCCGTCTTCCACTTTATCGATATGGTAGAGCACCAGGATATCGGCAACGTGATCCATCAGGTCGAGAACGTCGTCCATGCTCTTCGTGAGCGAGTAGATGTCTTCCCGGTCGAACGGTGTGATAAACGACCGGTTCAGTTCTTCAAAAATCGAGTGCGTCAGTTTGTCGCCAACATGCTCCAGTTTCTTGATCTGGTCGCGGACCGCTGCGATCTCCGCGGCGTTGTTGGCCCTCGCCAGACTGGCATAAATGTTGCCGGCTTCCTTCAGGTTATCGGCGGATTGTTCAAAGAATGGAAGGAACTTGTCGTCCTGCGGTAGAAAAAAACGAAGTATCGAACCCACGCCCATCGGTATCTCCTTGCCCACGTTGCAGGTATAATCACGCGTCACCGCCGGTTCACGGCGAGGACACAGGACTGTAACATGCCCGGCTCGATTCGGGCATCAAAGTCAGGAAAAGGATATGTCGCGTGGATTTTCACTCTCCGGTTTTCTGGGCGGTTGTTGGAATCATCTTAACGGCGCTCGTCTTCGATTATTTAAACGGATTTCATGACGCGGCTAATTCAATCGCTACGGTTGTTTCGACGCGAGTCCTGACTCCCGGCAAGGCCGTCGTCTGGGCGGCTTTCTTCAATTTTGCCGCGGCGTTCATCTTCGGTACTGTGGTGGCCAAAACCATCGGCAGTGGCATGGTGCGACTGGAATCGGTGGACCGAACCGTCATCTTCGCCGGCCTGATGGGCGCCATTGTCTGGAATATCATCACCTGGTATTTCGGCCTGCCCACAAGCTCATCCCATGCCCTGATAGGCGGATACGCCGGAAGCGCCGTTGCCAAGGCGGGATTGGGAGTCATCATTGTTTCCGGTTGGACGAAAACTCTGCTGTTCATTGTCCTCTCCCCGATCATCGGAATGGTTCTCGGATTCATTTCGATGGCCATTACGATGTGGCTTTCCCGAAAATCATCGCCACGCGCCGTGGATGCCCGGTTTCGAAAGCTGCAGCTGGTTTCGGCGGCGGCATACAGTCTCGGACACGGCACCAACGATGCGCAGAAGACAATGGGAATTATCGCCAGCGTGTTGTTCACTTCGGGCTACATGAAGACTTTCGATATTCCTCTCTGGGTGGTGCTTCTGGCGCATTGCGCGATCGCACTGGGAACTCTTTCCGGCGGCTGGAGAATCGTCAAAACCATGGGACAGCGAATCACCGCGTTGCGCCCCATCGGTGGGTTCTGCGCCGAGAGTGCCGCTGCGGTATGCCTTTTCGGACTTGCGATGAACGGCATTCCGGTGAGTACCACCCATACCATTACCGGCGCAATCATCGGCGTCGGTTCGACACGACGATTGACGGCGGTGCGCTGGGCTGTGACGAAGAACATTGTCTGGGCATGGATTGTTACAATTCCGGCTGCCGCATTGATTGCGGCACTGGTTCACGCGATACTCTCGTAGTCGAGTATGTATGGCTTTCAAATTACATTCGCGTCTGGTGTTCTTCAATGTTGTCGCGATTGTACTCATCACCCTGCTCATGGGGTATTACCTCAGCACCAATCTCCGTTCCACATTCGAAACTGAAATCGAAGATCAGCTCTATGCTTCGGCCGTTCTGGCGAAGAGCTACGTGCGCGTCAGTCCGGTTCGAGGAAACGCCATCGAACTTGCAAATGACATCGGCAAGTCGCTGGACATTCGTGTCACCCTTATTGCGAAGGACGGGAAGGTGCTGGGCGATTCGGCGCTGACACCGCAACGCATCGAATCCGTTGAAAATCACAGCGACCGTCCCGAAGTCATGGCCGCGCTCGATGTCGGCCGGGGCACGTCGATACGATCGAGCGACACGGTCGGCATCCCTTTTATATATGTTGCCGTAAAGCTGGATGACGGAGGCGTGCTGCGTGTGGCTCGCCCCCTGGCGCCCGTCGAGACTTTGATCGGCGGGCTGCGGCGGCAACTCCTTCTGGCGCTGATTGTCAGCATTGGATTGACGCTGGCCTTCGGTTACATGGTCTATATCTTCGTCTCCCGGCCGCTTCACCGAATGGCGGAGGCCTCAAACGCGCTCGCAGTTGGAAACTTGAATGTGGAATTGCCTGCGGTCGGCGACAGCGACCTTGCAGTGATGGGATCATCGCTGAATGCCATGGCGAGAAGCCTCCGAAAACAAATGGAGGAGCTGCAGGGCGACAAGAGACGGATTGAGGCCATTGTCGCCGCCATGAGCGCCGGTATTGCCGTCTTTGACCGGGACGCGCGTGTCGTGCTGTCCAACGATTCAATCCGAAAACTGCTCGACATCCACGGCGAGCCCGCCGGCAAGATGCCGATGGAACTGGTGCGCCACCCCGCGCTCGAAACGGCCGTACGTGAGGCGCTTGGAGGAGCGGACGTACCGGCAGTCGATCTGACTACAGGCGGTGGCAGAGTTCTGTCTGCCAGGGCCGCGCCGGTGCGCGCACTATCCGGCCAGGTTGAATTGGCGGTCGTCGTGTTTCACGATTTGACGGAAATTCGCCGCACGGAAACAATGAGGAAGGACTTCATCGCCAACGTCTCTCATGAATTCAAGACTCCGCTGACTTCGATACGCGGTTATGCGGAAACATTGCTCGATGCCGCAGGCCATGATCTGGAACACACACGTGAATTCCTGGAAACCATTCAACGAAACGCGACGCTTCTTCAGGCACTGGTGGACGACCTCCTCGTGCTTGCCCAGCTGGAGAGTGAACCACCGGTCGAAAAACAGCCAATCCTGCTACGGGGACTGATCGAAGAGCAGATTCGGACGCGGCGTCCACTCGCGGATGAAAAGAAAATCCATATTCTACTGGAATGTCCCCCTGTTGAAATTCTCGCAGATCGTGGACGCCTCACACGCGCCATATCCAACCTTCTGGATAACGCCATCCACTACAACAAACCGGGAGGAGAGATTCGAGTTTCGGGTCGTGCCACCAGCACCGGTTTTGCCGTGGACATTGAAGACACCGGCAGTGGAATTCCGCAGGGAGACCTCGTGCGCGTGTTTGAAAGATTCTATCGGGTGGAAAAATCCCGAACACGGGAATCGGGAGGCACCGGCCTCGGTCTCGCAATCGTAAAGCATGCCGTGGAGAGCCAGGGCGGAACGATTTCGGTTGCGAGTCGGTTGGGAAAGGGATCGACGTTTACGATTACGTTGCCGGCGTAGGGAAGGGAAGACGGGGATCGGATCAATGAAAATCCCTCTCCCAACGGGAGAGGGTTGGGTGAGGGGTTCAATATAGATTCGTCTGGATAGCGGTACCCCTCACCCGCCGCTTCGCGGCACCCTCTCCCGTTGGGAGAGGGATTCTCATGGATCGGATCCCGGTTCCCGTCAGCTCTCCATTCTATCCATGACGTAACGGACGACAAGCGGCCAGACCTGCGTCGCGTCGGCGCGGATCTCGGCAAAGTGTCCGTGCTCGAGATCCATTTTGCGCCACGATCCGTTTTCCGAATACGTGCAGCCCGAAAGATGGCCGTGATGCATGGCATCCGGCGCAATGCGGCATCCGTATGTGAACATGCGGGTGGGCATGTCGAGACCCAGGCGCTCGTTTGCAATTTCGATCAACGGCGCGACGTTCTGGGTGTTGTTGCGCGGGACTCCTCCCCCTATGGAAAAAATACCTGCGCGCCGGGTCCCCGTCATTTTTCGGATCAGCAATTCGGAGTCGACTTCGGGCCACACAATGACCGGCGGCCGTCCATCCCGCTTTCGCCTCGCATTGTGGACATAAAGGTCATTGCCGATTTCCGAATCGACAAACGCAGGGCAGAGAACCGGCACCTTCTTTTCAAAGGTCGATTTCAGAATTCCACGATCGTCGGGGAAGTGTTTCGCAAGATGCGCTCCAATCGCATCGTGAAACATGCTCGGGCTGATCGGATCCTTGCCGTCGAAGGAGGAGAGAACTTCGTCGACGACTTCTTCGATATGACTGAAGTTTTCTTCCGGTTCCAGAGTGTCGGTGACGCGATTGAGCTTGTGTTCGGCCAGAAATGTATCCGGATGCGAGGGATTGTGTTTGTAGTGCCGCAGGCCGACGCCTTCGATCAATCCGTGAGCCATGAGCGCACCCGTGGACGAAATCACCTGCACCATTCCGAGATCCACCATGTCGCATATGATCAGGCCCATCTTCGCGATGGTCATCGCGCCGCTCAGCGTCAGAAAGACCATGCAGTCCGGATCGACAATCATTTGATGAAGGGTTGCCGCACCTTCGACAACTTTCTGGCCGGCTGGATATTTCACCAGTTCGTTGAAGAGGTCCTCGACCGATGTGGGCCGCCCATCAGTCCACTCCGTGAGTGCAGCCTCGAGAACGGGAAGAATGAACGCGGGATCTGCGAAGACGGCATCTGGAAAGAAACCATCCCGCACTTGTCCGGGTCGAGAGAGTTCTTCCTTATTGATGACGATCGCTCCGCTCAGCCGATGAACGACGTCGTCGGCAGCTTCGGAGTATCGTCCGACAACAAGGTGTTCGTATCCGAAAATGGTTATCGTCGACAGTTCATCCGAGCGCACGATGTCGTGAATCCAGCCGCGTTTGCGCATCCGATCGAATAAGTCGCGCAAGGGAGTGCCGTCATAGACGACACGGACCCTCGCGCCCTGTTCGATCCAGCGTCGCAATTTCAGCGCAACCTCTCCGAGCATGCGAGCGCCGAATGAGCATTGATTCATGGCCAGGACGATACTTCCCACCGTCGTACACTTGCGCAGATCGAGCCTCTCGAGCGGCTCCAGTTCCAGTTTTGGCATTTTCAGGCCACACCTCGTTTGTTCTTGATGTCGGCCAGCATGCGTTCGACTTCGTCGTCCTTGCCGAGCGCATTCAGCCGGTCTTCCATGTTGTCGCCGGCCATCTCCGCCAGTGCGTGACTCATGGCTTCTTCTCCCTGGACCCGATTTTTCATCCGGTCAAATGTTCCCATCTTGGTCTCATCGGTTGCCGCCATGCGGGCATTGCTGGCCTTGCTGAGAGCGCGGGACCGTCTATGTTTTGCCAGAAGCAGTTCACTCTTGGCATGCGCTTCGGTCAATTTCCCTTCGAGCTTGTGCAGCGCGGATTTCAGATTCTCGACCTGCGCTTTCTGATGGGCGATTTCCTGGTCGTAGCTTTCGGCCATGTTGCGATAACCGACGGCGCGATCGATTGCGGCCCGGGCAAGGTCGTCCTGCTTCTTGTCGACGGCGATCTCCGCTTTCCGCATCCATTCGGCATGCTTGTCGATGTTCTCCTGGTGCTTCTTGCGCAGCAGATGTTCGTCGGCGATCGCGATGGCGACCTGGGTTTTCACCTGCAGAAGCTGATTCTGCATATCCAGAGTAACCTGCTTCAGCATTTTCTGAGGGTCTTCCGCACGGTCGATAAGATCGTTCAGATTCGCCCGAACCAAAGCGGACACGCGTTCCAGTAGTGCCATGATAATTCTCCTTTCCTATTTAACCGGTTTCAGAGTCTCGGAATTGGTGTCGCCGTCCCGGATGCCCTTGATCTTATCGAACAGTTCCGACATCTTCATTCCGGAGAGAGTTTCAAACAACGCAGGGATCTGGGCCGCCATGCTGACCATGTCTCCTGTCACCTTGTTCATTCCTGTTGTCGTGCCATTGCCCGTCGAAACAACCGTGATCTTGTCGACGTTTGAAAGAGGTGCCGCCAGAGCGCGCACAATTTCCGGCAACGACGTAATCAACTTGTCGACAACTGCGGCCTGGTTGTATTCCTGATAGGCCTCGGCTTTCACGTTCATGGCGCGGGCTTCGGCGTCGCCTTTCTTGAAAATGATTTCGGCTTCGGCTTCGCCCTGTGCGCGGATTGCGGAGGCGTGACCGTCGGCTTCCAGAATCTGTCTCTGCTTATCCGCTTCTGCCAGAGTTTCAATTCGGCGGCGTTCGACTTCCGCCTGCTTCAGTATTGTTGCGATCAATTCACGTTCGTGACGGATGATTTCGGCATCCTGAACCTTGATTTCCTGTTCTTTTTCGATCTGCCGAATCTTTACAGCTTCCGCGACCACCTGCTGCTGCATGATGTTTTCCTGGATTTCATACGCCTTGTCGGCCTGAGCTTCCTGACGCTTGGTGAGTTCCTTGTACGTGGCCTTCTTGATTTCCAGATCGCGCTGCGCTTCGGCCTGTTTCGCAAGCGACAGCGTTTGCGCCATGACGCGCTCCTGATCGGCCTGCGCGGTGGCAACGGAGGCGGCGCGCGTGGCTTCGGCACGCTTGATGGCAGTGTCGCGCTCCGCTTCGGCGGAAGCGACGTCCGCATCGCGCTTGATGCGTGCGATGTCCGGCCGGCCCATGTTGGAAATGTATTCGTTCTTGTCGCGGACTTCCTTGATGGTGAATGAAATGACTTCCAGACCCATCTTGTTCATGTCTTCCGCGCAGGTCGATCTCATGCGCTCTCCAACCATTTCCGGTTGCTTGACGATCTCTTCGACCGTCAACTGGCCGATGATCCCGCGAAGATGGCCTTCCATGACGAGACGGATGAGGCCTTCCCGTTCCTGAGGGTTTTTGGTGAGGAACTGTTCTGCGGCCGTACGTATCGACTCGGGATCGGATTTCACCTTGATCTGCGCAACGGCTTCGACGGTGACCGCCACACCCTGACGCGTGTACAGATCCTGCTGAGGCGCCACGTCGAACGACATCAATTCGAGCGAAAGGCCCCTGCAGGTTTCAACCATTGGCAGAATGACTGTGCCGTGCCCCTTGATGATGCGGGTTCCACGAAAGCCATACACGATGAGCGCTTCGTGCGGGCCCGCCTTGCGGTACAGTTTGGCAAACATGGACATCAGCAGCAGGACGGCAACCACCAACAGTCCTGAAATGATCCAGACATTCATCGTGAACATCAGCGTGTCTCCTTTGTATCGGTCAGGTCAATGGCCGCTCGCGTACCAGAAGATCTGGATGACAGCAACAATCAGTCCTGCAATGATCCAGACATTCGTCGTAGGCATCAGCGTGTCTCCTTTGATTCAGTCAAGTCGTCCCATCGGCGCACGTACGCAACGCCGCTTTCATATCGGGTCACCACGACGTCGGTGTTCTTCTGTATCGCAGTGCCGTCTTCGCTTCGGGCCGGTGCGCCGCGGCGCACGCCCTCCTGGGAAAAGCTGATTTCTCCGGTTCCACCTTCCCGGATGGCCGAAGTCAGCTGGCCATAAACTCCAACCATTTCGTAATCGAGTGCGTTCAGCGGTCGCTCGTGAGCGAGGAGGACTCGAGTGAGAAACAGGAACACCAGTGCGCCTCCAACGATTCCTCCGAGAGTTGCCAGAGAAAATGCCATCCAGAACAGGAGCCCGGAGAATTTCGACAACAGGTAGCCGATTCCTCCGAACCAGGTGAGGAAAGCCGCCATCGTTCCAAAATTAAACACGGAGATATGGGCGAGGTCAGCGTGGCCGTGGAGGCCGCCATGCGCATGTCCGGCATGGCCGTGATCCATTCCTGGCAGATGCAGATGGAATATCCCGCTGAGCGCTGAAATGACGCTGAGCGAAAAACCCACGATGAAACAGATGAGATAAATGTCGGTCCAGGTCATACCGCATCCCTCCTCAGGACGTGAAGCAGCCGATCCGAGAGGCCCGGTGTCTCCAGGATGGCTGCAAGCAGGACAAAGCTGCGCCGGGAATTCTCATCCCGCGCCACTTTCAGCATGGCGTTGCGCAGTTCCGGATCGGCGCGGAAGTTTTCTGCACCTTCGATCAGCCAGAGGTCCAGCCGTTCCTCGGAAGTGCGCAGATCCGACATCAGTTCGGTGTGAAAACCCTCGGGGTCATCCACGAGATACCCGGGATGCACCTTGAAGAAGCTGGCCAGCAGCATTCGAGTGGTATTGGTGAGGTGCTGGCGGGAGCCGCTTTCGATCTGCGACAGATAGGACTGGCTGATGGATTTGTGGAGTTCCTCGCGGATGGCGCGCACGACTTCCTGCTGGGTCATTTCGCGGTTCAGTCCGCGCAGCGTGCCTTCCATTTCCCGCAGGTATCGGATTTTCTCTCCCATCGTCATATTGCGATTTGTGATTTATATATCGCTATTAGCGATAATGCAATGGAAAACTTCTCGGTGTGGTAGAAGAAATGGGGATGGAATTCACGAAGAGGGAACAGGCCGTTATTTCACGTCATCGCACGCCGGCCCAGGTTCAGGCATACCTTCGATCGCTTCCATACAACTGGAAGAACACGCTGCGCACATTACGCAAGGTGGTGGAGTACGGCGAGGCCAATTGCATCGAAGCCGCGCTTTCAGCCGCAGCCATCATGGAACAGCACGGGCATCCCCCGCTGCTGCTGGATCTCGAGTCCGTCGATTTGCTGGACCACGTTCTTTTCCTGTACCGGATTCGCGGTCGCTGGGGATCGATCGGCAAGTCGCGCGATGCCGGTCTGCACGGACGAAAGCCGGTATTTCGGAGCGTACGCGATCTCGTCTTAAGTTACGTTGAACCGTACGTCGATGGGACAGGAAGAATCTGCGGTTACGGCGTTTCCAATCTGAATGAACTGACTCGGGCAGACTGGCGCCTCTCTGAACGAAACGTCTGGAGGATTGAAAAGGAGTTGATCGCCCGGCCACGTCATCGACTGCGCACTTCCGATACTCGTTACCGTGCGCTGCGTCGCAGGTTTCTGGATTTCAAGAAGCGTTATCCGGAACAGCCATTTCCTTATAAAGATTCGAGAAGAGTGTGGCTTTGAGCGGGAATGTGCAGTCCGACTCCCCTCGTGGCACAGGAGGGGTGGCCGAAGGCCGGGGTGGTAGGTCAAGTCCCAAACGAATTTTCTGTTTGAACTTGTCTACCTCCCCGGCTCGCCTTGCTCGCCGTCCCCTCCTGTTCCAGGAGGGGAGTCGCGAATGGAAATTCCCCGATCTCGTCTCAGGGCCGAAGCGCCGCCTGTATTGCCGATTCGAGAGTCGCTTTATCCTGGAAGCTCACCATCTGCTTCACGATGACGCCTTTTCGATTCACAAAGAACATGGTTGGAAACACGCTGACACCGCCGAAATCGGTCTGCATCTGTGGTGTGAGATGGCCTTCGGTGAACAGCACGCCTTGTTTTTTGACGTATTCCGCGCGAACGGCATCGGAGTACGGCAGGCCGAGAACCTGATCCGCATTGGCGCCGACGATCTTAAATCCCTGCGCCGCGTATTTGGCGTGGAGGGACACCAGCAGCGGTGTCGATTGAACGCAGGGCGGGCAGTTGGTGAACCAGAAATAGATGAGGTGCGGCTGGCCGGTGAGCGTCGAGGAACTCAGTGAACTGCCGGCAAACGATTTTATGGCAAAGGTTGGTGCGGGCCGGCCTTCCCAGCCCGCGATGCTTCGCTCCACCAGTCGTCCGAAGTTTGGATCCGCCTTGATGGCGGCGACGTCGACTTTCGTGATCTCGCCGCTGCGTGGATCCCGCGTGATGAATTTTGGCACTCGCGGGTCGGCTTCCATCACGCGCAGGACCACATCCATCTCGCCGGGTACGCGAAATCCAAATTGATCGGAGAGTTCGCGCAGAGTCGGGATCTTTTTGGTTTGCGTGTAAATCTGAGCGACGGTGATGGGGACCTTGAAGAACGTGTTGAACATGCGGCTCAGCACGGCTTGTTCTTCAGGCGTTTTGAAGACGCGTGATAGTTCCGCAACCGTAACCGCCTGTCCGGGTCGGACATTGGCTTTCAAGTAGTTGACTATTCGAGTTTCCGTGTCCGCCTGCTGTAGCAGGACAGTAAGCAGAATTGCACTCACCCAGCTTGTCATAGCGTCGCTCCTGTTCGCGGTAAGTGTAGCATTCGCGTCGGGCGAGGTAACTAATCGCTTGAAACTTCAGCTGGATACACGTTAACCTTTGTCTCCCATTTTGGGCGATGGATGTAGGAGGTCAGAGGCTGTATGAGTTTGATTGTGAAGACCCGTAAGGTTGATAACGTTGTAGTCATGGATCTTTCGGGCAAGCTGACCATTGGCGAGCCTGTGATGCAGTTGCGCGACGCACTTCGCGTGCAGGTTGCCGAAGGAGACAGCAAATTTATTGTCAATCTTGGCGATGTTTCCTATGTCGATAGTTCCGGGCTTGGCGAACTGGTGTCGTCCTACACCACCGTTCGCAACAAGGGCGGTGACGTCAAGTTGTTGAAGTTGACCGCAAAAATCAAAGACCTTCTTCAAATGACGAAGCTGCTCACCGTCTTCGACGTTTATGACGACGAAGCCAAAGCAGTGGCGTCACTCAAGGGATCCGCAAAAGCAGATGGCAAATAAATACGAAATTCTCGTCCGCCGCCGCGTTAACCGTGCGAAAAAGAAAGCCCGTTCCAAACGCCGGGCTCAGGAACACTTCCAGGCTCGCAAAGCTTCGTAACTCGTCCACCTCCCGCCCATGAGTTATCAGGAGGCCTTCGAATCGCTGAAGAAAGGCGATTTTCAAACAGCGGCCGAGCTGCTGGAGAAGGCCGCGATGGAAACCGGCTATACCTCCGAAGTCGTCAATCACGCGTACACCCTGGCTCTGTATCGTACCGGTGACAAGAAGCGTCTGGCAGAAATTGCCTTCCGCATCGGCAGTTCGCTTCTGGAAACAGATCCTGCGTCCGCGATGGATTACTACCAGCGGGCCATGTTTGCCGGGTTGGATTCCTCCCACGTCCGCTTAATCGGCGAGATCTTTGAGGACTGGGCCTCGTCCCACAGGCCAGACCCGGATGCCCGGGAAAAATCAGATGCTCCCATCAAGCGGGTCGCGCACGTCGTGGGATGCCTTCTTCCCGGCCATGCACCAACACAGTACGTCAAAATGCTATGCGCGAGTCTGGCGCAGCAGGGCGTCGAGTCGGTGATTTTTACCACGGAGTGGGCCGCATCGTGGTTCTTCAATCCGGAAGGAATTCCGCAGTCTCAGGACGTCGGGATTTCTTCTCGTGCGGTAATCGCTTCCGTGCAAGGCAACTTCGTGGAACGGGCGGACCGCGTCGTGGCTGCAATTCGCGCTGCGAAAGTACAAGCCGCTTTCTATCACGCGAGTCTGTCGGAACAGATCACCGCCCGAGTCGCTTCGGAGTGGCCCGCACCCATACAGGTCAACGTCAATCACGGCAGCGAAATGGATGCCGATCTGTTCAATGGGTACATTCATCTGTTCCGAAATGCCCAGGAGCGAACGCGTCACGCCGACCATCACATGGAGTGGATACCTCTCGCCTCCGATATCGAGGATCGATTGACGGCTCATCCGCCGGCGACCCGAGCCAGTCTCGGAATTGGCGATGCGTCGACCGTTTCTGCGACGTACGGCAATCTCTACAAGGTTTCGGGCCCCGAGTACCTGGGAGTGTTGATCGAGCTCCTGAAGCGACTCCCGGATCACTACCACTTGTTTGCCGGTGCCGGCGATGTGAAAGCCATGCGCGGACAACTGCATGCGGCAAATGTTTTGTCGCGGGTTCGCTTTCTGGGTCATATGGACGATGTCGCGTCGTTACTGGATGTCGTCGACGTCTATCTCGCCTCGTTTCCACATTCCGGCGGGCACTCCATACTCGAAGCCATGGGAGCCGGCAAACCCGTCGTCGTACTCGGATATCCGGCGAACTCCCATTACAATTCCGGCGCCGAACTCGTCGGAATTCCGGAGCTGATTGCGCGAAACCGGCCGGGCTATGTGGAGATCGCCGACCGGCTGCTCCGTAGTCCGGATGATCGGGCCAGGCTTTCTTCCGAAGTGGCCGAAAGGTTTCGCGCCGAGTTCCGGCCTTCCAGGCTTGGGCCCCGTTACATTCAATTCCTGTCTGAGCTCTAGTTCGTATTAAACCGTATCGATCCGTTGTAATACGAGTATTCGTATTGTATATATTCGAGCTTATGGTTGTTCGGGCTATATTCATGCTCTTGCAGGTCGCGTCTGCGCAGCTGACCGGCGATGTCGTTGATTCTCGCGGAACCCCGGTGCCCGGCGCATCGATCGTCCTGACTGAAGTCCGTACCAATACCGAAATTCGTGCCGCTTCGGAAGCCACCGGAACGTATACGGCATTTCCGGTAAAGCCCGGGTTGTATCGAGTGGCCGTGGAGGCCTCTGGCTTTCAACGCGTCGTCCGCGAAGGCGTCCGCATGTCGACGGGGGAGCGGGTTCGAGTGAATTTTGCGCTCGATGTCCGCGTGGAGAAACAGACGGTGACCATCACGGCAGACGCATCGTTGCTTCGTGATGCATCGGCTAACCTGGGCCAGGTCATCGATTCCGACAAGATCGTGGACCTGCCGTTGAACGGCAGATCCTTCGTCACTCTGTCGCAACTCGCGCCGGGAGTCGCTCTTCCACCGAATTCCACTCTGCCGAGAATTAATGGAGGGCGCCCTCGGACCAACGAGTATCTCTACGATGGCATTTCCGTGCTTCAACCGGAGCCGGGCCAGGTGGCTTTCATGCCTGTCATCGATTCGATGCAGGAATTCAAAATCGAATCCAATAGCCCATCGGCGGAATTCGGACGGTTCAACGGTGGGGTTGTGAACCTGACGATGAAATCCGGTACCAACAACTTCCATGGCTCCGTGTTCGAGTTCTTTCGCAATGAAGCGCTCAATGCGCGCAATTTGTTCGCGCCCTCGACCGCAACGAATCCGAAAAAGCCGGAATTCCGGCGCAATCAGTACGGATTTGTCCTGGGAGGTCCTGTCCTCAAGGACAGGACCTTTTTTTTCCTGGATTATCAGGGGAGTCGTCAGTTGATCGGGCGCGTACGAACCTCTACGGTGCCGACTCTGAATCAGCGGCAGGGAATCTTCAGCACGACCATTTACGATCCGGCGACGACTCGCACGGATTCCTCCGGCTCAGTTATCAGGGACCCGTTTCCATCCAACGGCATTCCGGCAGATCGCATGGATCCGGCCGCCGTCGGACTTTTGAATCGCTATCCGCTGCCGACGACGTCCGGAACGGCGAACAATTACTCGCGAGTGGGCAACGAATCCGACAATCTCGATCAGGGTGATTTTCGTCTGGATCACATGATTCGCAATGAGGGTCGTGTCTTTGGACGTTACTCCTATGCCGTTGGCATATCGAGTCCGATGACTCCGCTGCCGGATGGCAGCGGCACACTGACTTCCGGAGTTCTCGGACAGACCAGGACTGAAGCGAATTCGTTTGCGTCGAGCTACGTGCACATGTTCGACGCGTCGATGACCAATGAACTTCGCGTGGGGTACACGAGCCGCTCACTCCATCTTGCCGCGGCGCAACTCTCGTCGCCCGCGTCGGCGAGCCTCGGCATTCCCGGCATTCCCAGCAATGCGGCATTTGGAGACGCCATGCCGTCGTTTGTGATCAGCGGCTTTCAGCAGCTGGGGCCCTCGTTGAGTGCATATTCCGATACACAAACCGCAGTTACCGAGGTCGCCGACACCTTTGCATTCCAGCGCGGAGCGCATTTCCTGAAAGTAGGATTCGATTATCGAAGGGAGCGCATGGATATCGTTCAGCCTCCCTCGCCGACCGGATCGTTCACTTTTAGTAATGTGGAGACGGGAATTCCCAGTTCATCGACTTCGGGCAATGCGCTGGCGAGCTTTATGCTGGGTCAGGTCGATAACTTCAAGATCGACCTGCAGCAGGATGTTCTCAAGCCGCGTGCGACCATCCTGGAAGGTTTCATCCAGGATGACTGGAAAGTCGCCCGCCGATTGACGATAAATGCCGGGCTTCGCTATACGTTGAACTTTCCGTCCACGGAGGCCAACAACAATGGCGCGGTCTTCGATCTTGCAACTCAGAAGCTCGAGTATCTGGGCCAGAACGGCTTTCCGGAAACTGCCCGGGAACTGCACAAGCTGAATTTCGGTCCGCGCATTGGACTGGCATATCGCGTCACGGACAAGACCGTGGTTCGCTCGGCGTACGGCATCGTATGGATTGAGCAGGCCGGCATTACGACTCCGTTTACGATTCCGTACTTTCCATTTCTTCAGAGTGTGACCCAGCGAACTCTGGACAACGTGAATCCCGCGTTCATTCTTTCTTCAGGTCCGTCCGTTGCTGCAACGGGAGCGACGCCGGATGCCGGATTGGGCCAGGGCGTATTTTCGGTCGACCGCGGGCTTGGATCCGGATACGTGCAGCAGTGGAACTTTGCCGTGCAGCGTGAAATCACGCCGAACACTTCCGTGGAGTTGGCTTATGCCGGATCGATCATTACGCACGTTGGAATTCCAGACACAAATATCAACCAGCTCACGGCGCAACAGCTCAGCATGGGCGCGCCGCTTCTGGTGAATGTGACCAATCCGTATTTCGGCACCATTCCGAGGTCGTCATCGTTGGGAAATCCGACAATACCGCAGGCGCAGTTGTTGAAACCCTATCCTCAATTTACGAATGTGACATTGTTTCGAAACAATGTCGGCACCACGAGCTACAACGCGTTCGAGGCCAAGCTCGAGCAGCGCCTTTCACACGGATTCTCGGTGCTGGCCAGCTATACGCGATCCAAACTGATAGATCAGGCATCGTCGGTATTCGATGCGGCAATCGTTTCCGGACCAACGGCAAATTTCCCGGCCGCCGACACGTACAATCGGACGCTTGAGCGCGATGTGTCGACAGGGGACATGCCCAACGTGACGGTCGTCGGCGCGACATACGACTTCCCATGGGCCAGACAACATCCTCTTCTTGGAGGATGGCAGCTTTCCGGAATCATGACTCTGCAGTCCGGACTTCCACTGGCGGTGACGCAGATTACGAATTTCAATTCCTTCGCGGGATTTGGTACGCAGCGTCCCAATCGACTGACGGATCCGGAGCTGCCTGCGGATGAACGATCGGTTTCAAAGTGGTTCGACACGGAGGCGTTCCAGGTGGCACCCCAGTTCACGATTGGCAACAGTTCGCGAAATCCCGTGCGTGGCCCGGCCTATCGCAATCTGGATCTGGCGCTGATCAAGCACACGAAAGTGAGCGAAACTGTGGACGTGGAATTCCGCACCGAGGTATTTAATTTCACCAACACTCCACCATTGGCCGCGCCGAACGTCGTAAAGGGAAACGCAGCCTTTGGTACGATCATTGCGGCTGGAGATCCACGAGTGATTCAGTTTGGCCTGAAGGTGAATTTTTGAAGGTAATCCCTCTCCTGAAGGGAGAGGGTGGCCCGAAGGGCCGGGTGAGGGGTACAAGGGTGCTTCTCTGCACCCCTCTCCCTTCAGGAGAGGGATTCATATCGAAAGTTAAAATGCTAAAACGAGCTATATTCTTATTTTTTGCTCTGTTGTTCTTCGCCGTCCCCGCCTTCTCCGCCGACCTGCGTCTGGCTGCCGCATCCGACCTGAATTTCGCCATCAAAGAAATCATTTCCCAATTCGAGAAAGACACCGGGCATCACGTCCAGCTGACTCTGGGTTCCTCCGGGACATTCTTCACGCAGATCTCCCAGGGTGCGCCTTTCGATGTCTACCTCTCCGCGGATCGAAGCTATCCCGAACAGCTTCTCCGTAAGAAACTCGCAGAGTCCGGAACGCTTTTCGTTTACGGAGTAGGCCGAATCGTCGTCTGGGTTCCCGCATCGTCACCGATCGATGTCGCCAGACTCGGCATGCAATCGCTTGTTCAATCTTCGGTTCGAAAGATTTCCATCGCCAATCCGGATCATGCGCCCTACGGACAAGCCGCGGTCGCCGCCATGCAGCGTGCCGGTGTCTACGATCGCGTGAAGAACAACCTGGTGCTGGGTGAAAACATTTCCCAGGCTGCAGGGTTCGTCGGATCCGGAGCGGCGCAGGTGGGAATACTGGCGCTGTCGCTTGCGCTTTCGGATCCGATGCGTGGAAAAGGAAAGTACTGGGAAGTGCCGACGGGAACGTATCCGCTGATGGAGCAGGCGGGAGTCATTCTTCCCCACGCCCGCGAATCCGGCAGTCTGGAAGCAGCGCGATCATTCATGCGGACGCTCCAATCAGCACAATCGCGCGCCGTTCTCGAACGCTACGGCTTTACGGCCGCACGACCATGACTTCGGTGGACTTCATCAGCGCATACGCATCAACGCCTCGCCTGAGACCGAGATCCTTGCAGGACTGACTTGTAATGATTGCGGTAATGATCTGGCCCCCGACATTCAGCTTCACTTCGGCGAGCAGTCCATCGTGTCGCACGCTCTCGACGGTACCCAGAAGTTTGTTTCTTCCGCTGATGGTCTGCAAAACTCCCGGGGAACTTTTCCTCTTTACCGCCTTAACCAGTGTCAGGCGATCGATTTCGGATTGAGGGATGCGGTGGTGCCCGCCGGGTCCGCGAACGGATTGAATCTTGCCCTTGTAAATCCACTGTTTGATGGTGGGATAGCTGATTTTCAGTAGCTCCGCAGCTTCAGGCAACTTCAACAGCGTCATGGGCGCGATTATACTTTTTTTTAAACACTTGTGGCGGTATGTCCGTCTGAGAGAATGTGGCTATTCCTATGAGAGGTGGAAAAATGAACGAACGATTTCAGAAAGTTCTGACGGTTATGGTCCTTGGCACTCTGCTGGTTGCGTCTTGTTCTCGGCCTGCAGAGCCGCCAGCCAGCCCGGAGACTCCGGCTGCGCAGGCAGCACCTGAGACCCCAGCCGCCGCCCCCGCTCCGGTGGAAGTAGCGGAAGCTCCAAAACCAGCGCCGCCGGCTCCAGCTCCAGTACGGAAGGCTCCTGTTGCTCCGGCTCCTGCGCCAGTTCCGGCTCCTCCTGTTGCGGCAGCGCCGGCTCCTGCGCCGGTTCCGGCAGCACCCGCGCCAGTACCCGTTGCGGTAGCGCCGGCACCAGTTCCTGCGCCGGCTCCTGTTCCTCCAGCACCGGTGCTTCCGACGACGCGCGATGTGTCGATACCTTCGGGTACATTGGTGTCCGTTCGCATGGTGGATTCTGTGGATTCCAAAACCGACCAGGTCGGACAGACCTATAAGGCGTCGATGGATTCTCCGATAACCGTGGATGGACAAACCATCATCCCCAAGGGTGGTGAAGTCTTCCTCAAATTGACCAAGGTGGCATCTGCGGGCAACATCAAGGGAGCCAGTGAGGTTCAACTTCAGCTCGATCGCCTTTACGTCGGAAATAGATCCTACGTCGTGACGAGCAATACCTATCAAAGCGTCGGAAGTTCCGAGGGCAAGAAAACTGTCAAGCAAACCGGAATCGGTGCCGGTATCGGCGCTGTCATCGGCGCAATCGCCGGCGGCGGTAAAGGCGCGGCCATCGGGGCAGGCGTTGGTGGTGGTGCAGGCGCGGCCACTGCTGCGATAACGAAGGGCGAACAGGTTCGAATCGCTTCCGAAGAGAAACTGGATTTCCGATTGGAAGAAGCGCTAAACGTTACGGTTCCAATCTCTCGCACATCGAAGTAAATTTCACGATTCGCCGGGCGGCGGGTACCCACCTGTCGCCCGGCCCCCTCCCTTCGAGTCCGTGTTCCATCCTGAAATTCTGCTAACATGACCGCCAATTCGATGCTCGGAATACTTCTTCACTTTATTCTGCTGCAGGGCATTCCTCTTCTGCCGAACCAGGGCGGCACGGTGACGGGCGTTCTCACGAACGAAGCGTCCCGACCCGCTGCCGGAATTCGAGTGGCCGTGATGCTGCAACCGGAGAGTCTTGCAGATGCCACAGGAGCGGCCGCACTGGTCAGCATCGCCGAGAGCGATGAGTCCGGGCGCTTCCGTCTGGAAAATGTTCCCCCGGGCCGTTACTACGTCACTGCCGGCCGCGTCGAATTTCCCACGTTCTATCCGGGAACGCTGGAGATTGCCGCTGGAAAAATCGTAACCGTCGCCGCCGGCGAAACGCTTTCCGGCGTGAATTTCAGTATTAAAGATGCCAGCGATCGAGGTGTGGAAACAATCTATGCGGCGCTGCGAATACCGCTTCAGGTTCACACGGACAATGGCGTGCGCATTCCGATTTTTTCTGAACGGGGCAAGGTCCGGTTGCGGCTCACGCATCTTCCGGACGGCGACAAGACCGAATTCCTTCTGGATGCACCAGCGGTGACACTGCCGATTGCGACTGGCGAGTATCAGGTGAGTGTCGAAAATCTTCCGGAGGAGTTCACGTTGAACACCCTTGCTTTCGGCGCCACGGATTTGCGGACCGGAAAGCTGAAAGTGACTCTCAGCGATCTTCCCGGGCCGGACAAAGGTGAACAGATCACTCTCACGAACACTCAAACCGGGATCGTGGTGCAGCGGCGAATCCAGGGGCAGGGCAATTATCAGCAGTTTGGCGCGACGTATGGGAGCATCACTTCAAGATCAGAAATGGAACTGTCTGTAACGGCCCGGCCCGCTGCTGTGTCTCCATCCACAGGCGTACAGGTTCGCGGAAAAGCTTTTCCGGGACAGGAGGAAGCATACATTTCCGGCAGACCTGGGAAGCTGTACGCCGACGGATCGTTTGAATTTCACGATGTGACTGCCGGGCGCCATATCGTATTTCTGCTCGGTGGTACGACGACATCACGCCAGCTCAGCGCGGTGATTACTGTCGGGAGCGTGGACGTCGACAATGTCCAGCCTCAGGATACGATCACGCTGCCGCTGGATGTGATGGCTCCTGCCGTCAATCAGTCCGGATTGCAGGCAGAGACATCCACTCCGACGATGCACTCGATGCGGGGACACGTTGTGGCCGAATCCACGCGTCTTCCCGTAGCCGGAATCGTGACCATCCGCGGATTTAATCGATCGATCACCTACTCGCTGCCTGCCGATGGCGAATTCGAAATTCCGGATCTGTTGCCGGGAAGCTACGGCTTGAAGATTGAAACCTTCGACCGCTCTACGCTGAATCGCACGATTGTTGTCGGCGACAAAGATGTCGATCTCAACCTGACTGTCCCGTGAATTAAAAAAGGGGCCAGACGTGTCATTCCCCTTTATTGCTTCAAGCAAAAAAGGGGAATGACACGTCTGGCCCCTTTTTTATTCGTTCTTGAGGAAGTCGATGTACCAGCCGATCATTTTGTTTGTGAATTCCGCTGTGACCGGCGGACACACGATGCCTTTGCCCTGCAGCGCTTGGAGGGCGCGGCTGCAATCGAAGCGCGGCTCACCCTGAAGGTACATGTAGTAGAACGCCATGTGTTTTCGGAACAACGCTTCCAGCCGGTTCGGAGGTTCGTCCACAAAGCTTTGTGGTTCGACGAAGCGCAGCCCTTCCATCCCGAGAAGTTTACATACCGCCGGCAGCCAGACGCGGTTCGGCGTCGCTTCGGGATTTGCAAGATGGTAGGTATTCCCGATGCTGGAGTCCCTTGCGCCGATTTCGACCATTCCATTGACGACGTAATCGATGGGAACGAAATTCAGTGTTGTATTTCCGCTTCCAGGGACGCGGAGGGCCAGCTGGATCGTCCCGTTGGATGGATTCTTTCGCCGCATTCGTTCGAGCGTGGACCATAGTCCTCGAATGAAGGCGTAGACTCCGTGAAAGTGAGTGATGCGGCCCGTGCGCGAATCGCCGATAACCACACTGGGCCGGTAGACCGTCGGGACGATATTTCCGCCAGCGCGCTCCTTGTCGATCAGTTCTTCCGCTTCGCATTTGGACGCTTCGTAGGGATTTCGAAACTTCTGTCCAACGTTGATTTCCGATTCCAGAGCAACATCTCTAATTCCCGCGACGTATGCCGTGCTGACATGATGCAACCTTCTGCCCGGGGTTCGCTTCACAACATCGACAACGTTCCGCGCTCCATCGACATTCATTCGGAATATTTCGTCGCGTTCCTCTTCTGCAAAGGAAAGAGAAGCGGCGCAATGCCATGTTTCGTCGATGGTATCGACAACCTTGCGGAGGACATCGCTGTCCACTCCAAGATTGGATTGCGAAATGTCGCCTTCCAGCACTGTCAAGCGCTGGAGAATGGCGCTGTTCCTGGAGTCCGATTCGGAGACGAGTGTCAGCACATCGAGAATGCGGTCGAGGGCGGGAGATGTCCGCGATCCGCGAGCAAGGGCAGTGACCCGATGACCATCTTTCAGAAGGCGATTGGTAAGGTGACTTCCAACGAATCCCGTCGCGCCGGTGACGAATACGTGTTTAGGCGCGGGCATTCAGCGGTTGAATCCTTTCGATCAATTCCCGGCCCGAACTGCTGAGATAGAATTGCCCGATTGAGCCGCGAAGCCGGTTCCATTCCTGAGGTCCTCTCAGGATAATGTCTTTCACTTCCTTCAGGCGTGAGGCTGCAAATCCAAATTCATAGTGAAGCGCGGCGCGAAACAATCCGGATTCCTGTGGCATCAGTCCGCGGATTCCCAGCAGCAGCACGGGTGTGCCACAGGCAAGGGCCTCGTAGGTCGACAGGGCGCCGGGCTTGGTCAGCACCAGATCGGCCGCCGCAACATACCGGTGGATGTCTGCAAGAAAACCAAATGTTTGTGTTTTTCGATCGAGCAGGTCGTCGATTCTTTTCCGGAGGACGGAGTTGTGTCCGCAGACCACGAGCACATTCGAATCCGGAGCGGCGGTACGCACGGTGTTGTAGACGTTCCACAGTGGCCCGCCGCCACGCGCGCCGCCATTGATCAGAATCGTGCTCATGCCATCCAGATTCAGAGCGTCCCTGGTGATGCCGATCTCCGACGATGTGCTGGGAAGAAACTGCGGCCGCACCGGCATCGGAACCTTTTCGATTCGCCATGCGGGAACTCCCATGGCGGTCAGCGCCTGCAGCGCTTCATCGGTGGGCACGAAGTACCGGTCGACGTATGGAGAAGCCCAGCCATGCCAGAACGGCGGAAACGGATCGGTAAGAAACGTAAAGCAGGGAATCGCGCGGCCTTCCTCTTTGATGAATCGTTGCACGAAATGATTCAGCATGGGGTGCACGGAAAGCAGAACATCGGGCTTTTCGGAATCGAGGAACTGTCCAATAAATTCGCGGGCTTTGGAATAGAAGATATCGCGTTCGTTGGGGCGGCAGTGGTCGATCAGCCAGAAGTACCGCTTCATCCAATGAGGACGTCGGGCGAGCAGGGTGTTGTAGACCTTCCCCATCGAGCGATTGACCGCACTCGATTCTTCCAGCGGTTTACGGATGGAAACCTCAAGACCTGCTTCGGAAGCTGCCAGTTCCAGCGCTGCAGCCGCACTATTGTGTCCTTCTCCGGTGTCGGACGAAAGGATGAGTAACCTCGTCATAGATACAACAAACATTTATAGCATAAAGACCCTATAGATCCTGACATTGCTGCCGATAAGAATCTGGTGGAGACAGGATTGCCCAAATTAACGCTTTTCTGGATATACGATGGCACGGATGCCATAGCCCGACGTGCCTCAATCCATTCATTGGATTACCCGGAATTCAATGTCGTCATCGCCGACGGAACCCAGACCCTTCTGGAGCTGGGGACCCACATTCCGGACGATTCCGAACTGTGCGTCTTCTGGGCCGATGACGGCAAGCCTGTGGGTCCCAACTTTCTCCGCGAAATGGTCCAGCCTTTGACCCAGGAAGAGGATGAGGCCGATTCCGCGCAACCGGACATGCACCTCTGGTCCGGTAACGCCCTCGCCATGACCTGCGGCACGTTTTACGATGTCGGCAATGACGATTTCGTTTTCAAGACGAGCAGTTTTATGAAAATGGCGCTCCGTTTTCTGGATGCCAGCTACAACCTTCGCGGCCGTCGCGCCAAGGTCACCTTTTCGTCGATGGAACGCCTGGCACCGATGTGTGCCGAGCCTGTCGGTCTTCCTTCCTGATTTCGACTCCCCTAAAAATCAACCATCGCCGGAGTATAGTGTCGGCGAGGAGTTGACGATGTTCCAAAGACGCAATGTTGGATTGGCACTGCTGGTATTGACGATTGCACTGTTGATCAACGGATGTTCCGGGAAAACCTCGCCGGCCCAATTCCAGGTTGTGTTGGCGACGACCAAGGGCGACGTGACTATCGATGTAACGCGCGAATGGTCACCCCGCGGAGCAGACCGATTCTACGCCCTGGTGAAAGACGGGTTCTATGACGGTGCGCGGTTCTTCCGCGTCATTCATTCGCCGGATCACCAATTCATGGCGCAATTCGGAATCAACGGCGATCCGAAAGTGACGGCGAAGTGGGCCGACAACAATATCGAAGACGACCCTGTGACGCAGCACAACACGCGAGGCATGATCAGCTTTGCGACGTCCGGGGCCAACACGCGATCCACTCAGCTGTTTATCAATTACAGCGACAATTCCCGTCTGGATTCCTTGGGCTTCTCTCCTTTTGCCGTTGTGTCCACTGGGATGGAAGTCGTCGATGAGTTCTATGCGGACTATGGTGAAGGCCCCCCCAACGGTACTGGACCGGACCAGGAGCGCATCGAAAAGGAAGGCAACGCGTATCTCGACAGCAACTTCCCAAAGCTGGACTACATCAGGACTGCGAGAATCCTCGAATCGAAATGAGGTGGAGAGAGAAAAGGGGAAAAGGAAAAATGGGAAAGCCGAGTCCCCTCCTGGCACAGGAGGGGTGGCCGAAGGCCGGGGTGGTAGGTCAAGTCCCAGACGAATTCTCTGTTTGAACTTGTCTACCTCCCCGGCTCGCCGAGCTCGCCGTCCCCTCCTGTTCCAGGAGGGGAGTCGTGACACGATCAGATTTCAAACTGGGACACTACCATTTTTCCCCCTCTTCCCCTCCTTCCCCATTTCCCGTGATATCTTTTTTGGATCCCAGGGAGGTTCAAGAACGATGAGTGTGGTTCTGATTACAGGTAGCAGCACCGGGATTGGATTGGCGACGGCCGTGTATCTGTCGAAGAAAGGCCATCGTGTATACGCCAGCATGCGGAATCCGGAGCGCTCCGGCGAACTTCGAGCCGCCGCAGAGGCGAACAAATGCAAGATTGAGATCATTGCGCTGGATGTGAGCGACGAGCAATCCGTGAAGAAGGCGGTGGCTGAGGTTCTGCAACGTGAAGGGCGAATCGACGTCCTCGTCAACAACGCCGGGATCGCGCCCATAGGCCCGCTCGAGGAAGTTGACGATGCTGAGGTATTCCGCGTTTTCGACACGAATGTATTTGGCCTGCTGCGCTGCATTCGTGCGGTCCTGCCTTCCATGCGAAAGCAACGCAGCGGCTCCATCATCAACATTGGTTCTGTCGCCGGCACTATTGCGGCAACATGTTCGAGTGTCTATGCGGCATCGAAATTTGCGCTCGAAGGGCTGAGCGAATCGCTGGCTCAGGAGGTGAAGCCCTTCGGCATTCATGTTGGGTTGGTGAAACCGGGATTCATCGTGACTCCACTCATTGGGAAATCCCTGGAATCTCTGCCGTCCTCCGAGAAGTCCGCATATCCAATCGCCGTAACGGTTGCCAATGCGCTGTTTCAATCCGCGACCAGCTCGGGAGCGCGACCTGAAGCAGTCGCCGCAGTCATCGAGGAAGCCATGAGTGATCGCACGTCGCGTCTGCGTTACCCCGTGGGTGATGCCGCACGGGCCTTACTCGCGGCCCGGGCAGCCATGTCCGAAGAGCAATGGGTGGACCTGGGGAGACACGAAACTCTCGAAGCGTACTTCGGAGAGATTGCGTCCCATATGCCCCCTCCTGCCAAATCGGCGGCCGGTTAGCGGAGATATCGGCGTCAACGCCTACCGGCATTTCACATTGCAGAGTATAATCGCGACGATTTTCCGAGGGAGGTGTCGCGTGTCATTTTTTCGCGTTTTCGCCATGGTTTTGCTTTTGGCGGCAGTCGCTTTTGCACAGAACAATCTGATCCAGCCTCTTGCGGCATTGCAGAAGGATCTGACGGGCAAGCTGGAGCGGATTACAGTCCACGCGAAATCCCTGGAAGGAAATCTCGAAGGGGACTCCGCGGACCGCGATGTCTTCGTGTACCTGCCTCCCAGCTATGAGCGCGAGTTGGGGCGACGTTATCCGGTTGTTTACACCCTCCACGGGTTCGGGCTGCATGCGCAGCAATGGGTAGGGTTTGCCAATGTCTCCGGTCTGGAGAAAGGTCTTGCCGCGGGAACGACAAAAGAAATGATCCTCGTCAGCCCGGACGCCTTCTCGCTGCATAACGGGAGTTTCTATTCCAACTCGAAGACAACCGGGGATTGGGAAACATTTATTGCCGTCGAGCTCGTCAACTATATCGACAGCCACTACCGGACAATCGCGGACCGTTCGAGCCGCGGACTGACCGGGCACTCCATGGGTGGCTACGGTACGTTTCGCATTGGCATGAAGCATCCCGAAGTGTTCTCGGCTCTTTATTCGATGTCGGCGGGCGGCATCTTCGAATCTGGAGAAGCCACTCCCGCAGTTACCGCAATGGAAGCGATCAAGACGAAAGAGGACGCGGCGAAGCTGACCTACAATCAGAAATCTCCGCTGGCCCGCGCCGCGGCATGGTCGTCGAATCCAGGCAATGCGCCATTGTTTATCGATCTGCCGGTGAAGGACGGCAAACCGCGCCCGGAGATTGCCGCGAAATGGATGGCGAACTCGTTGCTGGTGATGCTGCAGCAGTACGCGCCAAATCTGAAGAAGATGAAGGCCATTGAGATGAATGTCGGGCTGCAGGACGGGCTGGTGTCTTCCAATCGCGACATGGATGCAGCCCTCACCGATGCCGGGGTTGCGCATCATTTCGAAACTTTCGAAGGCGATCACAACGGACAAGTACCCATGAATTTTCAAATGAAGGTCCTGCCGTTTTTTTCCAGGGAACTCACGTTTCAGAAGTAGTCTGTTTTTGCTTTACCGTTAAGGAGGAGGAACTGTGTTGAAAAAAAGTCTAGTCGTTGCCGCCTGCGTGGCGTTCCTGTCTGGAACTGCCATGGCCCAGGATGCAAAAACCGTGATCACCAATGGGCAAAAAGCATTAGGCGATGTGAAGTCCATTACGTATTCGGGCACCGCAAAGGATGTGTCCTTCCAGCAATGCGGAGCCAATAAAGCGGACCCGATCTGCAAGGATACGCACAATCCGATGCGTCCCATTGAGAACTATGTTCGAGTTATCGATCTTGCGGCTCCGTTATCCCGCGCCCAGGGAAATACGAACAACATTGGCGGCGGGGGCTCAACGACAATAACCGCAGGTACCCTGGCCGCAAACTTTCCCCAGCAGGTCTCGGCGCAACAGTCTGACGTCGCATCGCCCTGGGCCGGCTCTGTGGAGTTTTACATTACACCGTGGGGTTTCCTCAAAGGCGCAGCGGCGAATAACGCAACCGTGGGCCCCAAGAAGGTAAAGGTCGACGGTAAAAATTACACTGTTCTCACCTGGAGCCCGACGGTCAAGGCCGCTTCAGGAAAGAACTACACCATCAATGGTTACGTCAACGATCAGAACATCGTGGAGCGAGTGGAGACGTGGCTGGCCGACAACATTATGGGCGACATGCACGTTCTTGCGGTTTACTCGGGCTGGAAGGACTTCGGCGGAGTCATGGCCCCCGCGAAGATTGTGGAGACACGCGGTGAATTCCCGTTCTTTGAAGCCACTGTGACGGCGGCGAAGGCGAACCCCGCCGATCTCGCGACGCTCGCACTCCCGCCTGCGGCGCCTCCGCGTGGTGGAGCAGGTGCTCCTGGCGCCCCAGCTGCCGGTGCCGCCGGTGCAGCTGGTGCACCGCCACGAGGTGGTCAGGCCCCGGCCGCTGGTGCTGCCGGCGCCGCGGGTGGTCCGCCACGAGGCGGCCAGGGCGCTGGCGCTCCTCCTCTTCCTGGCGCAGCTGCTCCCGCCGGCGCTCCAGCAGCGGCCCGCGGTGGCGCTCCAGCTCCTCTGGTTGTGATGCCCGAGAAACTTGGCGAAGGCGTCTGGAGACTGACTGCCGGTAACGGCAGTTACGACTCCGTGATTGTGGAGTTCAAGGACTACGTCATGATGCTGGAGGCCGGTCAATCCATTGCACGCGGTCAGGCCTACATCGATGCAACGAAGAAGCTCATTCCGAACAAGCCGATTCGTTACGTCATGAACACGCATCCCCACTCCGATCACACCGGCGGTTTGCCGGCGCTGGCGGCCGAAGGTGCAATCATCATCACGCAGAAAAACAACGTGGAGTTCCTGGAGGAATCGCTCAACAATTCAAGAACCCTTCTGGATCCCGCCGTCGATCCTCTTGCGAAGAGTCCGAGGAAGGTGAAGGTTGAAGGGGTTGGGGAGAAAAAGGTTTACTCGGATGGGACGCATACGGTCGAGATGTACCACATTCCGGGTGCGCCGCACTCCAACGGCCTGATGGTCGCGTTCCTTCCCAAGGAGAAGGTTCTTTTCCAGGGAGACTTCTCGCTGCCTACGGCACCGGGTGAAGCGGCCAACGATCACGTCAAGGCCCTGGTCCCGGTTCTTGAAAAGCTGAATCTGGATTTCGATCGCTACATCAACGTTCATGCTTCGGCGGCACCGCAGACCAAGGCGGATCTGATGAAAGCGGTCGGCAAATAAAAATTTCAGATTTCTTGCCACAGGTACTTTCGGGGATCTGATCAATTCTCAATTCCCAATTCTCATCCGACCAATCTCGGATGAGAATTGAGAATTGGGAATTGATCAGATCCCCTTCTACTTTTTCTGATTAATCCGCTCGAAAAACAACATAGATGCGTCATCATCAGAGGTTATGCGCATCGGCATAGGCCTCGACTTCGGCACCACGAACAGTTCCATCGCCATTGCCCGCCCGGACCGTTCGTCCGAGTCCGTTGCATTTCCGTCGAACGGGGGAATGACGGACACCTACCGCTCCGTTCTCTACTTCGAGCCGAAATCGCCGGCATCGACCGGCCCTCAGGCCATCGAGCGTTATCTTGCGGCAGACGAAAAAGGCCGGTTGATTCAGTCGCTGAAATCGTTTCTCGCAAGCCGGCTCTTCACATCCACCAACGTTTTTGGCCGCCAATACACGCTCGAAGACCTCATCACCATCATCCTTCGCGATCTTCGAACGCAGGCCGAAGCTCAAATTGGCCAAACCGGAATGAAGTCGTCGTCAGCCGAAGCTCCCATCGTTGTCGGCCGGCCGGTCCGATACTCGAATGCGAATTCCGAAGAGGACAATGAGTTCGCCCTCAACCGCTTGAAAAAGGCGATCGAGAAGGCGGGCATCGGTCCCGTCGTGTTTGAATATGAACCCGTGGCCGCTGCATATTTCTATGAAAGTACGCTCGATCACGATGAACTGATCATGATCGGAGATTTCGGCGGTGGTACCAGCGACTTTTCACTTCTGCGAGTTGGCCCTTCGGCTCGCCGCGATCGCGCGCGCAACGGCGGAATCCTGGGCAACGAAGGCGTGGCTCTGGCCGGCGATGCGTTTGATGCGCGCATCGTCCGGAATCTGGTTTCTCCGGCACTGGGCCGCGGGTCGCAGTTTCATTCGGTCGATAAAATTCTCCCCATGCCCGCATGGGTGTATTCCGACCTGGAGCGCTGGCATTATCTGTCGTTTCTGAAATCGGCGGACACGCTGCAGATGCTTCGAAGCATTGAATCTCATTCCCTGGAGCCGAAGAAAATTGGCGCGCTGCTGCACGTTGTCGAAGGAGACCTTGGCTTTTACCTGCATCAATCCGTGCAGGCAACGAAGTCTGCGCTTTCGCGGGATGAATCGGGTCACTTCCTGTTTGAGGATTACAGCGTTCGAGTGGAAGCCTCCGTGAAGCGAACTGCGTTCGAGAAATGGATCAAGGAAGAGCTTCAAAAGATTCGAGGGTGCGTCGACCGTCTGCTGGAGAAAACCGGGGTAGCGGCTTCGGACATCGATCGGGTATTTCTTACCGGTGGTTCGTCGCTGGTTCCTGCAGTTCGCCGTATCTTCGAGGAACGATTCGGCGCTGAAAGAATTTCGAGCGGCAGTGAATTTACTTCCGTCGCGCGTGGGCTCGCGCTGCGGGCACTGGAAGACTGATAACATCTGACAATGGACGAGATCTACCATAGCTCGATCAATCGCGACGTACCTCTGGCGACGGAAGGCGAATTCAAACCCGTCCATCTGGGGCCGATGAAAATCTGGCCGCCTGTGGTGCTGGCACCAATGGCGGGCGTGACGAACTATCCGTTTCGCGCCGTGTGCCGTGATTTTGGTGCGGGTCTCTACGTCAGTGAAATGATCAATGCGCGGCCATTGGTGGACGGACGCGATAAAACCTTGAAGCTTGCGGATTTTGGACCGGAGGAATCGCCACGCAGCCTGCAGCTGTACGGCACCGATCCCCATTATGTAGCGGAAGCGGTGAAGCGCCTGATTGGAGAAGGACGTATCGATCATCTCGACATGAACTTTGGCTGCCCGGTTCCCAAGGTCACGCGAAAGGGCGGCGGTGCGGCGATTCCTTTGAAGCCAAACCTGCTGCGCAACATCGTGCGCGCTGCCGTAACGCATGCCGGCCGGGTACCCGTCACCATCAAGTTCCGATTGGGAATCAACGACGCGTACACGACGTACCTGACGGCTGGACGCATCGGCGAGGATGAAGGCTGCGCCGCGGTCGGATTGCACGCGCGGACGGCCGCGCAGTTGTATCACGGCCTTGCGGATTGGGATGCCATTACAACGTTGAAACAGTCTCTGCGAATTCCAGTTTTCGGAAATGGCGACATCTGGGAAGGTGAGGACGCGCTTCGCATGATGCGCCAGACCGGATGCGATGGAGTGATCGTCGGCCGAGGCTGTCTTGGACGGCCGTGGCTGTTTCGAGATCTTAACGATGTGTTCAACGGAAGATCGCCGTCGAATCCTCCTGACTTCGGCGGTGTGATCGACGTGATGTTTCGCCACGCGCGTTTACTTTCAGACTGGTTCGGTGAACGACTGGCGATGCGGTCGTTTCGGCGACACGGGTCGTGGTACACCAAAGGATTTCCGCTGAGCGGGGAACTGCGTGCCGCAATCATGCGAATCGAAACCGTGGACGATCTGATTCGTGTCTTTGAGAACGTCGATCGCAGTAAGCCGTTTCCACCCACCGCCATGCGTGTCATTCGTGGAAAGACCGGCGGCATGCAAAAAAAGGTGTCGCTTCCCCAGGGATATCTCGATCATCTCGACGACGCCACGCCACCCGACGGCGCCGACGAAGATCCGGGTGACGGGGGATAAGAAATGTTCCCCTCCTGGAACAGGAGGGGACGGCGAGCCTGGCGAGCCGGAGAGGTAGACAAGTTCAAGCAGAGAATTTGTTTGGGACTTGACCTACCACCCCGGCCTTCGGCCACCCCTCCTGTGCCAGGAGGGGTGTCGCGCGTTCCCTCTGGTTGAATGGGATGTCATTTATGGAAGGGACCTACCCGCCCAGCGTTTCGCGGATTTTGGTGGCGAGGGCATTTCCGGTAAACGGTTTTGCGATGAACTGGAATCCGGTCTTGACGATGTTGTCGCGCGTGATTTCGTCCGCGTAGCCGGACATCAACACCACCTTCAGTCCCGGACGAAGCATCGTGGCCTGTTCTGCAAGCTCCCGCCCGGTCATTTTGTTCATGATGATGTCGCTGAGGATGAGGCTGATGTCTTCGGGATGAGACTTGCAGATCTCCAGTGCTTCTTCACCGCTGGATGCTTCGATGATGCGATAGCCGCGCGCTTCGAGAAGCTCTCGAGTCAATTCCCGAACCATCCGGGAATCTTCAGCAAGCAGTATGGTCTCGGTTCCGTGAGGCGCCTTCGTGTTGTCCTCGATGATGGGCTCCGCCATTCGGTCCATACCCGGCAGGTAGACCTGGAACGTTGAGCCCGTTCCTTCCGTGCTTTCGGCAAGAATATAGCCGCCGCTCTGCTTCACAATGCCGTAGACCGTCGATAGTCCCAGCCCCGTCCCTTTCGTTTCGCCTTTTGTCGTGAAGAAGGGTTCGAACACATGGGACAGTGTCGTCGGGTCCATACCCTGTCCGCTGTCGCGCACGGAGACCACCGCGTATTGTCCTGGCTTGATCGGGAAGTTGAACTGAGGTCTCGCTTCCTTGAGTTCGACATTGAACGTTTCGATATCCAGCTTTCCGCCGCGTGGCATGGCATCGATCGCATTGACGACCAGATTCATGATGACCTGCTCGAGCTGTCCGCGATCGGCTGCCACTCTCCACAGGTCGTTCTGATGCCGGATGCCCAGCTGGATGTTTTCGCTGATCAACGAAACCAGAATGGCTTTCATGTTGGCGATGACGACATTCAGGTCGATGATTCTCGGCTGCAGCACCTGCTTGCGGCCGAATGCCAGAAGCTGGCGCGTCACCGACGCCGCCTTGCTGGCGGCATCATGGATGAGTTTGATTTCCGGCAGCATCGGAGAATCCCATTCCAGCCGATCGAGGATGATTTCGCACCGGCCAATGACGACCGTCAGCAGATTGTTGAAGTCATGTGCGACACCACCGGCCAGTCTTCCGACCGCCTCCATCCGCTGGGCTCCGCGAATTTCCTCTTCGAGACGTTTGCGTCGTCCTTCCGCGCGATTCCGCTCCGCAATCTCCGATCTCAGAATTTCGTTGGCGCGAGCCAGTGCTTCGGTGCGGCTCTCCACACGTCTTTCCAGTTCATCGTGTGAAGCCTGCAGTTTTTGTTCGAATCGTTTCCGGTCTGTAATGTCGCGGACATGAAGAAGCTTTGCAGGCTTTCCATCGTAGTCGATGCGGCTGGTGCGAACCGAGACGGGTACTTTTTCCCCGTCGGTGGTGAGACTGATTCCTTCGTACTGTTGGATGCGTTCGGTAATCTCGCCGATGAGGGTGCGGCATTCGGGAGGAAGCAGTTCCGATCCCGTCTTGCCGATCAGCTGTTCGCGGGGAATCCGGTGCAGGCCCGCTGCTGCCGGGTTGCAGTCCAGTATGTATCCATTTTCGTCTTCGATCAGAATCGCATCCGGCGAACTTTCGAAGAGCGTGCGGAAGAGTCCCTCTCGTTGCACGCTGGAATACTTACCATATTTCGGCTCTGTAAGTCTCGGATGTAGCGGGCGGCTCTGGCGGCGCTGGCGAATCGATACCCATGTCGAGGATTCGCTCGGTGACCGACCGGAGTCCCCGCTGTGTTGCCATTTCCGAAAGCCGCTGCAGCGCGTTCTGGAGTTTTGCGTAGTAGGAAAGGTTTGACGGGTCCAGCTGAAGCAGTTCGGCGTATCCACGCGTCACGGTGAGCTGATCCATCAGGTGATGGTCTCGCCAATACCTTGCCAGTTCGTCGGTGATACCCACTATTTCACGGATTGGGAGTGCGGATCGTTCCATCTTCAACCACCTCTGCGGAAATGAAAGCAACTGTGTGTCCACAATGGTGCAGGGCCCGGATTTTCAGATTAACTCGCCCTTTTGCTATTGGTTGGGGTTTGTTTGCGAATTTACAGGCCAGCTTTGAGCGTGTCACCAGTCCCGTCATGCAGGGCCGCCAGACTGTCAATTAATTGTAAGGCGAGCTTCCAGGATGGGTAGTGGCCTGGTTTGAAATTCAGACTCCCCTCCTGGGACAGGAGGGGTGGCGCGAAGCGCCGGGGTGGTAGCCACGTCGTAGAAAATTTCCCCTTGCCTGCAGCTACCACCCCTCGCGGGATTCGCTTCGCGATCCCGCTGCCCTCCTATCCTGGGAGGGCAGTCTTTTCGTCTCAATTTCAAACTAGACCATTTCCCCGTTCCCCCCTGTTTACAGTTGGACCGTCCCGTCATGCCGCGATACGATGCCCATTCGCGAACGAATGATTAAATCTTCGTCATCTTCGAACGGTTTCTGACTCTGAGGGGTCCTTAGGCCATGGTGACTCCATTATTCCTGTTTCTTTTCGGGTTACTGCCTCAGCGGGGTGGGAATCCGCCCACAGTTCCGGCGAATCAGCAGCCGGCTGCTGTGCTCTCATGCCAGTCCGATCTAAGGTGGCTCAACACCGACCAGAGGATTTACAGTCTTGCGAGCACCTTCCAGATCAATTTGTTTTCAGCGGTGGGCTCCGGCTGCACGCCTGGAGAATTGCGCGTGTCGGCGGTATTCATCGATCACAATGAGGAGATCGTCTGCAGCGGAGTCGTCGAGAATGTTGCGATCGTGGATCAAAACACCCAGAGCATTTTCCTGGAATTCAAGCCATTGGTTCCCCTGGAATTTGTCCGCTGGCGCAACGGGCTTCGTCCGCCTCAGCCGATTGCAAAGCGCCTGGTTTGTATTGGTCCGGACCAGTTGACCGAAGTGTCGCGCATTGAGACGGACCGTGCGGCATCGGTGAGAATCTTCATCACGTTGTTGCCACGCAGCGGCGCGGTCTCCAACATTGAAGTCAAGGTCGACCCGCGCCGTTGACGTCGGACCTTCTTCTGATTGCGGCTGCCCTTATTGCCGGATTGTTGAACGCCGTTGCCGGCGGTGGATCGTTCTTCACATTTCCGGCACTGGTTTTTACCGGCGTTCCCTCCATTATTGCCAATG
>Ga0184628_10000046_pt1 | contig 59012 bp, 51 predicted proteins | sample PLM4_5_b1_FD_133149 | JGI IMG/M metagenome (GOLD analysis project Ga0184628, IMG submission 133149) | Groundwater sediment microbial communities from an aquifer in East River, Colorado, USA - PLM4_5_b1 | ecosystem: Environmental > Terrestrial > Soil > Riparian zone | place: USA: East River...
ATTACCTCCGCCGGCGGCCGGAGGAACGGGGTCGGGGGGAGGAGAATCAGGTGGGTTACCACCGAACCGGTCTGCATTCTGCGAAATGTCAGGTGTTTCCCTGCCGGTGCCACCAGCACGACGCCCGCCTGGACGACATCCCCCTCAACTGCTTCGCGCACATTGAGTGGCGAAATTTCATCGAGCCGCTGGGCATACATCTGGGTGTAGCCCACGGGCATATGAATCACCAGTGCGACAGGCACCGGGAAATCCGCGGGCAGGAGAGGAATCAGTTGTTTCAATCCCTGCGGTCCTCCCGTTGAAATCCCCATAACAACGATATCGACCTTGTGGCTGCCTTTGACAATTTTGGGTTGAATCGCAGAAACGACGGAAGCGGCGGGGCCTGAAACCGCAGCATCGACATGAATTCGATCGAGGGAGATATGGGCGGCACTCTTCACCTTCTCGATCAGTTCCCGCGATACTTCAAACATTTTTTCTGTCGCAAGCGCCGTCGGTTTCTGAATGAAATCCACGGCGCCGGACTCCAGCGCGGTCAGCGCTGCATCCGCATTTTCGTCGGCAATGCTCATGATGATAATAGGCACCGGCTTGCGTCGCATCTGTTCGCGTACAAATCCGACGCCATCCAGTTCCGGCATCATCAGGTCGCATGTCACCACGTCCGGAGACAGTCGCTCCGCCATTTCCAGGCCTTCCCTGCCGTCGCGTGCGGCGCCGACGACTTCGATCAATGGGCTGCGACCGAGCATTTCCTTCAAAACCTTGCGAACATACGCGGAGTCGTCCACAACCAGCACGCGAAGTATGCGATCCATCACCCAACACTCTCCTGTCGTAGGTTAGAAAATGCATTGTTAATGGACATGGGATTCCTTTTCATAGATGAAAGCATTGTCGATATCCTTCAGCACAAAATCCGACGTCAGTCGTAGCAGTGACTCGGCAGTTCCAACAAACAAGTAACCTTCTGCGGGCATGTACCGCGAGAAAAGCCTTACCGTCCTTGCAATGGAAGCCTCAGAAAAATAGATAAAGACGTTTCTGCAAAAAATAACGTCGGCAACGGCGAGAGGAGCGATCTCTGCCTCACTCATCAGGTTCGCGACGGAAAAATGGACTTTGGAATGCAATTCCGGAAGTACTCGCCACGTCTTTGGCCCTTCCGGCAGAAAATATCGAGCACGTCTCTGGGGAGACAAACTCCGAAATGACCGTTCCCGATAAACACCGGCCTTTGCTTTATCGATTGCCGTCGAGCTCCCATCACTGGCATGAATCTCAATTGACGCGCGATCAAACCAGCCCGCTTCGTGAAGAGCAAGCGCAATTGACAGAGGTTCCTCGCCCGACGCGCACGCGGCGCTCCAGATCCGCAGAGTCTGTCCTGGATGTGCAGCCAGCCAGCGCGGCACGATGGATTGAGTCAATACTCGGATCTGATCGGACTCCCTCCAGAAATACGTTTCTCCGACGGAGAGCGCATTCATGACGTTTCCCCACTCTACGGGAGCGGTATCGTCATATTTCAGGAGATAGTAGTAGTCGAGAAACGAATTGAAACCGCGCCGGACAACCAATGGCGATAACTTGTCCATCAATAGATCTATTTTTGAGGCATCGAAATAGATTCCGGTTCGACTGTGAACCAGGTCCGACAGCAGTGTCTCCGTTCCTTTGGGAAGCCCCAGGATTTCCGAATGGAACCTCATGAGGCTCCATTGCCGGATATCAGCGCGCTCGACGCTGCTTTTTGAAGATCGGGATCTCCGGAGGCGCGAAACGACGTGGCAACGGACGCGGAAAGCGCTTTATCGATTCGACAGAGAGCTTCGAAAGCCGAAATCCGAACCTGTTGGAATTTGTCGAATTGAGCCAGCTGGTACAGCTCCGAAGCAGATTCCACAATTCGATGTTTCGCGAGGGAACGGGCCGTGAAATAGCGAACCCATGGATCCTCATCCGCGAGGGCGGCAATCAGGCGCGTGGAAACCGAGGACGGTTCCAGATGGGACATTGCGGCAGCCGCAGCAGCCCGGACCACAGGCACGTCTCCGCTCAGTGCATCCGCAAGCACGGTAGCGGCCCGCTTGTCTTCCAGATAGGCAATCTGTTCGATTGCAGCGCGCCGGACGTTTGCTTCCGAATCGCTGCAGAGAGAAAAGACAGTTTCAATGCATTCGGGATAGCCGAAATATCCCGCGATGCATACGGCAGCTTCCCGCACACCTGGATTCGGATCCTTGAGAAGCGGAATCACGCGGTTCACCATTTCGGGCACACCCAGCGCATTCAGCGCGCTGACCGCGGCACGACGAACGGCCGCATCCGTTGTTCCCAGCAGAGAGAACAAGGGGTCCATGGCTGCGGGATCTCGAATGAACGTCAGTGCGGCGATGATGGGGATGGTCAGGTCCGGATCTGTCCCGAGCAATCGCGTCAGCTCCGGAATTGCCCGCTTGTCCCGGATGCGGCCCAGCGCCGTTACGGCGGCCCCCCGCGTATCCGGATCGTCCGCCTTCAGTTGTTCAACCAGCAACTCCGTCACAGTTGAACCGTGACGAACCAGTGCGTCCAGAATCTCGCTTCGCAGTTCTTCGCTCCCGAGCCGCCACGTCAGCGCACGAGTCGCGGCAGGACTGTCCATACGTCCGAGCAGCCACACCAGCGGGCGAAGATTCTCCGGCTCCGCGGTCGACAGAGCATCGATCAGATTCTGAACCCCTGTTGGTTTTATGGTGCTCCTGTAGAGGCCGACGATGTAGGAACCCTCCTGGTATTTTGCTTCATAGCGATCATGCAAATCGGCAAGGGAGCGCGCGATTAACTCCGCTGGCGCGTTCCGGTCGTTCAGAATCCCAATCAACGCTTCGACTGCAAACTCGTCACCGATCCTGGACAGCGCACGGGCGGCAGGTTCGCGCAGCATTTCATCCTGCAAAAAAGGAATGATCCGGAAGGAGACGCCCGTATGTCCGATCTCCCCCAGCGCTTCGATCGCAGGAAATGCGAGGAAGAAATCCTTCGACTCCGCAAACTCCATCAGTCGATCCACCGCTTCCACCGCCCTTAACTTGCCCAGGGCTTCGATAGAGTGATAGACAACGTTGACGTTCTGGTCCCGTGTGGCCTCCAGCAATGCCGGAATGGCGCGCACATCCCTTTGTTCACCCAGCGAAAGAGCGGCCTGAATCCGCAAGTCCTGGTCCGGGCCTTTCAAAAACTCGATCAGCGTGGAATGCGTATCGACATCGGTCAGGCGCAATACATTCAACGCGCTGTTCAATAGCCCGAAATTGCGATGATTGTCGCGAACCGATCGCAGCAACGCCGCGATCGCGTCGGGAGCCGCCAATTTCGACATTTCGCGGACGGCATCGAGTCGAACACGCCAATTCCTGTCGTCCAGTGCTCCCATCAGTTCCGGGATCTCCGGGGATTGCCGGTTCAGTTCTCCGGCAATGTCCTGCTCGTGATCGAGCCGTTGCGTCACATCCTCGATGGTCACAATGAGGCCTGCGATCCGGGAGTCCTCTTGAAGTGGGGCGATAATGACGCGTTGACGCATCTTGTCAAACCGGGGTGACGGTGTCTGGGGGGCGCAGGGAATCAAATAGCGATGAAACGCCGGAGCGAGTACTTCAACGACTCCGACTTCCAGGACGTGGTGAAAGTATCGAGTCAGTCCGCGAATCTCCAGATCGGGAATGACATGCAACAGGGGTCGCCCGGAGGCATTATCGGACGGAATACCGGTCAGCCGCGTGAGGGTTGCATCCCAGATTTGAATGACCAGGTTCCGGTCGGTTGTAAATACGCCGACGAATTTAGAGATCATAAATCAACAAAGAGTCCGGTCTTGCAAGGACCAAACTGGAAAATGTTTCGGTACGAAACCCTCTCCTGAAGGGAGAGGGTTTCGTCACTCAGGCTCCGTTGGAATTGCCCGCCCTTTTCGTTTTCTTCCGCGGTCCCTTTCCGGCGTCTCCATTCGACGGAATTCCCGACTGCTTTCCCGTTTCCATGCTGAGCATCAATTCCGCCAGACGGCGGGCGCGTTCGGTCAGCCCGTTGGCTCCGGTGGTCAGGGATCGCGCATTTACGGCATTCTGCGTGGCCACCTTGCGGATGTCCGTGATCCCTCTCAAGACCTGGCCGGAATAATCCAGATGGTCCCGGTTTGCCTTAGTGATCGAACGGACATCCTTCGAAATACTTTCAATGGACGTCGACATATCGCGTGACGCGCGAGACTGCTCGGACATTCCCTTGGCGACCTGTTCCGACAAGCGCCCCATCTTCTTTGTGGTCGACGCCACCTGAGAAATTGAAACAGACTGTTCCGACATGGCCTTGCTCACGCTCGCAATTTGCCGCGCCAGACTCCCGGTTTCGGCCGACACCTGTTCGGTTGCGCGGGCTTGTTCCTCGAGAGCACGCGAGGAGCTGGCCGCACCCCGGCGCATCGATTCCACTGCCTGTGCGACTTGTTTCGCAGCCACGGACTGCTCTTTCGAAGACCGTCGAACCTGAGTGGCAACCGCCGTGGTGTTCTGCGCGGCCTTGACGATTTCCCGGGCCGCGGTTCCCTGCTCATTCATGGCCTGACTGACTTCCCGGGCCGTCTTGTTCATCTGACTCGCGCCTTTGACGATGCTTTGCGCCGTTTTCGACTGCTCGGCGGCGGCGGAAGCAACCAGTTTGGCCTGCGTTGCGACGGTGTCAATCGAAGTCACCACGCTCTGGGAAGCCGCCAGATTTTCATCTGTGGATCGGGCAACCTGGGACATGAATTCGGCAGTCTCACGGATGCCGTTCAGAATGCGCTGCAATCCACGAGAACCTTCCTCAGCAATTTGGCCTCCTTCGTCGGCAACACGCAAACCTTCGCCGGACGCCGATATCGCCTCTCGCGCAACTTCCTGAAGAGCGCGAATAATCGCAGCAATGTCCGACGTGGCCTGAGCCGCGCGATCGGCCAGATTCCGTATCTCCTCGGCCACCACGGCAAAACCCCGGCCGGCATCGCCGGCACGCGCCGCTTCGATGGATGCGTTCAGGGAGAGCATGTTGGTGCGTTCCGCAATGACGTTGATGGTATTGACGATGCCGCCGATTTCGTCCGAGCGTTTTCCCATCTCACGGATGACGCCGGCCGATTGTTCCATGGCGGTACGTACCCGAGACAGGGACTGAATCGATTTCTGTGCAGCAGTTCCGCCTTCTTCCGCCTCTCGAGTCAGACGCTTCGTCACGTCTTCCGCTCGCTTTGAGATGCCCGCAACAGTCCGCAGAGACCGATCCATTTGATTTGCCGCGGAGACTGCAGTGGTGGCCGCTGCGGAAATAGTCTCGGCATTCTGAGCGACGCTTTGAATCGAACGCGCAATTTCTTCAATAGAGGTGGAAACGGTCTCGACATTGGAATTCAGGCTTTCCGTCATCACGGATACTTCTTCGATCGAGGCCGCCATTTCATTGATTGAAGACGACGACTGCTCGGCGGAAACATTCAAGTCGTCTGCATTCCCGGCAAGACTTTCAGTGGCGCGGACCACTTCCTCCATGCTCGCGGCTGTCTCATTGACGGCATCGGTCAATGCCGCGGTGTCCTGGCTGACGTTTTTTACCGATGCCGCAATTTCGGTCATTGCCCCGTTGACTTCCTCTGCGGAAGTCGCCATTGCATGTGTCGTCGCAGTCACTGAAGAGATGGAACGGGAATTTTCTTCAACAGCGGTCACAATTTCCGAAAGATCGGACGCCAGCGTGGCCGTATTCCCATTGACCTGGTCCACGGATGCCGCTGTTTCATTCACCGAGGAGACGATTTCCTCCACAAATGCGGCAATGGATTCCAGTTGCCGCGTGCTTTCGGACATCGAGGCCGTCATCTCATTGGAAAGACTTGCCGCCGATTCCAGGAGGCGCGTCTGGGACTCCGATCCCTCTGCGACTTCCCTTGCAATTCTCGCGATGGATTCCGCGGACTCGCCGACCTGAATACCCTGATTGCGCGTCGATTCGATATCCGCAGACAGATTGAAACTTGTAGTTTGAGCTTCGGTTGCTTTCATTCTTCTCTCCAATTACGAGGGGAGTTCCGCGGCCATATCGTCCAGACCGCTCACATCGATAACCTGTTCAATATTCAAAATCAGAATTAAACGTTCCTTGACCGTCGCGATTCCAACCAGATACTTTCCACTCAATTTCGTGATTCCTTCGGGAGGAGCTTCAATGGAGGCGTCTGGAATATGGACGAACTCCCGGGCAGTATCGACCACAAGGCCAACCACACGCCCCGCAAGATTAATGACGACCAGCCTGGCTCGCAGGTCGAATGGAATCTTTTGAAATCCGAAACGGACCCGAAGATTTAACACCGGAATGACGCGCCCTCGGGCATGAACCACGCCTTCGACGACCGGAATCGCATTGGGCACAGACGTAACGTGGTCGATCATCTGTACCTGCTGAACAAGGCTGGTCCTGACGGCATATGTCGTGCCTGCGATTTCAAACAGAATGAACGTTTCGGTTTCTGTTGCTTGTGGCATGGCTAATTCCCCGGGCTGATCAGGCGCTCCTGCAGGGCAGACCGCCGGAGCGCCGGCACATCCAGTATCAATACGACTTTCTCATCTCCAAGGTCCGTCGCCCCCGCGATACCGGGCACCTGGACCAGGGAGTCTCCAATCATTCGAACGACAATTTCCTGATGACCCACAATTCGATCCACTGCAATACCCAGCGCATTGGGACCCGTTCCCGTCACAAAGACATGGAATCGGCCGTCGCGGGATTGCCTGGGTGCAGGGAGTTTGAAGAATTCCGAAAGGCGGAACAGAGGCAACGCACCGCCACGATGCGCAATGATCTCATTGTGCTCCAGCGCTCGGACCGACGAGTCGTCCACTTCAAACACTTCGCGGACCGTCGATTGAGGAACGGCATATGTCTGTCCACGCACCGCAACGATCAGCGCATCTGCCATCGCCAGAGTCAGCGGCAGTTCAATACAGAATCGGCTGCCCTTGTCCCTTTCGGTTGAAAACGACAGTGAACCGGTCAGTGCTTCCACCGTGCTCTTGACGACATCCATGCCAACGCCCCGGCCGCTTTCCCGATCGGCTTCGGCTCGAGTTGAAAAACCAGGGTAGCAGATCAACTCCAGCAGTCGGGCATCATCCAATACAACTCCAGCTGCCAGGAGTCCCGTGGCCCGTGCCCGTTCCGCCACACGATCCACGTCGATGCCGCGGCCATCATCGGCGATCTCGATGCTGACGTTCTCGCCGGTCGTCGTCGCCCGCAAGGTAAGACGTCCTTCGGGAGGCTTTCCGGCGGCCCTGCGTTCATCCGGACGTTCCAATCCATGGCTCACTGCATTCCGCACAAGGTGAAGCAGCGGATCCATGAGTCGCTCGATCAGAAACTTGTCAATTTCAGTTTCCTGCCCCACAACCTCGACGATGACGCGCTTGCCGCTCTCGCGCGCCATATCCCGGACGACGAACTGCATGCGATCGAAGATCTCACCGACCTGCACCATGCGTACACGCATGACGCCTTCGCGAAGATCCCTCAGCTGACGCGCCATCGCCTGAGTCGACTCGAACATCGCGCGCCATTCCGCCGAAGGAAGAATCTTCCGCGCCTGCTTTACCTGGTCTTCCATGCGTGCACGACTGGTCACCATTTCTCCCACCGTCCGAATGAGTTCATCCAGCCGCGCGAGATCCACGCGGACGACATTCGAAGTACCGACTTTCGGCACCTGCCGGTGAATTTCAACGGGGACGTGCGCATCCGCTACTGTCTGTAGCCCCTCGGCATTCCACTCGGGGAGGGCACAGAGATCGACGTGGGTTCGGACCTGGAACTGAAAGGAGATTTCTCCCTGTCCTTTTACCTTGGGAGTTGATCTAAGGATTTCACCGATTTCCTGCATTCGCGCGCGAAGGCTGTTGATGTTGATTCCCCGCTCCGCCAGTGCCTGGGTGGGTGTGAACTCCACACTGAAGGTGAGAAGAGGAGCCTCTCCGATAACCGCAGCAACCTCCGGCACAGGGTTTGGATCTACAGGCAGCGGAGATTTCGATCGGCGGGCCGCAAGCCGGCGATCCAGCAATGCGACGCTCTCGATCAAACCGTCGATGCTTTCCATGGTCAGGGAGAGATCACCCTGGCGTACAGCGCGAAGTGTGTCTTCAATGCGATGCGCCAGCTGCTCTTCCTCGCGAAACCCCACCATTCCCGAAATGCCCTTGATGGTATGAAAGCTCCTGAACAACTCGTCCAGCAAGGCAATGTCAATCCGGCCTTCTCCAACCTGCTGATCGAGGGCAAGCAAATGCCGGCGCACGGCCGCGATATGCTCATCGCACTCGGCGAAGTAATCGTCGAGGAATTGTTCTCCGAAATTGTCGGGGGCATCCGAGTCCGGAGTCGTCATGTTTCCTTATTCTGCGGAAGCAGATTCCGGACCAGCGCGAGAAGCTCGCGGGCCTGGAAGGGTTTGGTCATATAGTCCGTTGCGCCGGATGCAGCGGCTTCCGAGCGGCTGGTTTCGTCTCCCCTTGTGGTCAGAACGACGACCGGCAATCGGCTATAGGTATTGTGTGCCCTTACGAACTGAAGCACTTCGATACCGTGCATTTCGGGCATGTTCAGATCCAGAATCATCAGGTCGATGGGTGTCAGAGTCATGCGCTCCAGCGCTTCAAGACCGCTCCCCGCCTCACTGAACTTCACACTACCGAGTCCATGGAGTGCCGTTACGATCATGCGGCGCATGGTCGGCGAGTCATCGACAACCAGTACGTGAGTTGTTTTTGCGAGTGGGCGAAGCATAAACTTCAAAAAGGGTCAGGTGAAAGAGACTATCACTTTTTGGATTGTTGTTGACGTCTGAAAGAGGAAGCGAGACAACGGGAAATCGGGAAACCGGAAATTCGAAATCGAACGATTCCTGCAATTTAAACCCCGAAATCGGAAAATTCAGAATGGACTTTGAAGCTCGGCGTCCAATTTGAAATTTCCGATTTCGGGGTTTAAATTGCAGGAATCGTTCGATTTTGAAATTTCCGATTTCCCGATTCCTCTAACGTATCAATCCCGTCGTTACTCTACTTCGAAGCTTTATTCGTGGCAGAGTACCGACCGAGTGTCGTTGGAAACACGCGGACGGCTTCGGGGGTCTTGACCTTGCTGTCGGCCACGAGGATGTCCTTGGCCGTTACGCCCGGGCCATAGACGTCCTTCATATCATCCTTGTCTGGCTTGATCACGACGCCTTTCAGTTCAAGACCGGCAAACAGACCTTTGCTTCGCGAATAGGAAAGAATCTGCGCGTTCAGCTTGGCATCGGTCGCAGCACCTGCCTCCCGACCCACGGGGCCGGCAGCCACGGAAGCATCTCCACCGACAGTGAAACTGTCCGACAACAGACTCTTCATCCCATCCTTATTCATGAACAGAAGAATAAAGTCGGTAGCCTGTGCACCGATTTGCAGTCCAACGCTGCCGCCTCCCAGATTGAAAAACGCCGGGGAGCTCCATCCCGATCCGCTACGGCAGCTGGCGACGCCACGTCCGCCTTGTCCACCAACAATGAATCCTGCCTTGAGCACCTCTGGAAACACCGCAACGCAACTCGCCGAATCAAACAAATCCTGCGGGATCCCTTTGTCCGGCGTGCCCATAATCTCGGTGAATACCGTCGCCGCTTTCTGGGCCTGCTCCGTCTCGTCCTTAATGTCGGACTTCGATTGCGCAAACGACACTGTGCTGATGGACAGTGCCAGGAACGAAACCATTACCCATTTGATCGCTGATTGAGTCTTCATATTACCTCCTCTTTCGTTCGTCAAATCTCTCGTCATGGTCGATTCGTCTGGGAGCCTCTCGCTTGAGTCGAGAGCCCGCCATTTGTCTTTGCCTTTCGAATGATGGAACCGGAGTCCACGGTTTTTCCGGAACGGGAGACCGCCTGAAAATTCAATGCGTCTCCGGAAATTTCCATCAAAAGAAAGACTTGATCCTGGTCATAGCCAACTTCGGTCAAACCGGTTTTTCTCAGATCCCCTTTTCTCAGTTCCCCTCCAGAGCCAGCCACAAAGTAATAGATTCCTTTTTGCGGTTTTATGCGTTCGTAAACGTGATCGTGTCCCGCAAGCACAACCTGAACGCCGTGCTGTACAAACAGGGGCTCCAGAATCTTCTGAAGTTCTGAAGAAGATCCATGAAAGGCGGCGGATGAGTAGAGGGCGTGGTGAAAGTAACAAATCTTCCAGTCGGCTCCGGAGTTCTGGAGCTCTTTGGTCAACCACGCCACTTCCTTGGGATCCATATAATTGCTGTCCAGAGCGAAGAACTGCACGTTGCCCTTCTTGAACGTGTAGTACTGATCACCATTCATGTTGAATGGCTTGTACGCCTTCTCCACGGCGGCGTTGTCGTGATTCCCCAGGGACGCGTAAAACTTCACTCCCTGCTCCAGAAGCACCTTGTAGGGCAGCTCGAATTTTTTCTTAAAGTCTGTGGAACTGTTTCCGCCGTATATGTTGTCGCCCAGCGTGACGACGAAATCGAAGGGGAACTTTTCGTGAAGCGAATTCATCCGGCCTGCCGTTTCATACTGACGAGTCGTTCCACTCCCCATATCGCCAATCGCTGCGAAACGCACGGAGCCCTTCTGCAACGGCAGCGTCAGCTGCTGTCCCTGAAGCGCCAGGGACAGGTATAAAAGCGTGAGTACAGCCCACAGGCTGCGGCGTATATCGCGCACTTTAATTACCCTCAGGGAACTGCATTCGGAATGAGATCGATGACCACATTCGTCTTGTTATCCAGAAGCACAAACGTGTGACCCAGAATTCGATAGTTCACTTCCATTGGCAACTCCGGAAGCCGGCTCAGTAATGTGGGTGGCGTCGTCATCACCGGACTTTCATCGGGATAAACGCCATTCACCTTGATGACGATGGGCTTTGGAGTATCGCTCTCCTGTACCGTTTTGCGAACGCTCTGGGAGCCGGGCTCCATAAACGTCTTGCGAATGACGCTTTTAAAATGGCCTGCTATTTCAGTTGAAAAGATGTTCCCCTGCTGCACATTGGAACGGGCTTCGATGATCTTTGCCCGGAGTGCAAGTGCGCGGGCTGCAAGTTCTGCGGAATCGCTCGAGGACTTCGGACCAGGCAACGTGCCCTCCAGCTTCTTTTGAATGGCGACGTAGTCTTTGATTCGATCGGTAAAATCTTTGGTGATTGCGGCTTCCTGTGCGGACAGAGCGGGTTTCTCATTCTGAATTGCCGGAACCAGGAACGCCATCGCGGGAGTTCCCACGGCGATGGCGAGGAACCAAATGAGAGCGCGCATATTACTGATCCTCCGATTCGTCGATAATTTCCTGCACTCGTTCCCGGACGGCTTCCTTCACGGCGTTTTGGACCGTTTCCTTAACTTCCTTCGGGTCCAGGTTGTCCGAGCCGGATTTCGCTACCACCTCCTTTACCGCCTCTTTCACGATCGGGTTCAGAGGTGAGAGCTTCTTAACCGCATTTTTCATGCGTTTCTTCAGAGTTCGAGTTGGGATTTGAATCTTCGCTGGGGCGACCTTCATTTCCCAGTCCGCCTTGAATGTTTCAAGCAATTCCTCTACCAACTTGTGATCACGGACGATGAGGCCGACCTCACGCCGGGTGTCAAGTTCCGCCTGACGAAGGCTTTGGCTTCCGATGAACGCCGTTTTGCGATCTCGAATAATGGTTCTGGTATGCAAACGGAAGACGGGTCGACGTACCTCCAGGAGAGCACCATGTTTCTTCCCGGTGGTACCGATGAGCCGAACCGTAACGTCGTTTTTTACCCGGTCCGCCAATGCGCGGAGCATTTCCCTGTCTGCAATTTTGGGATCGTAAATCAGGAGTTCCTTCTCTGCTCCGTGTATGTACTCTGCGAGTTGCTTCCGTGCATTCACCGGGCTGACGACAAACGTAGCCACCTTCGACTCAAAGGGCTTGCGTGCGATATCCGCCTCGATCAGTCTCAAGGCTTCCTGAACCAACTTGCCTTTCTTGGTGATAATGCCGAACCCGCGGCTATGCGTGATATCGAGGTGGGTAAAATTAAACGACATGACATAGAGCTCACGGCGATCAATGACCATCAGCTTGTCGTGATAGCGCACGAGGTCATCCGACGTTCTGGATACCTTGACGCCCGCATCCAGAAGACGCATTTCCAGCTTGCGCAGGCTTTTTTCCCCTCCGCGATTCGCCGAAGCAATCAATGCGTTGACCTCAACTCCACGCTCGACCGCTGATTTCAGCGACGATTCGATCTCTGCTCGATCGAATCTGAAGATCACAATATCGACGGTTTTCTTAGCCCCCTTAATCGCCGACAGTAATGGCTTAATTCCTGCTTCCGGTTGAATCAATAGTTTCACGGTGTGGTCCTCTGCGTGCACTTAGTGGTTGGAGTACGGGGGAGGTTCATATGCATGATCGTCTTTTCGGAAGTGTTACCGTGATCCTTGTAGCACTGTTGATACCGTTCTCGGCCTTAGCGCAACAGCTTGAATCCCGAGCCCTATTATGGCAGGACCGCGGCAGCGTATCGGAGTTGGATTTGATTGCCGGACCCGGCGGGAGCGACCACCAGCCGGGCACTCGATTCAGATTCCTAAAGGAGTCCACGGGCGGAACCGCACCGAAATTCGAGGTCGAAGACGAAAATGGGGTCCGATGGAAGGTGAAGCTCGGACCCGAAGTAAAAGCGGAGACCGCCGCGACCCGCCTGGTCTGGGCAGCCGGTTACTTTGTTGACGAAGATTACTACCGTCCTCAGATCCAGGTCGAAGGGTTGAAACGCCTTGAACGCGGGCAAAATTATGTCCGCGATGGCAACACGGTGATGAGTGTGCGGCTGGAACGTCCCCACGGCGGTCCGGAAGCAGCAGAGTGGAGCTGGTTCGACAATGCGTTCATGGGCACGCGGGAGTTCAACGGCCTGCGCGTCATGATGGCTCTGATCAACAATTGGGATCTGAAAGATATCAACAACGCCGTGTATTTTGGTCCCGATCACAGCGTGTTTCTCGTTGCCGATCTTGGCGGCGTCCTGGGCCGCACGGGGAATCCATTCACGCGAAGCAAGGGAGTTGCAAAGGACTATGCGGACACGTCGTTCGTACGCAAGGTCTCCGGGCAACATGTGGACTTCGTGCTTCACAGCCGGCCGACCCTGCTGACATTGTTTTCGAATATTAAGTATTACCGCTTGAGGACAAAGATGGAGACGTTGGCCAAAAATATTCCCATCGACGATGCGCGGTGGATCGGCAGTCAACTGGGACGCCTGTCTTCGGATCAGATCGGTGACTGTTTTCGTGCCGGAGGGTTCTCGGAGAAAGAAGTGGATATATACACTCGTGCCGTGGCGAAGCGCATTGCGGCGTTGAATTCGCTGTAGCTGCGCGTGAAGTCCGGACGGCGCAAGCGCCGTCCGGGTTCCCTGAAATCAGCAGTCTGCATTCGCCGATCACCAATTTGGAACATCCTTTTGCATTGAGCGTTAGCGATAACGCAGTCGTAAGGAGGCCCGTACCCAGCGAACTGGCGAGTGCCTGGTTATTGATAGCGCGTAATGCAAAAGGATGTTCCAAATTGGTGATCGGCGAATGCAGACTGCTGATTTCAGAAAACCTGATGCGTCAGGTATATGAATGCCCCCTCAGGTATGCAGCGTCACATCAAACTGGATCTTGTACAGCTCCGCGTAGAATCCATCGGCGGCCATCAATTCGTCGTGGGTTCCGTGCTCGGCAATCTGATTGTCTTTCACGACGAATATGGTATCGGCATGCGCGATCGTCTGGAGATGATGCGCGATCACAATCGACGTCTTGTCCTTCATCAAACGGTCCAGGGCATCGATGACTGCAAGCTCGGACTGCGCATCGAGACCCGACGTCGGTTCGTCCAACACCAAAATGGGTGTATGTCGAATCATTGCACGAGCGATTGCAATGCGCTGACGCTGTCCACCCGAAAGCGTGACGCCGCGTTCCCCCACCATCGTGTCGTAACCTTCCGGCATTTCCTTGATGAACTCGTCTGCATTGGCCAGTTCCGCCGCATGAATGATCTCGGCACGGCTGGCTTCCGGACGGCCGTACGCGATGTTCTTCCAGACCGGTGCGCGAAACAGCAGGGTGTCCTGCAGCACAAAACTGATCTGCGATCGAAGTGATCGAAGCTTGAATTCGCGAATGTCGGTGCCGTCGATTTTGATCTTGCCGGACAGTGGATCGTAAAACCGCGCGATCAGGTTGATGATGGTCGTCTTCCCTGCTCCTGTGGGACCGACGAAAGCTGCGACCTGTCCCGGCTCCACAGTGAAACTCACATCCTGTATGATCGGCTCCTCGGGCTTATAACCAAATGAAACGCGTTCAAATTCGATTTTGCCTTTGAAGTTGGGAGCGCGTCGCGAACGTGGCAAGTCGCGCACCTTGCTTTCAGTCTCCAGGATTTCACGGATACGCTCGAAACTGACACTGGCCTTTGAAACGGTATTGGTCATTTTCGACAAGTCGCGCATGGGCTTGTACATCTTGCCCAGATAAAACAGGAATAGAACCAATTCGCCTGGAGTTAACTTTCCCGCCATCACCAGCCGTGCGCCGACACCGAGCATCAAACACGTCCCGATTGCGACGATAACCTCAACCACGGGCGACAATTTCATTTTCAGACTCTGGGCTTTCAGCGCGGTCTCGACGTTCTCCAGGCTTTGGCGTTCAAATCGGCGCTCTTCGTAGTCTTCGCGCGCAAAGGCCTTGACCACTCGAATGGAAGAAAATACTTCCTGAACCGTGGAAACCAATTCGCTTTCCTTCTTTCTCACATCGCGCGAGGCGTTCTTGATTTTCCGTGTGAGAAACAAGACCACGGCAAATAGAACGGGCGCGACTGCAAGCGAGATCAGCGTGAATTCCCAGTCCATAGCCATCATGATCCCGAGCATGCCCACCAGCGTGAAGACATTGGTCACGATGCCCAGCAGCGCCGTGGTCACAAAGTCCTGAATGCTTTCAATGTCGTCGGTCACGCGTCCGATGAGATCTCCGGTTCGCTTCTCGTCGTGTTCGGCAAGGGAAAGCCTTTGGATATGGTGATAAACCGTTCGGCGCAGGTCATGCATGACTTGCTGTCCGATGGTGGTGGTAAGCCAGTTCTCCAAATAGGAACTTGCCGCACCTACGACCGCGATTATCGCGACCCCGGCGACGGCGAAGTTGAGCATGGCGAGTTTGTCGTTACCAACCCAGCCGACACCAACCATGAGCCACCCGGGCAGATGCTTGCCTTGAAGCAGGTAGTCGAGAACAATTTTCAACGGCCAGGGCTCGAGCAACTCCATTCCGGCTGCAACAGCAACCGCCAGCAGGGCTAATGTCATGCCCTTCCAGTGGGGCCGCAGGAGTTGAAGGACGCTCAGTTTATTCGTTGTTTTCAAGTTTCCGCCTGACGGCGATTCCTGGGGTTTAGAAGCCACGGGACAGAGATAAGTAAAACTTGTATCCCTCATTGCTGTGGCCCGTTTCCAATCTGGCGCCGAGGTGGCGCGTGTGACGATATTCCACGCCGCCTCCAACGCCCGAATGCCAGTTGCTGGCGCTGAATCCCGAATTCTGAACAACCAGCGACTCTGTCACGGATCGCGCATCTCCCCAGACCTGGCCCGTGTCCGCAAAGGCGAACACGTCGACCCCGCGAATCTCCGATTTTGTGTAAACCGTGCGACGCAACTCCGTCGAGAACACCACGACGTTGTTTCCGCGGAAGCGATAGGTGTCGTAGCCGCGAACGTATTCCCGTCCTCCCAGCCAGGACAGGGCGTGGAATGGAATTTGACTGTCACCCTTGGGAAGCTTGACCTGACCTCGCGAACGCAACGCCAGCACCGTTTTTGGTCCGGCGATCGGAATGTATCCCCGCAGATCCAATTCTGCTTCGTTCCATCCGTAGTCGGCGAAAGCGCCGTGATCCGTCAATCCGTCGCTCGTGGACACACGTCCGAAAATCTGTCCGCCTCGAGTCAATCCGGCCGAATCGTCGCGACGGTTGTAAAGCAGGTAAACGCCGGACGACAGGATGTTCGTGTTTGTGAAAAGGCCAGGCGCCCACTGTCCGGCCAATACGGCAAGGTCCCCTGAAAAATTCGCATCGATTGGAGGATCCGTTTTGTTCCTTCCCCGGAAACTGTGCGTATTCAGGATCTGGGAATAAATCCCGCCCTGCAGGTGGGTCGTGAGTTCTCGATAAAACGAAGCCTGGGCACTTCGCTGTTCGGTACCGAAATCTGTTTTGAAGTCCCTGGAAACACGCGGACCGATGCCAAAGAAATTCCGGTTTCGCTTCATGTAGCTGACCCACACATCCAGATGATTTCGACGACTGCCCACACGCGGGACAAACATCTCAATATCGGCGCGGCGATCCAGCAAGGAAGACACCAGGAAATTGGCGCGGAGTTTCACATTCGGAATGGCGTCTTTGGACGTGAGTTGGGCGCCACCACCAAATCCCGCGCCCTGCTCAAAGCCGCCGAAGACGCCTCGGATGCTTTTGCTGCCCATGATGACGAGAGTTTCGCGAAGCGGCACACTGCGACATGTGGACTCCAGGCATCTCTCCTCTTCGGGATCCGAAGCATCGTTTGAAGAACTTTGAGCTGACGCTTTCTGCAGTCCGAGGAATCCGCTCAGGAACATTGCGCCGATCGACCACGACACCATCCATCGTGAATTCATGCTCATGGCTGCTCCTTTGCGTTGAGCGTCCTCAACCGCTCCTCAAGAAAACGTCAGGGTTCTCACCATCTGAGTAAATGCCTGGTTGTACGCATTCCTCTCATTTCCGGGAACCACCTGAACCATATAAAACAACTGGCGGTTGCTGATCATGGACGTGTGGATGACAACAAATTCCTGTCTCCGAGTCACCGGCGAATTTCCTTTCAGCGTTCTTTTCAGGGCATCCCGACCTCCCAGAGCTGTCCGCTGAGCATTGCCATTGACCTGCAGGTAGACATTCTCCTGTAGAACGCCCGCGATATATTGGTCCGTCACGCTGGCCAGATCGTTGGAGGAGACGTTGACGACTCCGACAATGGCTCCATGAGTAAACACCGACTGATTCTGGTATGTACCGTAGCCGCCCGTTGGCGCAAATGTCACAGACTCGCTATCCGCGTATTCCTTCCAGTTGTCCGGTAGCGACAAGCGAAAGGATTGGGCAGTGAAAGTCCGGTAGCGACCCGACGGACGTTCAGGATTAGCGGACACCGGCGTATCGGTTGTCGGTCGGTTCGTAGCGGGACCGTTCGATTTGGCGATATCGCTCATCGTCTTCGCCGGCGGCATCCGTTTCAGCGCAGACTGAGTCTGGACAAATTCCGCCTCTCCGTTCCGGCGTTTCGGAGCGATGGAAAGTCTGCTGGCTTCCTGATTAATTCGTTCATAGCGGTTTCCCGGATTGGGATGGTCGCTCAACCATTCCGGCCCACCGGATCCGCCCTGCTGTTCAATGGTCTTGAACATATTGCCCAGTTCCCTCGGGTCGTAACCGGCGCGCGCCATAATCTGCGCTCCCAGCACGTCTGCCTGCGTTTCATATTCCCTGCTGAACTTCAGCATGTATGTGCCGAGACCAATCTGGGTTCCCTGTGAAATCACATCGCCGAGATTGCCACCGATGATCGCGCCGGCGATGGCACCGCCCAGGCCACCAAGCAGTATTCCCGGATTCTGCGATTTGGATGCCTGCGCTGTTCCGTGCCGCAGTGCAACATGGCTTAATTCGTGAGCCATGACTCCAGCCATTTCAGCTTCCGTGTGTGCGGCCTCAATCATGCCTCGATTGACAAACATCGGGCCGCCGGGAAGAGCGAAGGCATTAATATCGCTGGCATTGACAACGCTGAATTCATATCGGAACTCGGAGTGAGCGAATTCCGGTGGAATTGCGGCGACCAGGGTGTCGCCCACACGTCCGACGTAGGCATTGATGCTGCTGTCGGGCAGTATCGGCATTTCACGCCGTACCTGAGCGGCAGCCTCTTGTCCGAGCTTCACGTCGTCTGAGGCGCTGTAGCCATTCTTCGGTGGAGTAATTTTTGTGCCCTGACCGATGACCAGCATCGAGAAAAGGAGAATACTCAGCACCGGCGCCGTCCAATGCCTGTTTCGTGCCGTTGTTCGATTGGTTATCAAGTCCATGTGCAGCTCCCTTCGATTAAGACTTAGTGCACACGCCGTTCCATAGTGCCGCGCTCCAGGCCTGTCTATGACTTCGCGAACATTTGCGTGCAATGGAGAACGCGAGTACCACTTTTCGCCGCCTGCCAGTCACTATCCGTTCGGATCTTTCTGTCGCGTCGCTTTCACGCCGGACAAGATCGCAAACCCAACAAGCACTATGGTTCCGACGACAATCCAGTGCGTGCTGACATGCAATATGGTTGCGCCATAGATCAGGCCGCCAATCATGACCAGGAAGCCAATCACATAAAGTCCAAATGACATGGTTCCCTCCCTTAAGTTGAGATCCTTCTGCCATTGCTGAGTGCAATCGCGGTACCAACGACATCGAGTACCACATGAATCGGATCCGTCTTTGCTGCGGCTGCTGCCACAAAAGAGAAATCCGAAGCCACTAACGGTCCCGCAGCTATTAAGAAGATGTCCGAATTCTTTTTTACGCCATCAGTCCTCACGGCACCCGACGTGCTTCTTCGTAGCGTGGTGAAGTTTTCGAACTATTGGATCGAAGTTTCCTGGATTGAAAAAGGAGGAGTGCCATGTTGTGGACAATTGCCGTTCTTCTGTTGCTGATGTGGGCTCTTGGAATGGTGTCGTCGTACACCGTTGGCGGGTTCATTCACATTCTGCTGCTGCTTGCGCTGATATCCGTTGCGATACAGCTGATCGGCGGGCGGCGGGCAGTGTGACGACGCCCTCCATCACAGACTGAAAAACATTTTCGACTCTCAGGAGGTAGTTATGAACGATCGACATTTATGGCGATCCTGGCTGCGACATTCTGTTCTCGTACTGGGCGCCGCTGTCCTGTGTATGATTTCCTGGAACACGGCATCGGCCCAGCTCGATACCGAGCATAAGACTGTCGTGACATTCAACACTCCCATCGAAGTGCCTGGCTCAAATCCCCAGGTCCTGCCGGCGGGGAGCTATACGTTCAAGGTTGTCGATTCCAAAGTGAACCGCAACATTGTTCAGGTTTCCAATAAGGAAGAGAATCACGTCTACACAACGATTCTTGCAATTCCAACTCATCGCGAGGAGGAAACGGACAAGACCGTCATGACATTTGAGGAACGGGCAGCCGGCGAACCGCAGGCATTGAGAGCGTGGTTCTATCCCCACGAAAAGTCGGGACAGGAATTCGTGTATTCGAAAGATCGAGCGACGCAGCTTGCGAAGTCTTCGAATTCGCCGGTACCCTACAGCGAAAGTGCAAGCACGAGTTCATCCGTTTCAACCGCTTCATCGCGATCGGAAACCCAGCCGTCTCCAATCCTGACGATGCAGCCGACAGGGCAGAGCGCACCTTACACACAGCAGGCCCAGGCCACCGCACCAGCTCCCGTAGCCAGACAACAGGCGCAGCCCGCACCGGCTCCCGTAGAAGCCCGGCCGCAGACACAGACACCGGCACCGGTACAGACAGCCAGCAATCTGCCGAGTACCGCAAGTGACCTCCCGCTGACTGCGTTGATCGGTTGTCTATTGCTCGCTGCGGGGATTTCAATCAAAAAACTGTGCGAACGCTGATACTGCTCTCGATGATCGGTACAGTTCTCGGGTCTTCCGTTCCGGTCCGACAGGACCGGGACGGAGGCGACTTCGCGATATCCGTCAATGTGGATGTCGCGTTGTTTAATGTATCGGTCACCGACAGCAAAGGCCGGCATGTCGGCGGACTGAAGGCATCCGACTTTCGAGTTCTCGAAAATGGCCAGGCCCAGGAAATTCGGCTGTTCAGCGCTGAAAACGCGCCGGCAACCATCGGACTGGTAATGGACAACAGCGGAAGCATGCGTACGAAGCGATCGGATGTTCAACGCGCCGCGATCTCATTCGTAGGCGCCAGCAATCCGGCGGACGAGTTGTTTCTGGTGAGTTTCAATGAAAAGGTTCACATGGGACTTCCCCAGGATCTGCCATTCACCAGTGATATCGGCCAGTTCCAATTCGCCCTGACGCAAACGACGCCAGGCGGCCTTACCGCACTCTACGACGCAACGGCCTTCGCGCTGGAACATCTGAAAACCGGCACTCGCGATCGAAAGGCCCTCGTTGTGTTGAGCGATGGAGGCGACAACGCCAGCCGCAGGAAACTGGACGACCTTCTGGAGATCTCGCGTCACTCCACGGCCACGGTATATACGATCGGAATCTATGACGAAAACGATCCGGATCGAAATCCGCGAGTCCTTCGCAAGATCGCGGACTCCAGTGGCGGCCGATCATACTTTCCCCGGACTCTCGCGCACATGGATGAGGTATGGCGCGACATTGCCGATGAGATACGCAGCCAGTACACGATTGGATTTATTCCGATCAAAAGCAGCCGCGGCGGTTCCTATCGGACTGTAAAAATAACGACGACCCAGAAAGGGAAATTTCTGAATGTCACCACTCGGGATGGTTATTTCATTCCCGAGAACTGAAGGGGTGTGAAGTGAACCTGCGTTTGATAGTGCTTCAACTCATCTATCGAGCCATTTTTTCTGCAGGAATCCTGGCGATATTGTGGGTCGGAGGACAGCTGGTATATGCAAAGGCGTATCAGCTTTACTGGATGTCGAGACTGAAAGACCAGCCGGTATCGGCGAATGCCATCGCAAACGCGAATCTGCCATCGTCTCCGCTTCGAAGCGGAGATCTCATGGGACGGCTTGATATCGTGGAGCGAAGGATTTCCGTCGTCGTCCTGGAAGGAGTTGAAGACGACACTCTCGGTATTGCTGCCGGGCATGTACCGGGGACTTCACTTCCAGGTTCCAAGGGAAACCTCGTCATTGCCGCACATCGGGACACTTTCTTCCGCGAACTCCGGAATATCGAGGTAGGCGATACGATTCAACTGTCCACGTCTCGGGGATCCTTCAGCTACTTCGTCACCAATACTGAGATCGTCAACCCAACCGAAACGCGCGTGCTGAAATCCAGCGGCCACTCCGAGTTGACGCTCATCACCTGCTATCCATTTTCCTATCTGGGTTCAGCGCCAAAGCGGTTTATCGTCCACGCACACCCGAGTAATGATTAATGGAGAGAACGACGAGTCGCGGAATCCAGGAAATCGCGCAGATGGAAAAACGGAATCAGGATGCGCGTTCACCCATCGATCGACTTTCCGGGACGATTACAAATCTCGCGGGCACCAGCGCCGCCATTCTGATTCACGTGGTCTGGTTTGCTCTCTGGATATTGATCAACGTTCACGTCGTACCGGGCATCCCCCCTTTTGATCCGTTTCCTTTCAGCTTTCTGACGATGGTCGTTTCCCTGGAGGCCATTTTTCTCAGCCTGTTCGTACTCATCAGTCAGAATCGAATGTCCCAGGAAGCCGACAGGCGAGCGCGTCTGGACCTTGAAATAAACATCCTGGCTGAACGCGAGACGACAATGATCCTGCGCATGCTGAATGAGATTTCGGGACACCTGAAAACAGATGGGGGTACACGAAACGAACTTGAAGAGCTGCTGAAAGAAACTCGCATCGACGAGCTGGCTCAGAAGCTCGACGATGCCCTCCCATCCCGATGAACCGTCTGGCCCCATTTTTCTTGGTATTTCACCTGCACTCTTCGATAGGAATGGAGGGAACAGCCTATGGTCGTCGTGAAGGTTTATTACAATCTGGAAATTCCGGAAAGCGGCTTCGTGTGTCCATTCTGCAAGACCCTGCAGACCCGGATCGGCGGTCGGATGATCGATACGCAGATGTATCCGAACCCCAAGGATATCGTCAGCGATCATCTCAAGGGCGAGAATCGCTGCCCGAAGTTCAATCCGGAAACCGACTCGTTTGAAGAGCTTCAAATCTCGGCAGTCGATGTGACGGCGGCGTGAAATGGGTATTTGAGGTTCATCCGGTGGGCGGGAATTACCTGAATTGGGCAATGTGCAAATCCGAAAGATCGCAAGTTCACACAATTTAAAGAAGCGCGGTTTGGAAACACGATTGCATTCTTATAGAGCGAGGGCCAGGCGAAAGATAGAGAAGTGAAACGACCCGAATATTGATGCAAAGTGAAAACTTCGCAACAATGCGGGCCGGAGAGAACGAAAGTTCGATCAACTCACAACTCGAAACACTCTGGGGTAAAACTTGGAAGTTCTGGAAGCCTGGCCTTTCATCCGCTCCTCATTCCGCCCTCGGACAATTCCAAGGAGACCGACTCATGAAAAAGGCAAAGACCGCACGAAAGCAGAAGCTCCCTCCGCTGGACAATAAAGACGAAGTTCGAAGCCCGGAACCGTCGACGTTGAGCGGAGAAATCCTGGCGAAACCCGCACGTCACGCCACACGAGGCACGGGTGCGGATTCTGCCGGACAATCGGGCGACCTGCAGGATTTATCCAGGGAAGAGAGTGCCGATTCCGAAAGCGTGGAAGAGCTCGTCGCCGAAGGACAGTATCGCGAGGCGGAAATCATCAGCGCTATTGAAGAAGCGGACGATCCGGATCAACGGGAAGTCCACACGCGGGAAGTCTCACAGGATGACGTTCCCGAAGAATATCGCGACGACCGCAGATAGACGTCACAATGGAAGAGGAGATCCGGGAACTGTTTGCGCTCGCAGACGCGCTATGCGCGCGCATCCATACGGGCCAGGAAGCCTTACGCAAATTGAGTGACGAAATGAGCGCCAGGTTCGACGCAGCTCAATCTCCTCTCGATCTGGAACAGCTCTCAGAACAATTTGGCCGCGCGCTTCGACATCTCTGGATTGAGATCAGCGTTTTCTCGACAAGCCGCAATTATCGTTCGCCACCGGCGGCGCAGAAAACCAGGACTGCGACCGGACGGAACGTTGAGTTCGGATACGAACGAGATCTGCAGGCCACATATCTTGAGGATCGCTGCCGAACCTTCTGGGGAGAACCTCCAGGCGGATGGTCCTGCGATCATGTACTTCTTTCCAGCGGTCAATCCGCAATGGCGGCAGTACTACATGCCCTCGAGGGAGGCCTGCTCATCGGCGGCAAGCGGCAGCTGTCGTTTGTTCACCTGGGTTCCTACTTTGAAACCTCAGAAATATTTTCGCTTTTCAGCTCGTTACTGAAACCCGTAGGTTGCGGTCGGAGCGCCGTGGAGACGTTGGACAGGCAGGATGCCGACGTCTTTATTATCGAACCTGTATTTTGCGACGGTGAATTCGGCACAGTGGATGTCGATCGCGTTATCGATCGACACGAAACAAAGGAGCGGCCGCGAATATACATTTTCGATGAGACGCTCACGGGGGCGGCAAATTCGGTGGATACCGACCTCGTCCGGTTGCGTGCACTGAATCCACGAGCCGTCTTTCGATTGACGTCCGGCCTGAAGCTGCTCCAGGGTGGATTGGAACTCGCCAATGTCGGCGTGCTCACCGTGTTCATGCCGGACGATGCCGCGGTCTCCGCAACGCAACTCGGAGACAGAATTCGAAAAATCCGAACGCTGCTGGGACTGGGGCTGTCATTTGCGGACCTGGCGGTACTCGAGGCTCCATGGTTTCTCGATCGCGAGTATACCGATATGTACCAGCGCGCTATTTTCGAGAACAACGCACGCCTCGCGAAGGCTGTCGCGGCGAACAACCGCGTGTTTTGCGGCGCGTTTCACCCTTCAGTTCTTCAATCCCCTCGGGATGCTCCCTACTGTGTCTTTCGTATTCCGGAAGCCGATCTGCAAGGCTATGCCCGATTGGAAGAACTTCTCCAGAGTCAAGTTCGGGAACGCGGCATTCTTTTTGAAGCCGGGGGAAGCTTTGGTTTCCGAGGACACCGGTTTGAAATTGTGCGTCCGGAGTATGAATCCGAGCCGTTTCTTCGCGTCGCGCTCGGACGCAGGCCGGGGTGGTCCTGCGACCAGATCGTCGCCCTGATGAGCGAGATTGCGTCGGGGGCGAACTACTTGAGTAATCAACCCAGCTATTAGCCATCGCCGATCGGCGATTTGCAGACATCCTTTTGCAACATCCCTATAAATGTTCCGCGCGAAGGAATGATTGATAAGGATAGTGCAAAAGGATGTCTGCAAATCGGCGATCGGCGATGGCTGATTGCATATTGAGGACTTGATTCGCCAGGCATGTCATTGCCCTGAGTCGGCTGACATCGACATCTCCACCCTACGTCCGGTTTTTCCGTGCGCCGCCATCGAATGGAATGGGATTCTTTCGAAGTTTTACGGCAAGCTGAATTGCGGCTTTTGCAACGGCGCGGGCATTTCTCAGAAAACGAGGATTGGATGAAAAGTATCGTTTGTCATAACAGAGCTCTTCGTCCGCATCGGCCCATGCTCCGGCATACCAGTGGTGCGGATCATGAAAGAATCCGTAGTCCGCATTTCCATCCCTTAGGGAATGCGCAACGAGCTCAATGTAGGACAGCGGTTGTTGGAAAGCTCTTGCAGCAGTTTCACCGCTGTTTTTCTCGTCCTTGCTGGTGATGAAATATGCCGCTGTGCGGCCCCACATTCGTGCGTCGTAGTGCAGGCGTCCGGAATTGGAAAGGCGCACGGCAAGAGCGAGACACTTGTCGCGCCACTCCTCTCCTTTGGATTCGTATTGATCCGGGCCGACGAAAAAACCGCCGTCCAGCGAAATCAGTCGATCCAGAAACGTCTTCAGCCGCGTCGACATGGCGGATTGGTTTACTCCCGTGGAACACAGCATCACATCGCATTTCAGCACCAGCGGATAGAGCTTCTGCATCGGATCCCACGGAAAGCAGTTGCACGGAAATCCACAAAGCGCGCTGCTGGTGGAATAACAGCCCTCACACGGTTCAATGTTGTATTCCTTCAGAGCGATCTCTGTAATCTTGAATGCGCGATTTCGGCGCCAGGGCTCGATGGCGGACCTCAGCAGCATCTGGCTGTTGGACAGCTCCTGGGCGGCCGACTTGAAACTGGATCGACCGGAACCGTGAACCAGCAGAATATCGATCGGACGCCGTTCCTGATTGTGATATTCCACCGCGTCCAGGCATTCCTTCACGTTCCGGGCATGCTTCTTCTTCGAGTCTTTTTCGCTGATGTGATTCCACCATTCACCGTAGCGTAGCCGCACGACTTCTGCCGGTTTCACTTGTCTCGTCCTGCGTAGGAGATATTTCGCGCGTCGACCGCGCCTCGGGAAATTCCCGCCTTTCGAGCGGCCTTTCCGAGCTTGAGCTTACCGTGCTTGAATGGAGTCCGTTTCAGCGGGAATAGAATTCCCTGCAGCACCGAAGTTCGATCCTTGAAGAAAGCCTTCTCATAGTCATAAGGCCGGTTTACAGGAATCGACGCTGCAGTTTGCAATACCTCTTTGTTTGTTCGTCTTGAACTGGATCGCACCCTTTTCCATTTGCACGTTCGTCGCCTTTTTCAAGACGGAAAATCTCCCGGCCACTCCTTGGCCGTTCCGGCTCTTCTCGGAGTACCCATTTGCGGTTTTCGAATGGTGCTTTGTACACCCTTTCGCCTCCTCCCTGTTATTTGTGTACCGGCTCCTTGTTTGCAAACTTAAGCAAGCAAAGACGCCTGCGGTTCAAGCCCGGGAACGGTCATGTTCGTGCCTTACACACAGTAGTAGCAGGAGGTGTACAAACATGACTTTAATAAGAACAACTCTGATGTCTCTTGCGATGGTCCTTGCCCTTTCCCCGGCAGTATCAGCACAAGTGCAGGGTCAATCCGGTGGGGATGCCCCCATCTATAAAGTGACGATCAATGTCGTACAGCGCTCGGCTGTGGCAATCAACTACCGCCAGCACTCCGGATTTACAACCATCGATTTCCGTGGCACGCCGCTGTTGCCGGAAGCGAAGGGTAAAGCCTACGTGGACACCAAGGACGGATACACCAGCGTCAATGCGGAGTTCGACGAACTCGAACCCGCAACGCGCTTTGGATCGGAATATCTGACGTATGTGCTTTGGGCCATCACTCCGGAAGGCCGCGCCAAGAATCTTGGAGAAGTGCTCCTGGACGGCGACGACGGCAAATTGAAGGTCACCACCGAAATGCCGGCATTCGGCCTGATCGTCACGGCCGAACCTTATTTTGCGGTGACGCAGCCCAGTGACGTTGTCGTGATGGAGAATTTTGTTCGGGATGATACGAAAGGAAAAGTCGAACAGATCAACGCAAAGTATGAACTTTTGCAGCGCGGACAATACACGACGAATGTCAATCCGCCGGATCTGAAACCAATCCAGCTGGACAAGAAAATTCCATTGGATCTTTATGAAGCTCAGAATGCAGTGCGGATCGCGCGCTGGTCCAGCGCCGACAAGTACGCGACGGATACATTCACAAAGGCGGAAAGCCTCCTTCAACAGGCGGAGACGCATCGCGTGAAGAAGAACTGGAAGCAGCTGTCGATGATGGCGCGCCAGGCAGCTCAGACTGCGGAAGATGCGAGGCTGATCTCACTGAAGAAGCAGGAAGAACTCCGCATCGAACAGGAGCGTGCAGCGGCAGCAGCCCGGGAAGCCGATGAACGGGCAAAGGCCGAACGCGCGAAGGCTGAAGCGGAACGTGCCGAGCTACTCCGATCGCAGGAGGCTGCGAAGCGCGCTGTGGCAGAATCCGAGCGCGCCGTTAGTGAAGCCAATGCCGCGCGAGCGCTGTCCCAGGCTCAACTGGAAACGCAGCGCGCAGCAAACGATAGGCAGGCCGCCCTGGCGGATGCGGAACGTGCGCGCCAGGCTGAAGCCCGTGCCGAAAGTGAGAAACAGGAGTTGCGACAACAATTGACCACGCAGCTCAACGTGATTCTGCAAACACGGGATACTGCACGCGGCCTGATCGTCAACTTGTCGGACGTCGTATTCGATACCGGCAAGTCCACGCTCAAGCCCGGCGCTCGAGAGAAGCTGGCAAAAATCTCGGGCATTCTGGTGGCCCACCCTGGACTGAAGCTCGAAGTCGAGGGTCATACGGACAATGTGGGTACGGATGAATCCAACCAGACACTTTCTGAAAATCGTGCCAGCGCGGTTCGGGAATTCCTGGTCGCGCAGGGCGTTCCCAGTTCGACCATTACTGCTCGCGGTTACGGAGAAGGTCGGCCAGTCGCATCGAACGACACCAATTCCGGCAGGCAACTGAACCGCCGGGTGGAGATGGTCGTGTCTGGAGATGCCATTGGAACCTCGGCGGGTTCAGGCTCTGCTGCAGGTTCCCATTAAGTGTTTCTGCAGGGGCGGTCTATGACCGCCCCAATACCTGCTTAGAAAGAAGGAATATGGATATTCGAAACGTTCTGGTCCCTGTGGATTTTTCGCCGGCATCGCGGCTTGCTGCTGCTTTTGCGGTTCAGTTCGCACGGAATTTCCGCGCGCGGCTGACCTTTTTACACGTTGTTGAATCCACGGGAGGCCTGCTGCACTCGTTGTCCATTCGAAACGATACGGGCAGAACGCATGATGCGGGGTCAATAATCAACGGGCTATCGGAGATACGGCCTGCGGATGGCGATCTTGACGTTCAGAATCGTATTCGTACCGGGATTATCGAAGAAGAAATTCTCGCCGCAATCGATGATGAAATCGCCAGTCTGGTCGTGGTGGGAACCCACCACCGCGGAATGATTCGAAAGCTTCTGGTCGGTTCGATAATCGAGACCATACTGCGCAAGACACCCGTTCCTCTGTTGACGGTAACCAGCGATGCTTCTCCGAAGTCGCTGAAGCGGATCTTGTTCGCGACAGATCTGACCGAGTCGTCGCTGGAGGGATTCCGCTTTGCTCTGAAGCTGGCTCGAACGCTTGGCGCCACGTTGATCGTTCACCATTCGGTCGAGCGTATTTCGCTTTCGTTTGGCGGGTCCGCTCTCGCCGTGGAGCACGCCCGGCGCAAGCTGTCAGAACTCGAGATGGAAGGAGGCCGCCAGCAGGTGGTCGTCATTTCGGAAGTGACCGAAGGCGCAGCATCGGAACAAATACTTGCGACAGCGGAACAATCCGGTGCCGAATTGATCGTTCTCACAATTCGTCACAAGGGTTTGCTCGAACATGCCCTTCTCGGGTCCACGGCGGAGCGTATTGTTCGCGAATCGCGCGTACCGGTGCTTTCGCTTCCGGTGAACGAGGAGTCGGTTGGGATCGAAGCCAAAGTATATTCGCAGGCTTCCATTCCTTCTGCGGTGTGACAACTGGATCCAATCGAGCTATCCTAGTCCGCGTGAATACCTTCGAGCGAGACAATCCAGGCAAAAAGCAGGCAACGCAGGGGCATGACTCGGCTGCACCGCCGAATTTGATCTCATTCATGCTGAGAGGCTGGAAAGCAGCCACCGGCAAACCGCCAAAGCGGCTGAAGCACGCCGCATTCTGCGAGAGCCGGCGTGCGGCGCTTTCGATGCGATTTCCGGGAGAACTGCTGGTAATTCCAACGGGACCGCAGAAGGTCCGGTCCAACGACACGTTCTATCCGTTCAGGCCCAATTCCGACTTTTTCTATCTGACAGGAAATCTCGAACCGGACTGTGTTCTGGCGCTTGTGCCGGAGGGCTTCGGACATCGCGCCGTTCTCTTCGTCGATCAGGCCGTCGGGAAGACGACGCCGGCATTTTTTACCGACCGCGTGAAAGGCGAGCTGTGGGTGGGAAAGACTCACGGAATTGAAAGCTCCAGAACTCTCTACGGTATTGCCGACGTTCGCGGGAGAGAAGAACTGTATCCATTTCTAAACAACGCCCGCGATGCTGCCCCAAAGGGATATCGAGTGGTTACGGGCTTTGCCGCCGACGTCGAAAGTTCGCTGGCCCCTCACAGTTCCGGTCCGCAGACGTCGGTCAACAAGGAACTCGCAGAGTTTTTGTCGGAGATGCGGCTGATCAAGGACAAGAGTGAGATTCAGTACCTGAAGGCCGCAATCGACTCCACGCATCGAGCCTTCGAAGACGTGATCGCGAGGCTGAGAACCGCAAAGTCCGAACGAGAAGTTGAAGGAACATTTTTCCTGCGAGCGCGGACGGAAGGCAACGACGTCGGGTACGGCACCATCGCAGCTGCCGGCGCTCACGCCTGCACGCTGCACTGGACACGCAACGACGGTCAGCTCCGGAAGGGGGACCTGCTGCTGCTCGACGCCGGTGTCGAAGGATGCGAACTATACACTGCCGACATCACCCGCGTTCTTCCGATCAGCGGAAAGTTTACTCGCGAACAGCGCGAGATCTATACGCTCGTATTGGAGGCTCAGACCGCTGGCATTCGCGCGGTCAAACCCGGAAACGATTTTCTCGAGCCGAATCGGGCCGCAATGCAGGTTCTCTCCGAAGGCCTCTATCGTCTGGGAATTCTGAAGACCACACCGGAAGAAGCGTTGCGCGACGAGAACCAGTTCTATAAGCGCTATTCCCTGCATAACGTCAGCCATATGCTGGGCCTGGACGTTCACGACTGCGCGCAGGCGCGCAGCGAAACGTACAAGTTTGGGAAGCTCATGCCGGGCATGGTCCTCACGGTCGAGCCTGGACTGTATTTCCAAACCGACGACCTGACCGTTCCGGCAAAGTATCGGGGTATCGGCGTGCGCATTGAGGACGATGTGCTGGTGACGAAAAGCGGTTGCAGCAATCTCTCCGGCGATATTCCGTCAGAAACCGCAGATGTCGAATCCTGGATTCGCCGAATCTGGAAGCGCTAGCGCGTTTGTTCAATTTCAGATGACGGACCTTCTCTCGAAAGAAACCCTGGTTCTTCTCGGCATCCTGTCTGCGGTCTTCTTTGTAGGGTCCTTGATTGCGATCCCAATCCTGCTGGTGCGACTGCCCGTCGATTATTTTGATGAGAAACGGCCCCGCGGCTGGTTCCGGACAAACCACGTCGTACTTCGTATCACGGTCCATGTTCTAAAGAATGTGATCGGAGTCGTGTTCGTCCTGGCCGGGATTGCGATGCTCGTTCTGCCCGGGCAGGGCGTCCTCACTATTCTGATCGGCATATCGCTGGTCGATTTTCCGGGGAAGATCCGGCTCGAACGGCGAATCGTCGGGCGTCCTGCGGTCCTTCGGGCTATCAATTCCATACGCGAGAAGTTCGGTAAACCGCCGTTGGATATTCCCTGAAAATGGGGTCAGACCAGTCAGGCCCCATTTTCGGGGAGGATCGAGAAGTGCCACTCCGAGGTATTCATTGACCATCATTTTCGACAACAAGCCGTGGAAAACGCGGCTACCCTGCTGATTTTCCAGCAATTTCGAGTGTAAAGCGGTCTGCCCGTCCGGGCATTGAGCGTGCACTTCCCTGATGGACGAGGAAAGGGAGGATGATGGCCGATACTGCTTCTGCCCAGGCGCCGTTCCGCGTAAAGAGCGCTCCACCTCAGCAAAGCATCAAGGGAATGAGGATTGTCGTCGAATCTGATGTCGATGCGCTGGAGCATCACATCCCCGCATGGGAGGCGCTGGCCGCCTCCGCCATCGACGCCAATCCTTTTTATGAACCATGGATGCTGGTTCCTGCGTTGCGCGAATTGCCGGAAGAGTCCGTCTGTGTCGTTTTCATTTATGACACACCCAGTAATCGCCTATGCGGCGTCTTTCCAGTGGTGCGACGGCGCTCATACCACCGGTTGCCCATCCCAAACCTCAGCTTCTGGAAACACAAATACTGCTTTCTTTGCACGCCGTTGTTACGCACCGGGTACGCGGAGAGCGCTCTGGCGTCTTATTTCGACTGGGGAGAAGGCAACCTATCGGCGTGGTCGCTGATCGAGTTCAACCACACGGCTGGAACCGGACCGTTCTCGGACCTGCTGAAAGCCGAGCTCCGTCGCCGGAAGTATCATGGATATCCCATCGATACATTTGAACGCGCCATGATCCAGCCCGCCGAAAGCAGCGGCAGTTACCTGGAGACCAACATTTCGAACGGACGCCGAAAAGAATGGCGACGCCAGTTCAATCGCCTCCGGGAACAGGGATGCGTGGAATTCGCCGAACTCGAACGTGAAGAAGACATCGATAGCTGGATCGATCACTTCATGGAGGTGGAAGCAAGCGGTTGGAAGGGACGCGCGGGGAGCGCGATCCTGTTCGAGGCTCAATCGCGAAGGTTCTTTTCCCAGGCGGTACATGGAGCATTCCAGCGCGGTAAGCTCATGATGCTCAGCCTGCGAGTGAACGGCGTTCCGATCGCTCTGAAATGCAGCTTCAGGGCAGGGTCCGGCGTCTTTGCCTTCAAGATCGCGTACCGCGAGGACTTCGGCCGCTTTTCACCGGGTGTCCAACTGGAACTGGAGACCATACACAGGCTGCATCAGGACGGCGGCATCCAGTGGATGGACTCGTGCGCCGAGCCGAATCACGTCATGATCGACCACCTGTGGGCCGAACGGCGCCCCATCCAGACGGTAACACTCCCTGCGCCCGGACGACTGGCCGCTTCGATTCGTTCATTGATGGACCTTCGCAATTACTATGCCCGCGTGGTGGGCAATCTTCGAGCGAGGAGGTCTGATGCTTCTTAAAATCGATTCCACCTTACTCCGTACCAATCTCAATACGCGCCCGTTCACGATTAATCATCGCCTGGAAACGCATCCACTGTTTGAGCTTCCCCGGCTGATCGAGCTTGCATGCAAGCTGCCCGAAAGCGATGTGGAGTTCAGCTCGGGAAACGTCCCAATCGAACTGGATCCGTCACAAACTCCTCGCACCGGACTCTCGATCGAGGAAACACTTCGGCGCATCGACACCTGTGGCGCGTGGATGGTGTTGAAATGGGTGGAACGGGACCGGGAGTACGGGGCGCTTCTGAACGAATGTCTCGATGAGGTCATGCGGAGTTCCGAGGCAGTGGCGCCCGGCATGAAGCGGCGGAGTGGATTCATTTTTGTGTCGTCGCCAGGTTCGGTAACCCCGTTTCACTTCGACCAGGAATACAACTTCCTGATGCAGATTCGAGGGCAGAAGACCGTACACGTGTTTCCCAGATCGATCATTTCCGAAGAAGAGGTCGAGGCCCGCTTCGCGGTCAGTCACCGCAATCTTCGATTTCAGGAATCCTTTCAGAAAACTGCAGCGACATTCGACCTCCAGCCTGGATACGGTTTGCACATCCCGATCGCGGCGCCTCATTGGGTTCAGAACGGAAACGGCGTCTCTGTTTCTTTCAGCGTCACCTTTCATACGCCTGCGTCGGAAAGGCGAAGCGCTCTGCATCGCGTGAACAGCCATATCCGGCGTATCGGACTTACGCCTGCCGCCGTAGGCCAATCGGATCTTCGCGACGGCGCGAAGTACCTCGCGTTTCAGGGACTGCGCTATGCCGCGCGGCCATTGAAGCTCCTGGCAAGATCGCACTGATCAGGTCGTCGCGGACGGATCCGTCATGGCAGTGCGTGGGTGTATTTTTTCCTCGATCGGATTCGACACATCGATCACCGGATACGAAAGAACCGGAACATGCGCATCACGAACGACGTGTTCTGCTGTTGATCCCAGCAGGGCACGTTCGAGCAAACCCTTGTAGTGAATTGTAAGCACGATTAAACCGCATCCCGCTTCTTCCGCGGCCGAGACTATTTTTCCGGTAGCCGCGCCCTCGGTGACTTCCGAAACAACCACAACCTGCTGACTGGAGCCTTCCGACTCGAGTTCGGACAGTTTGTGACGCACATGCTCCATAAGCAGTTTGCGATCGGTCGGATCGTCAACGACCGGCATGGAGCCTCCATAAGAAATGGGGATAGGCTCGATGGAGTGGTGAACGATCAAGCTGGCGCCAAGCGTTCGAGCCAGTTCCAGGGCATATCGGAATCCCTCCCGAGAGGATTCGGTCAGATCGGTCGCGAACAAAATGCGTGTTAACGAGGTCAGGTGCGCATCGGCCGGTACGGTCAGCAGGGGGACTGGCATTTTGCGCAACAGGTCTTCGGTCACAGAACCGCCGAGCAGCCTTCGAATCAGCCCGTGGCGGTGGGTTCCCATTACAACGACGCCGGCATGTTCTTCGTCGATTGCGGCACGAATTTCGTCTTCAACGTTGCCGTTACGCATGCGGGTCTGGACGTAAAGATCGTCCGAACCGCCCGGAGGCAGCATCTCCAGCAATCGATTGAGTCTCGGATTCGCGTCCTCCTTTTCGGCCTTGTCGGGCTCCTCAACATACAAAAGGGTTAGTTGCGCACGACACTTTCTTGCGAACGAAACCGCAAAATCGACAGCGTGTTGTGAGGCTGTGGAAAAGTCCACGGGAACGAGAACATTTCGGATGTTCATGATTCTCTCCTTCTGCATGGGGATGAACGCCAATTGCCGCTACAACGGCAATTCCTCCCGAACTGACTTATAGCAATTCCAATTCCTCTGATATAGTTTCAGACTTCAAAACCTGTTTGGATTTTGACTCATGTCGGGATGGAGCGATGTATGAACGACATTCCGGAATTGCCTGAAAGTTCAAATTCCGCCGCTTCCACAAACAGTGAAAACAATACAGAAGAGGACTTGATCCGGCAAACCGAGCCGGTGGACGATGAAGAGCCGCCGCGTCTGTCGTTTCCGGTAGTCGGCATCGGCGCATCTGCGGGAGGCCTTGAAGCCTCGATGGACTTTCTTGCCGCAATGCCGCCCGACAGCGGAATGTCTTTCGTCCTTATTCAACACCTTCCGCCCGATCGGCATAGCATGATCGCCGAAATTCTTTCCCGGCATACCCGCATGAAAGTACAGCAGGTCCGGAATGGAATGGCCATCGAAGTCAATCACGTCTACGTCATTCGGCCCGGCCATACGTTGACGATCAAGAATGGCGCATTGCATCTTGGAGAAATTCTGGAACGTCCACGGCATGGAAGGCCGGTCGACGACTTCTTCAAATCGCTGGCCGAAGAACAGCGTGAACGCGCCATCTGCATCATCATGTCCGGCATGGGCAGCAACGGAACAGCAGGGGCGCAGGCCATCAAAGCCGTTGGTGGAATTTGTATCGCACAGGACCTCGAGTCCGCGCAGTTCCCTTCCATGCCTCGCAATCTCATCGATTCCGGATATGCGGACTATGTGCTGAAACCTCGTGAAATGCCCGACGTTCTAATTGGGTACAGCCAGCATCCTTATGCAACAGAGCGTTCCGATCCGCATCAGATTTTGCGGCGCGAACACCAGCATTTGCGTGAAATTCTCGCAATCCTGAAAACACGCGGCCGGCATGATTTCTCAGGCTACAAGAAACCAACGGTATTGAGGAGAATCCAGCGCCGCATGGGATTGAACCGCGTCGTGGAAATCGGAGAATATGCGAATTTGCTTCGCCAGAATCCGGTCGAGATTACGTCCCTCAGCGATGACCTGTTGATTCACGTTACAGGATTCTTTCGCGATGCCGATGCATGGGAATCTTTGCGCAAACAAGTGATCGTGCCGCTGATCGCAAGCCGCGAAGCCGGAGATACCGTGCGCTGTTGGGTCACCGCCTGCTCGAGTGGCGAGGAAAGCTATTCGCTCGCCATTCTCTTGCAGGAGGAATGCGAACGTATCAACAAATCTCTCGACATCAAGGTCTTTGCGACCGACACCGCCGCACGGACGCTGGCGAATGCCAGAAATGGGTTGTATCCGGGGGGAATCGAGGCTGAAATCTCGCCGGCCAGGCTCGAACGTTACTTTCATAAGGAAGACTCTCTCTATCGAGTTCGCCAGGAGTTGCGGGAGAAAGTTGTATTTGCTCCTCAGAATCTGCTGCAGGATCCCCCGTTCTCGCGGCTGGACATTGTTTCCTGCCGTAACCTTCTGATCTACCTCGAACCTGACATGCAGTATCGCGTCTTGAACCTTCTTCATTTCGGACTTCGCGAAGGAGGCGTACTTTTTCTCGGTACCAGCGAAACTGTTCCCAACGGTGAGCAGATGTTCGAGACGATCGACAAAAAAGCACGCCTATTTCGCCGCATCGGCCCGCACAGGCCTGCAACCGTCGATTTCCCTCTTGTCCGCTCCATTGCAGTTCCACGAACCCTCGATCAGCTCGAAGCTCGAGCCGGTGCAAAGCCGTCAGTCGCCGCGATGACGACGAAAGCTTTGCTGGCGTGGCACGTCCCTGCGGCCATTACCGTGGATCGGGACTTTCGAATCGTGTACTTCCATGGCAATACGCAGCCCTATCTGAGCCAACCCTCCGGCGAACCCACTCGAGACCTCATGCTCGTTCTCAACGACGACTTGCGCGGCGCCGTTCGGACCGCGTTGAACCGGGCGATGTTTGAAAACTCGACGGCAATCGTGCACGACGGGATTCTGGAAACAGGCGAGGGACACGTTCGAATCGTTGTCACGGCATCTCCACTGGAGACCCTGGCGAAGTCCGAATACTTTGTGGTCAGCTTCACTCAACGACGCGAAGAACAGGAGACGCAGCCCGTTTCCGGCGCGACCGAAACTGATACGGAACTGAAACGTGTCCGCCACGACTTGCAGATGACGATTGAGGAACTCCAGACCAGCAACGAAGAACACAAAGCATCAGCCGAAGAAGTAATGAGCATCAATGAAGAACTGCAGAGCGCCAACGAGGAGCTTGAGACCAGCAAAGAGGAAATGCAGTCGCTCAACGAAGAGCTCACCACCGTGAATGCCCAGCTTCAGGTCAAGATGGAGGAATTTCAAAGCATCACCAGTGATCTGGGCAGCCTTCTCAGCAGCACGGATATCGCGGTGCTGTTTCTGGATACTCAATTTCGCATCCGTCGATATACACCGGCTGCGACCAAGCTGCTGGAACTGATTGCTTCCGATATCGGCCGGCCATTGAGCGATCTGGCCCGGAAATTCAACGATCCGGATCTGCTGAGGGATGCAAGAGTGGTACTGGACAATCTCGTCCCACATCAGAAGGAGGTGTCTGCCGATCAGGACAAGTGGTACATGCGGCGTATCCTGCCATATCGCACGAGCGAGAATCGGATCGAAGGCGTTGTTATCACCTTCGTCGATATCACGGATATCAAGAGCGTCGAGGCTGCGCTTCGCCGAAGTGAGGAAAATCTTGCCGCCGAACTGAGTGTGATGAGCAGGCTCCACGACATCACCAACCGTCTGATTGTCGTTCCAAGCCTTACTGCGGCGATGGACGAAATCCTTGCGGCCTCCATCGATATCACCGGCGCGGCGATGGGAAATCTGCAGTTGCTGGATGAGGAAACAAATACTCTGAATATTGCGGTCCATCGCGGTTTCAAGAGTGACTTTATCAACACCTTCCAGTCATTGAATAAGGATGCGAGTACGGCCTGCGCCGTTGCATTTCGCGAAGGAAGGCGCGTCGTTGTCGAAGATGTGGACCGGGATCCCCTGTATGCTTCGCTTCGTGCGGTGGCGGCTTCCGCGGGCTTTCGGGCCGTTCAGAGCACTCCTCTGCAGAACCGTCAGGGTAAGAATATCGGAGTGATCTCGACCCATTTCACAACCCCCTATCACCCGACCGGCAGAGCATTGGGTGCCATGGATCTTCTCGCCCGCCAGGCCGCGGATGTCATCGAACGAATCAAGACGGAATACAAACTCACTGACTTGCTACGCAACGAGAAGGCCGCCCACGCCGCCTTGAATGAAGCCGCGCGCATGAAGGACGAATTTCTGGCGACCCTGAGTCATGAATTGCGTACTCCACTATCTGCAATTTTGTTATGGGGCAAAGTCATTCGAGACTCTCCGATCAGTCCCGAGCGACAGAAGGAAGGCATCGATGCCATCATCCGGAATGCCGAAGCGCAGGGCAGGCTGATCGAAGACCTGGTGGATACCTCGCGCATCGCAACGGGTAAACTCCGGATGGAGTTCTCGGAGCTCGATCTGGCTTCATTGCTGATGCAATCCATCAATTCCATTGAACCCACCGCGCAGGCCAAAGGCGTGAAGATTGTCAGCAGCCTTGCAGCGGATATCGGTATCGTCGTTGCCGATAAACAACGCATGCAGCAGATCTTCTGGAACCTGCTGACGAACGCCGTAAAGTTCACGCCCAGGAACGGAACGATTACTATCCGTGCGACGCGAAGCTTCAATACCGTCGAGATCCGTTTCGAGGACACGGGGATCGGCATTGAACCCGCCTTTCTACCTCACGTCTTTGACCGGTTCCTCCAGTACGACAGTTCGAATTCTAGAAAACACATGGGCCTGGGTCTGGGACTCGCCATCACGAAGGAATTGATTCACCTTCATGGAGGTTCGATCGAAGCATTGAGTCCGGGATCCAATCGAGGTTCGACATTCGTCGTCCGGCTGCCGATGCCGGTGGCCGGAAAGCTGGTTCCGGCCCGGGAGAACGAATTCCCTGTCGACGGCAATGCGCTCAAGGGTTTAAAGATTCTATTTATAGAAGATGACCAGTCGACGCAGACCGTCATGGAGTACGCGCTGACGCGCCTGGGAGCAGAAGTCCTGGTGGTCGAGTCTGCACCACTCGCGTTGGAAAGGTGGGCCGAGTTTAATCCTGGCGTCCTTATCAGCGACCTCGGCCTTCCGGATATGGACGGCTATGCATTAATCCGACGGGTTCGAGAACTCGAGAAACAGGAAGGCCGGCCTCCCATCGTATCGATTGCCGTTTCGGCGTTTGCACGGGACGAGGATCGCAGGAAAGCGCTTGCAGCCGGGTTCACGCAGTACTTCTCCAAACCGATCGACCTGGAGAAGCTCGTTCTCAGCCTCGTGAAGCTATCGCGCACCCACAATGCCTGATCTTCTGAAAAGCTAAAGCAACTTCGCCCGAAGCGCGCGGGCCTTGTCGCGCAACTGGGCTGCGCGTTCGAATTCAAACTTCTTTGCCGCTTCGCGCATCTCCGTCTCGAGCCTTTCAACGGCTTCCGCCATCTTTTCCGGATCGTCGGTATCGATTTCCTCGATGGGATCAACCGGGACCGGCAGATAGTCGGCTTCGGCGATGGCGACCAGAGTCATGTCGATGGGCTTGACGATGCTTTCCGGCGTGATGTTGTTCTCAATATTGTAGCGTTCCTGAATGGCTCGCCGCCGATCCGTTTCGCCGATCGCTCGCTTCATCGAATCCGTCATCTTGTCCGCATAAAGAATGGCCTTCCCACTCAAATGACGGGCCGCGCGGCCCATCGTCTGTATCAGCGCATCGGCGGATCGGAGAAAGCCTTCCTTATCCGCATCGAGAATGGCGACCAGCGAGACTTCGGGAAGGTCGAGCCCTTCGCGCAATAAATTGATACCGATCAGAACGTCGAATTCACCGCGGCGAAGTCCCCGAAGAATCTGTATGCGCTCCAGCGTCTCGACTTCGGAATGCAGGTATCGGCAACGGACGCCGACCTCGGTGTAATACTCGGCGAGATCCTCGGACATGCGCTTCGTCAGCGTGGTAACGAGAACACGTTCGTTTTTTGCAGCTCGGGCTCGAATCTCGCCCAGCAGGTCGTCAATCTGGCCTCGCACAGGACGGACTTCCACGTCCGGGTCCGTGAGGCCGGTCGGTCGAATGACCTGTTCCACGACAACACCGCCGGTCTTTGTGAGTTCATACGGACCCGGGGTTGCGGAAACATAGATCACGTTGTTGGTTCGCGCCTGGAATTCCTCAAACATCAATGGCCGGTTGTCGCGCGCCGACGGCAACCGAAAGCCGTAGTCGACCAGGTTGTCCTTGCGGGATCGGTCGCCGTTGTACATGCCACGCAGTTGAGGGATAGTCTGATGGCTTTCGTCGATGAACATCAGGGAGTCCTGGGGCAGGTAATCCAGTAACGTTGGCGGCGGCTCGCCGGCCTTGCGTCCCGTCAAATGCCGGCTGTAGTTTTCGATGCCGTGGCAGTACCCCACTTCCTTGATCATCTCCATGTCAAAGAGTGTCCGCTGATGGATTCGTTGAGCTTCAAGCAGCCGGCCCTGCTGTTCCAGCGACGATTCCCATTCCTTCAACTCTTCCTTGACGGTAACCACGGCCTGTTCGATGCGCGGCCGAGGCATGACGAAGTGGCTTTTCGGATAGATGGTCAGGCGGTCGAATTCCTGCAGCGTGTCGCCGGTCAAGGGATCGAATGCGCCAAGCTTTTCCACCTCATCGCCCCATAATTCGATGCGGTAACCGATATTTTCGTACGTCGGATGAACTTCGATCGTATCGCCGCGCACTCGGAACGTCCCGCGCTTGAAGTCCAGATCGTTGCGCTCGTAGAGAACTTCAACGAGTTTCGTCAGAAGATCCCGCCGGGATATCGTCTGCCCTTTCGTCAGCGCAACCAGCATGCTGTAGTACGCCTCCGGCGAACCCAGGCCGTAGATGCAGGAGACCGACGCGATGATCACGATGTCGCGCCGCTCGAAAAGGGAGCGCGTTGCAGACAGTCTCAGCCGGTCGATCTCTTCGTTGATGGTGGATTCCTTTTCAATGTAGGTGTCCGTGTGAGCGATGTACGCCTCGGGCTGGTAGTAGTCGTAATAGCTGACGAAGTACTCGACGGCGTTGTGTGGGAAGTAGCCTCGGAATTCAGAATAGAGCTGCGCCGCCAGTGTCTTGTTGTGAGCAAGAACGATGGTTGGCCGTTGCACTTCGTCGATGACCTTTGCCATCGTGAAGGTTTTGCCCGACCCGGTGACTCCGAGAAGCACCTGATGCTTCTCTCCGTGATGCAGTCCTGCAACCAGTTGCTCGATAGCCGTGGCCTGATCGCCTCGGGGTGAATAGGTGGACACCAGCTTGAAGTCCATATCCTATCCATTGTAATGGAACTCTCTATGCACTACCGACGATATGGGGGAATCGTGAAATCGGACAATTTCGAAATCGAACGAATTCTCAATTTAAATCCCGAAATCCGAAATCGCAAATCCGAAGGGAGTGATTTGAGATTTCTAAATTTCGGGATTTAAATTGAGAATTCGTTCGATTTCGAAATTGTCCGATCTCACGATTCCCCCTACAACCCTGATTCAGGAGGTCTCTCACTTCGTCGCTGTGGCGCGGGTCAGCATCACACCGGATCCCGTCGACATCGTGTCGTAATACCCGGTGAAGCGTTCGGTCTCCATGGCTTTGTAGGACTTCAAATTATTCGCCCAGCGAAACGATATCGGCTGGAACCAGAATTCCACTTCGATCTGGAATGGGCCCTGAGCGTTCCCCACCGGAATCGCATACCGGATCTTGTCGCCACCACCGGTGAAGTTGTCATCCGTCATGGCACCACCCTGCGGAGCGATGTCTGCTTCAACCGTCCGCTTATTGAACCCCTTCGGCAGCAGCCGGTTATCTTTGATGAACCGAACCGCGGTCAGAAGTCCGGTTGTCGGCATGTTGTTCGCTCCAACCATGATGTCTTCGTAGATCTGCACCTGGTCCGTACTCGTGATCTCCGTGTAATGCTGTTCGTAGCGAAGCGGATCGGCATCGTTGTCGTTTCCCTGAATCGAGCCGTTCGGATTCAATGCGCCGGACTCAAACACAGCCCGGCCGGTGCGATCCTTCACCGTCACATGCAGCCAGGCTCGTCGTGATGGATATGCGGTCGGAAATTTATGACCACCCAGGTTCTGCACCGTGATGTCCGCCTGCAGGCGGCCTGCCGCCACATCCACCTGATCGATACTCACCTGCGCCGTGTTTGCCTTGAGATGTTCCACCGTCCGGTTTGCAGCGGCTTCGAACTCCTCGGGAAGCGCGATGACTCCCAGATCATTGCGGAACTTATTCAGCATCCGTTGCATGAAGAAGTTGCCACCAACGAACACGTGACGCGAAACACCTTCACGCTTTTGGCCGAGAGTATTGGCAATGCGTGTCTCTTCCTGCACCACCGGCATGTGACAACTCTGGCAGCTCTGCTTATCCTTGAATTCGCTGGCATACCATTCCTGATACGGCATCTGTTCCGGCAGCTGACCGATCACCTGCCCGCCCGGTCCGAGCGCCTTCGTGATCAATGTATGGCAGGTTGCACACAGCTCCGACTGCCGAACGTGCTCGCCTTCGGTGGGTTTGTATCCGCCGGATGACGTTCTCATGATTCGAATCTGTCCATCTTCGATCTTGAACGGACCATATTCGGCGCGCTCACCTTTGCTTCGGGTGGTGTCGATCACAAATCCGCCGACCAGGCTTTCGCGAGTTCCCAGCTTGTCTTTCGTGATCTGGTGACACAGTGAACACGACACGCCGTCCTGAGCCAGCTGATCCATTCGATCATCGGAGCCCTGCGTCAATCGCGCAAAGACTTCGGCCGGGTTGCCTTCGAAATGCGATTGATATCGCGCCATCGGCATGTGGCAAATAGCGCATTCGTCCTCAATAGCTTTTTGAGACTCGGGATGATCGATGGATTCCCGGCGCACGCCCGCCTGCCAGTACGGATCCCGAGCGGAATTCGCCATCATGGTGGGACGCCAGGAAAGACCGATGGAAATGTCTTCTCCGCTTGATGTGCTGAGACCGTTGTGACAGGCAAAGCATCGATCGGAAGTCTGAAATAAATCCTTGTGCTCTTTATCGGAAGCGCCGGCAACAGAACTGAAATGCGGCACAGCCAGCAGCATTGCGACCATGGCCAGAAGAACAAATCGTGAGATCCGTGCTGAGTTTTCCATATGATCTCCTACCACCCTGCCTTCAGACCGCCATCGAACCAGTCCCACAAGATATAGAACACCGCGGCAACGGATCGTCCGTCTGTGTTGTTCACGGGAGTCTGGATGCCGAAAGCCGCACGGATGTGCTGCCGTCTATTCAAAGTCACCTGCATTTCGGTGACGATGTCCCAATTTGTCTTTGCTCCAGTCAACAAGTCGCGATCGCCGACGAACTCCACCATCGGAGTCCAGGCGCGACCGAAACCTTTCTCCTGGGCGAACGTTTTGCCGACTGCAGTTCTCAGAAATACCGCTTTGGGCACTTCGTCCGTCGGGTGAACCGGTAATTCCGCGCCACCCTGCATTTGGAGAAAGCTGGAGGTTGTCAGTCTCTGGCCAAAGGATCCGAAGACCTCAAAGGTCGTGAGACCGGTACCGAGATCCTTCGATTTGTTTCCGGTAGGGAGTGCAATCGCACCCTGAGCGCTCAGGATAGACCCGGTCTTGCCGCTGGCGACCAGCACTCGTTTGTATCCAGCGACGAGATCTCCAATGCCGCCCACCCAGCCATTGTTGGACCGCTGAATGAAGCTGTACGGCGCCGCAAATTCCAGTTGCCCTTTAACACCGAGGCGCTTCTCGTAAACCATCTCGCCGGTATAACTGCCTGGATGTTGAAGATTCACAGCTCCGGACAACACCGCCTCATCTTCCGGAAACGCCTTTTCCGTCATGATCGCCTTGGGAAAATTCAGTTCGCCAAGTGGCCAGCCCGGTTCAGAACAGAGGCTCCGCAGATACTGGATGACTTTTTCGATTTGCTCCGGACTCAGCGCTTCCGACCATGAGGGCATGATTTCGGAGAATCCCCGTTGGAGGCCTCCGCCGTGAATCGTGGCACGCCAGTCGAATATTTTTTCGCGCGTGCTTCCGTTGCAGTCGGAGAAGTCCGGAAACGTGTCCGGCTTTTCAAAACCCACAATGGAATCCAGCTGTCCTCGTCCTCCGGGTCCATGACATCCGATGCAGGCGGCTTCGAAAACTTCCTTGCCGGTATCCAGCTTCATTCCCTTCGTGGCAGCCTTCTGAGTTTCGGTCTGCTGTTTCTGGCCGGCAAATCCGTCCTGCAGCAACAGCAGAAACGAGACCGACAGCAGTAAAACAAAGTTGATAATGAATTTCATGTGCAAAGGCCATCCCATCCTTATTAATAGAGGAGCGGGAGGATACTACATTCCTCACACTTCGGTTCATGACGGTATTGTTATCTGAAGCTGCTCTATTGCGGATCAGTAGGTGACCGTCGCCTTACCCTGGCCGACATCGATGGCCTGAATTCCCCAGGGCAGGTCGAATGGCTTCTTGAGGTCGACATCCGGGTATTTGGGTTTTGCGTACTTCCGGATGAGCGAGTCGATGAGAATATTCGGCACGGGAATGCCGTCGACGGTCACGGATTGAAGATCGAACTTCCCTTCACCTTTCGCCGCAGTGAACTTCCCGCCAACTTGAAGACTGTGCGTTCCACTGACCAGAGCGTCTACCAGTGGGTTGCCGGTGGTGCCCGGTGGAAGCGTGAGCTTGGTGTCGGCTGCGATCATTCCCGGTGTGAGCCCAACTCGAACGGATTCGATATCCACCGGAATGTCCTTTCGCAGATAGACCATCACATACGATTCCAGTTCTGCTTCGGAAATTTCCATCTTCGACCGTTCGCGGCGATTCTTGTCCGCGCCTGCTTTTTTTAAAGTTTTGACCTTCGCGTCAAGACTTGCGGCAGCCCGCTGCGAAGTCTGCGCACCGGCGGAAACGGAACCCACGGGAGACGACCTGAAGACAACAATCGCAGCCAAACCAATCAGAGCAAGCCCGGCGATTATGGCGACTTTCTTCATGGATCACCGAATGAGTTTGAATGTGCGGGACCACCTGGTTTTGCGAAAGAAATTTGTCACAAGGTCGAAAGCCTGGCTGGCGCTTCCCTTTTCTTCTACGGCATTCTGTGAAGGAGTCTCGTAGGACCAGTAGATTACCAATGCCTTTCCCACGATAAGGTCCCGCGAAACAAATCCCCAGTAACGGCTGTCGAGACTGTTGTCCCGGTTGTCTCCCATGGCAAAGTAATTACCCGGCGGCACCACGACATCTTCGCCTTCGACAAATTTCTTATACCAGAACGGATCGCCGCCTCCATCGAATACGGGGAATTCCGATTTAGGCGGGAAATTGTCGCGCTGATCGGGGACGGTTCCTCGAGACATTTTGTGTACCTTGTATGGTTCATCCAGCGGTTGACCATTCACAAATACCTGTCGATCCACAGTTCGGACGTGATCGCCCGGAAGGCCGATGGCGCGCTTTACGAAATTCTTGGACAGCTCGTTGGGATACTTGAACACGATGACGTCGCCACGATGAATCTCCCTCAGCGGAAGAACCGCATCGAGCATCGATCCGCGGGCGCCAAAGGCGAACTTATTGACGAGCAGGTGATCGCCGACAAGAAGATTGTCTTCCATCGATTCTGTGGGAATCTTGAAAGCCTGGACAATGAACGTTGTCCCAAACAGCGCGAGAATTACTGTAATGACAAGAGATTCAAAATATTCGCGTGCTGTCGACTTTCTGAATGTCGGTTCGGTCATACGCCCCCTGCTCCTGCGGGTTGAATTGCCCTAACGCCTGTTTTGCGGCGGCCTGCTCCGCGGCCTTCTTCGTCAGCCCGATGCCGCGGGCGACGATTTTGCCATTGAGCTCGACATCCACTGTAAAAAGTTTTTCGTGATCCGGACCGGTTTCACTGACGGCAATGTAGTGTGCTGCCCCGAGAGAACGCGCCTGCAACAGTTCCTGCAATGCGGTTTTGAAATCCGCTGTGCGTTCCCCTTTCAGACTCACTTCGCCAAGTTGCGGCTCCATGAACTTCGTAATCAATTGTCGTGCGGAGTCAAGACCGCCATCCAGATATATTGCGCCAATGATTGCTTCCAGAGCGTCGACCAGAAGAGCCTGTTTTGAACGGCCACCCGTTTTCTCTTCACCCTTTCCGAGAAAGAGGTATCTGCCCAGCTCCAGCTGTTCGGCATATTTCACAAGATTCGCCGAACTCACGAAAAAACCTTTCAGCTTCGAAAGTTCTCCTTCAGACAAGTCCGGGTGTGCGCGGAACAGAAGATCGCTGACCAGCAGTCCCAGGACAGCATCTCCGAGGAACTCCATCTGTTCGTTGTCTTCGCTGATGTTCTGTTCGTGGGCGTGGGAGCTGTGAATCAGCGCTTTCTTCAACAGCAGCGGTTCATGAAACCGGTATCCAAGATCCGACTCCAGGCTCTCAAGCGTTTCCATAACGTTTGATACTATCGGCACTGGTCTCCAAATGCCTTGCTCAATCCGTCTTTTGCAGTTGTCTGCGCATTGCGGGAGTTGTCGCCAACCTGAACCGCCTGACGGTAGTACTCCGTGGCACGATCGCGCTCACACTGAAGATCGGCGATGTGGCCAAGGTAGATGTAGGACCACACTTTCATTCCTGGATCCGCCGAATTGCTTTTGACCGTACGTTCGAAATACAGCTCGGACTGCTCGATATCCGCAGCACGGCTGGCCAGAAGACCAAGACCATAAAGTGCGGCGCCATTATTGGGATCGAATTCGCGAAGGACTCTTTCGAAGAGTGCGCGTGCACCGACGTTGTCCATGCTGTTGTAGGCAGTCTGTGCCTCGACAATCAATTCACGCATGGGATCGGGAGGAACGGCGGGTTCCGATGGGGCATCAGGGCTCGGGACATCCGCCTGTGCGCGCTGAGGCAGAGGAATGGAATGAAACGTCGACTGAAAGCGCTCGTTTTCCTTCACAAATGTGATGCCGGAGGCCATATCGACGTAGACGTCACGAAAACTAGCCACGCCTCCCTGAAAACCCTGGAGAGCATCGTAAAAATATGGTGTCAGGAGCAGACCGGATCGATACGCATTCGCAACAATATCCTTGGCGCGCGCGGCGGTTAATCGGTCGATCCGGGGTTCCATTGCGCGAATAAGGGATTCCACCGTCATCAATCCAGCCTGTTTTGTATATGCGGGATCGACCCCGTCCTCTTTGGTAACGAGAGCCAGCAGCTTTTCCTTGTTTTCAATTTTCCCAAGATTGCGGTTGACGACATCGTCGAGATGAAAATGAAAGTAGAGGTGCCGGAAAGCGTCCATGTTTGCTGCCGATCCAGATGCTGCGGCAGCAGAACTTGGAGGGCCAAGAACCACGTAATAGTCGTTCTGGTAGACCCGCATGCTCACGCTGTTCGGGGGAGCCAGGAGTTCGGCGCTGATATGCATCTGCCGCGGCCCAGCCACGTTGAGCGACGTACGCAGGTAAGCATCGGTTTGCAGAAGAACGGCACTGATCTTCGGCTGCAATCGAGTCAATTCGGCTTCGTAGAGCGGCGTGAGCTCAACCCATCGCTGAGAGATATGCGCCTTGATATAAAACTCGCGCAGCAATTCCTGGAAGCTGAGCAGCGCTCGCGTTTCATCGGGAAGCTGCTCTTCACGAAATTTCGGTTTCAGTTCCGGCGGATTGGTCAATGACACCGCAAGTCCGAAGTACGGGGCGTACTGACTATCATCGGATCGGCTGCCCTTGCGAGCCGAATAATATTGTTTCAATCTTCGGATCAGGTCGGGATCCAAATCCGTGCCAAACTTACCTCCGTCGCTCGAGCTCGCTACGTTCAACGCGGCCGCAACGGTAAAAATCCGGATGTCAGTCTCCAGATTGACGCTGGATTGCGGTGTCTGCCCAAGGGCGGTAATAGAGACGAGGCAGATCAGAGCCGGAATGGCAATGAATCGGAGAAACATGTCGGAAATGATAGCATTTTCCGGTACACGAGTAAGGACTATACATGACGCGAATTTATATCGAAGACGCAGGCAAACATGTCGGCGAGGAAGTCACTCTCAAGGGCTGGATTCATAACAAGCGCTCCAGCGGAAAGATTCAGTTCCTGATTGTCCGCGACGGCTCCGGATATATCCAGGGCGTGCTCGCCAAAAACTCCGTTTCGGCTGACATCTTTGCAGCGGCTGAAACGCTGACTCATGAGTCATCTGTCATTGTGACCGGAAAACTCCGCGAAGATTCCCGCGCTCCCAGCGGATACGAAATGGACCTGACCGATGTTCAGCCCGTGCAGGTCGTCTCCAAAGACGAGCCATTTCCTATCACGCCAAAAGAACATGGAATTGAATTCCTCATGGATCAGCGCCACCTGTGGATCCGGTCCACGCGGCAACGCGCCATCCTGAAAATCCGTCACGAGATCATCAAGGCGGTTCGCGATTTCTTCGACGACAACGGCTTCACGCTTGGCGATACGCCCATTCTCACGCCCGCGGCATGTGAAGGCACATCCACACTTTTCGAGGTCAAATACTTCGACGAAACCGCATTCCTCACGCAGTCCGGCCAGCTTTACGGAGAAGCCACAGCAATGGCGCTCGGACGTGTCTACAATTTCGGCCCCACATTCCGTGCTGAAAAATCCAAGACGCGGCGGCACCTCACGGAATTCTGGATGGTCGAACCGGAAGTGGCATATGGCACTGTCGAAACCACGATGGATCTCGCCGAACAGATGATTTCGTTTGTCGTCGGGCGCGTCATTTCGAAACGGGCCGAGGAGCTGAAGGTTCTGGAACGCGACATTTCGAAACTCGAGAAAATCGTGCCGCCGTTTCCAAGAATCTCCTATGACGATGCCGTTCAGATTCTCCAGAAGAACGGCTCGGAGATTCAGTGGGGCAGCGACTTCGGGGGAGGCGACGAAACCATCATCTCTCAGCAGTTCGACAAGCCCGTGATGGTCCATCGCTACCCGACCGCGATCAAGGCGTTCTACATGGAGCCGGATCCGGCAAGACCGGATGTCGCATTGTGCGTCGACGTGCTCGCGCCGGAAGGTTATGGGGAAATTATCGGTGGCGGGCAGCGCATGTTCAGTTACGAACTGCTGGTGCAACGCATTCAGGAGCATCAGTTGCCGAGAGAAGCTTTCGAGTGGTACCTCGACCTGCGCAAGTTCGGGTCCGTGCCGCATGCCGGATTCGGAATGGGCATCGAACGCGCGGTGACGTGGATTTGCGGCCTGGAACATGTTCGCGAAACCATTCCATTTCCAAGAATGCTATACCGATTGACGCCATGAATTTATCCAGGATCTCCATTATCGGAGTCCCTATGGACCTGGGAGCCGACAGGCGCGGCGTCGACATGGGGCCTTCGGCTCTGCGATATTCCAATTTGAATGAACACCTCACGGAACTGGGATGCGACGTCAAGGACCACGGCGATATCGACGTCATGATTCCAGAGACGCAGCATTACGGAGATCCTCACGCCAAGTACCTGAAGGAAATCGCCGAAGCCTGCCGGCATCTGGCAGAGATGGTTCTGGATGCTTACGAGTCCGGCAGGACTCCGCTGGTTCTTGGAGGAGATCATTCCATTGCCGTAGGAACAGTTTCAGGAATGTCGGAGGCATTTCGGCGGCAGAAGAAAAAACTGGGACTCCTCTGGTTCGACGCTCATGCGGATATGAATACTCCTGAAATATCCCCAAGCGGCAATGTCCATGGAATGCCGATGGCGTCCATCCTCGGATATGGGCCACGTGAACTGACTCACATTTTCGACTTCTCTCCCAAACTTCAACCCGAACACGTGGTTCTGATTGGAATTCGAGAGGTCGACAAGGAAGAAAGAGTACTGGTGAAGAAGTCCGGTGTCCGTGTGTTCACGATGAAGGATATCGATCGACGAGGAATTGGAAACGTCATGGACGAAGCCCTCTCCATTGTCACCGCCAATACCGATGGCTTCTCCGTCACTCTCGATGCCGACTTTCTCGATCCTTTCGACACACCGGGCGTCGCAACACCGGTTCGCGGTGGCGCCGATTACCGGGAAGCCCAGCTGGCAATGGAACTGGTCGCCGATACAAAGAAGATGGCATCGTTTGAGCTGACGGAAATCAATCCGATACTGGACGTTCACAACAAAACGGCGAATGTGGGAACCGAACTTGTGCTGTCCGCGTTCGGAAAGCAAATCCTGTAGAAAAAAAGGGGCCAGACGGGTCATTCCCCATTTTCTAAAATGGTGAATGACCCGTCTGGCCCCTTTTTTAAGCGATGGCGCGCATCTGACGATGAATCTCTTCCACCTGGCGGCGAGTCGATCCGATATCTCCGGAATTGTCGATCACGTAGTCGGCGTACTTGACCTTCTCTTCCATCGGCATCTGTGAGGCAATTCGCGCGTCGATCTGGGCGTCGGTGAGCGCTGATCGTTCCTTGATGCGGCGGCGCTGGACCTCCGGAGAACACTTAACGACAACGATTTTGTCGTAGTCCTTGTACGTGCCCACCTCGATCATCAACGCAGCCTCCACGATACCGATGCCGTGAGGGTCTTCCGCGCCAATGGCATTCAGGAAATCGGCCTGTCGCTGTTTAATCGCGGGATGCACCAGGCTGTTGAGCTTCTGGCGAAGTTCCGCGTTTTTGAAAACGATTTCGCCCAGTACTTCTCGATTGATGCTTCCATCGCTGGCAAGAACCCTGGGACCGAACGTTTCCACGACGACTTTGTTGACGGGATCGCCCGGGGCGAAGAGCCGGCGCGTGAGCAGGTCCGACTCAATCACGCGGCAGCCCAATTCCGAGAACATCCTTCCAACTCGACTCTTTCCAGTTCCAATACCGCCTGTCAATCCGACCTTTAGCATGCAATCCCTCGCCGCATCCTGGCAGCTTTGATTGTGTTTTTCATCAGCACCGCGATAGTCATTGGGCCGACCCCTCCGGGCACCGGCGTTAACATGCTGGCGACATCCATTACCGATCGTTCATCCACGTCGCCAACCCAGATGTACCCACGTTTATTGAAATCCGACCATCGCGCTTCGTTGGAGCCGGAAGGCGCTCCGAACAGCCGTTCCACAGTTGCCCGATCCGACACCTTGTTGGTACCAACATCCATAACTACAGCGCCGGGCTTGATAAAGTCGCGCGTCACCATTGCCGTGCGTCCCATTGCCGCAACCACGATATCCGCCTGCCGCGTGATCTCCGCAACGTGGCGGGTTTTGGAATGACAGATCGTGACCGTCGCATTGGCGTGCATCAACAGCACGGCTTGCGGTTTGCCGACATCATCGCTTCGTCCGAGCACGACGGCATTTGCCCCCTGGAGGTTGACACCCGATCGCCGCAGCAGTTCCATTACGCCGGATGGCGTGCACGCAACAAGAGCTTCGTGACCCAGAAGGAGGGAACCCAGGTTACTGGTGTGAAAACCGTCGACATCCTTGCGGGGATCGACGGCTTCAAGAACCTTGTGCTTGCTCACGTGACTGGGCAGCGGCAATTGGACGAGAATTCCGTCAATTGAGTCATCCGCATTCAACCGTGTAATGTGCGACAGGAGATCTTCGGTAGTGGATGAGCCGGAAAGAACGAACTTGCGGCTGGTAATCCCCAGCTTTTCGCATGTACGGGCCTTCATGTCCACGTAGGCGGAGGAGGCTGCGTCGTCGCCAACAAGCACCACGGCGAGTCCGGGCTGAATGCCCTGGTCACGAAGGGTCTTCACCTCGAGGACAACTTCCCCCTTGAGGTCTTCTGCGATTCGGGTTCCATTAATAAATGTTGCGCTCATAGTCCAAACTCCCATCATACACTGGGATGGCATGGTCTTACTCCTCATCCTATGGCAAATCGCTTCCGAGGGCATTTTCGGAACGAAGCTCGACGAAGCGAGAAATCGCGTACAGGCCGCCGACTGGATCGGCGCGGCAAGCAGCCTGGACGCCGCCAATACCGCCGATCCCGCAAAGTTTGCGGCAAACAATCTGTCTTATCTGAGAGGCCGCGTGGCGGAAAACCTGATGGACTGGAACCGGGCAGCGGACGAGTTCCAGAAGATTCCTCAGGGAGGAGCGCTGCGACCTCTTGCGGTGTGGCATGCTGCCAGAGCGGTCATTCACCTGGGCAATGTGCCACAGGCCCATGCACTGATCTCCGAATTGCCGACGGATTTCCCTGCGGATCTGAAGATGGAACTCGCCCGGGAAGCGCCGCCGGAACTGGCTCTTACCATTTATGCACCGCTGAATTCTCGAACTGCCAGATTCCGCCGCGCACGCATCGTCAACGACACTTCCACGATGTGGGCTTTGCTGCGCGAGCGAAATTCCGACGATGTCGCGCTCGAGTGCGCGCGGATACTGGCCGAAGTGGCCGCGACGCCTCGCGAAATGCTGGATGTCGCCAATACGTTTCTGGCGCAACGGTACTTTGACGTTGCCGTCCCCCTCTACCTGAAGGCGGCAATCGATCCGGCGGTTGCTGCCGAGGCCTGGTACCAGCGGGCGAGGGCTTTTTTTCTCAGCGAAGACTATGTGCGTGCAATCGACGGGTACAACATGGTCACTGACAACTTCCCCAAAACCACCTGGGAAAGAGAGGCTACCTACCAGATCGCCAGCTGTTACTGGCGGATGGGCCAGTATGCGGATGCGGAAAAAGCCTATACCAGCTACATCGCCCGTTTTGGCGACAGAGCCGACGACGGTGCCACAAGAAACCTCGTGGATGTTCTGCGGGCAAAGGGAGACTCCGCTAAGGCAATCGCGCTGATCGACCGTAAATTGACGGGACGCGTCTCGACTGCAACCCGACAGTCTCTGTTGTTCGCAAAGGCCAAGATTCTGTATTCCCAGAGTAAGTTCACGATGGCAAGAGACATTTTTCGCCAGCTCGGAACCATGCGCCTGGTCAACACATTCGGAGGCGCGACCACAGATGAAGTCCGATATTTCGAAGCGCTGTCGCAGTTCAGGCTCGGCAATACCACTGCCGCAAAGACCATTTGGAGTACGTTGGCCAAAGATCCGTTATCGTACTTCGGGCAAAAGTCGGCAGAAAGGCTGGGAGGGCCAAAAGACTTGCCATCCCCGCCTGACATTTGCACCGGCAACTCCGATCCTGCACTGAAATCCGCGATGGAACGATTTGATGCGGTAACGCGTTCGATACGAACAGACGCCGATCCGGCCGCGGATGCCATTGCAGACCTCGTGTTCATGCGTCTCTGGGACGAAGCGTTTATCTGGTTGGATCGTGGTCGACGTCTGGATGCGAGAACGGCAGCGGATCTGGCCTACCTCGCGGGCAAGTATGATCGCGCGATCACATATGCGGACCGCCTCCCGGAGTCCGACAAGACGGCCTGGCCGTTCCTGCATCCCGCCGCTTATCGTCCGCTGGTCTGTGCTGCCGCCATGCCGTATCCGGTCGATCCCCTGTGGCTGCACTCGATCATCTGGCAGGAAAGCAAGTACGACGCCAACGCCGCGTCGGCGGCGTCTGCCCGCGGACTGATGCAATTCATTCCGGAAACCGAAAGGGCCGTGGGGGAACGCATCGGAATGACGGGTCTGACTCCCGATAAACTCTATGATCCCAAGATCAGCATCCGGCTTGGCGCCGAATACTGGTCCGAGTTGATGGCCGAATTCAACGTTCCGGAAATGGCGCTTGCCGCCTACAACGGTGGTCCGGTGAATGTCCGTCGCTGGCGCGACAAGCTTCCCAATGCCGATGTGGAGTTTTTCGTTTCCGACATCGGGTTTCCCGAAACCAAACGTTACGTCCAAATGGTCTTCGGCGCCCGTGCCGCCTACGGCCGCAATAATTAATTGAGGGATCCCTAATAATTAGGGGATTGAGGGGTCTGTCCCCATAATTGTTGAAAGGAGATTTTATGTTATCGATGATCTTTTCTGTCCTGGCTCTGGTTTTGGCGACGCCTCCGACTTTGAACTTCACGATGAACAATCTCGATGGTAAGCCGGTGGATCTGGCGAAGTATCAGGGCAACGTGATCCTGATGGTCAATGTCGCCAGTCAGTGCGGATACACGCCCCAGTATGAGGGGCTCCAGGAACTTCACAAGCGATATGCTTCGCGAGGCCTGCGCTTGCTCGGATTCCCTTCCAACGACTTCGGTCAGCAGGAGCCTGGGAGCAACGCCGAGATTGCCGACTTCTGCAAGAAGAACTTCGGCGTCGAATTCGATATGTTTTCGAAGATCAGCGTCGTGGGCAACGCGAAGGCTCCGTTGTACCGGTACCTGACTTCCGCGCAGACCAATCCGAAGTTCGCCGGCGAGATTGAATGGAATTTCGAGAAGTTTCTGATTGGGCGAAACGGGCAGGTGATTGCGCGATTCAAATCTCCAATCGAACCGCTATCGAAGGAAATGACGGCAGCCATCGAAGCCGCCCTCGCGGCGAAGTAGATCCCCGAAAGCCCCTTTCACAACAGATCATAATTCGGCCCGCCACCGCCTTCGGGTGGAACCCAATTTATAATTTCGTAGGGATCCATGATGTCGCAGGCTTTGCAGTGGACGCAGTTGGACGCATTGATCTGCAGGCGCATCTGCCCGCCGTTTTCCACCATTTCATAAACAGCTGCGGGACAAAAGTGCCGGCACGGATTGCCAAATTCGGCGGTGCATTTCGGATGACAGATATCCGGCCTTAGAATTTTGAGATGGGATGGCTGGTCTTCGTCGTGACTGGTCCCCGAATGAAAAACGTCCTCAAGCTTGTCCGCGTATGCCGGGCCTTCATCCGGCCGTCCATGAAGCTGCTTCATCCGGGTATGCCCGGGTACGTTGCGATACCGATTGCGCAGACCGCGTCCACCGGTCACCAATTGCAAGGCCGTGTGAATCATTCCAGCTGCAAATCCGCGTTCGAAACCCTGATGGAAATTCCGAACTTTCCAAAGTTCCTCTTTTATCCAGCTGGCTTCCACGAGTTCCTCATAACGGCGGAGACGCGACGCCGAATAATCCCCGGCAGTCAGCGCTTCAAATGCCGATTGCGCAGCAAGCATGCCACTCTTCAACGCGAGGTGGATCCCTTTCAATCGCATGGAATTCAGGAATCCCCCTGCATCCCCCACGATCATGCCTCCATTGAAGTAGTACTGAGGTTGCGCCCAGTAGCCGCCTTCGGGAATGGATTTGGCGCCATAGGACTGCAGCTTCCCGCCATCGAGCAGTCGCTGCATCACCGGATGGGACTTGAACTCCTGAAATCGTTGAAAGGGATCGATGCGCGGATCGTGATAGTCGAGGCCGATCACCAGACCAATGGAAACTTTTCCATCGGCCATGTTGTATACGAATCCTCCGCCAAATTCGTCGTTGTGAAGAGGCCAGCCCAGGGTGTGAATCACCCATCCTCCGGAATTCTTTTCACCGGGGACATCCCAGATTTCCTTAATCCCGATGGCATACACCTGTGGGTTCCGTGTTTCGTCGAGATGAAGCTGGCGAATCAGCGGCTTTGTCAGGGATCCTCGCGCCCCTTCGGCGAGAATTGTGATCTTTGCCCGGATTTCGATACCCGGCTCATAGTTGCTCTTTCGATTCCCTTCTCTGTCGATTCCCTTGTCGCCGGTGCGGACGCCGGCAACGCGATCTCCATCCATCAAAATTTCGACGCCGGCAAATCCAGCGAACACGTCGACGCCGCTCGCTTCCACCTTGCCACCCAGCCATCGGACGAAACGAGAGAGAGAAATAATGAAATTGCCGTGGTTCCGAAGAGGAGGAGGCGTTATGGGAAGCGTGAATTTGCGAGTCCTGGTGAGGTAGAGGACGTGGTCTTCAGAAACGGTGTGCTCAATGGGCGCACCGCGTTCTTTCCAGTCGGGCATCAGTTCCTGAATGCCCCGGGGATCCATTACGGCGCCGGAGATGCTGTGCGCGCCGATTTCCCGGCCTTTTTCGAGAACTGCAATGGATGTGTTCGGAGATCCCGACTGGTCTGCCAGCTGCCGGAGATGCCAGGCGGCCGCCAGTCCGGCGGGTCCGCCGCCAACGATCAGAACATCAACTTCCAGGATGTCGCGATCGGCCATGGTAGGAACCGAAACTACGATTCGTAACGTTTAAACAAGAGTGAGGCGTTGGTTCCGCCAAATCCAAAGGAATTGGAAAGCGCGTACCGAACATCCTTTTTGCGCATCTGATTCGGAACATAATCGAGATCGCAATCTGGATCGGGGTTCTCATAGTTAATGGTCGGCGGCAAGACGCCGCGTTCGACCACAAGCGATGCAATTCCGGCTTCGACGGCACCTGCAGCACCGAGCAGATGACCAATCATGGATTTCGTGGAGCTCACCGCAAGACTCTTCGCGTGCGCGCCAAAGAGCTGTTTGATGGCATAGCTCTCGATGCGATCGTTGGGTGGAGTCGACGTGCCATGCGCATTGATGTAGCCGACTTCTTCGGGCTTGATGCCTGCGTCGGTCAGCGCATTCAGCATCACGCGATGCGCGCCCCGGCCGTCGTCCGGTGGCAGTGTGATGTGGAAGGCGTCTCCGCTCATTCCGTAGCCAACCAATTCTGCGACAATCTTTGCGCCGCGACGTTTCGCGTACTCCAGTTCTTCAAGAACGAGGACACCGGCGCCTTCGCCCACAACAAAACCATCGCGCTCTGCATCAAACGGGCGCGATGCCCGTGACGGCTCGTCGTTTCGAGTCGACAGCGCGCGCATGGCAGCGAACCCTCCAACTCCCATTGGAGTAATCGCCGCTTCCGAGCCTCCGCAAATCATCGCGTCGGCATCGCCGCGCGAAATCACACGGAAGGCATCACCGACAGCGTGTGCGCCCGAAGAACACGCCGTACATGGGGCGGAGTTCGGACCTCTGGCTCCAAAGCGGATGGAAACCTGGCCCGCAGCCAGATTGATAATGCTGGAAGGAATAAAAAACGGGGAGATCTTGCGCGGGCCGCCTTCGAGCAGGGCCTTGTGCTCTCGTTCGATGACCGTAAAACCGCCGATGCCGGAACCAATAAAAACGCCGACGCGTTCGGAAAGCTCAGGGTCGATGATCAGCCCGGCCTGCTTCATCGCAAAGTCTGCCGCGGCGACAGCATAGTAGATGAAGAAATCCATCTTCTTCAGATCTTTCTTATCGAACCACCGGAGCGGATCGAAATCCTTGACCTCAGCGGCAATCTTCGTGGAAAACTCTGTGGTGTCGAATCGACTGATGGAACCAACGCCACTGCGCCCATCGCAGAGGCCTTTCCACGTTTCCTCGGTTCCGGTTCCCAGCGCGGTGACCAGTCCCACGCCGGTGACTACAACTCGTCTTTTTTCCAAAATGAACCTCTCGGCCTAGGATTTCGGGAGACGCGCTTCGATGTATCCGATGGCGTCCTTGACGGTCGTAATTTTCTCGGCATCCTCGTCTGGAATCTCGATTCCAAAACCCTCTTCAAGAGCCATCACCAGCTCCACCGTGTCCAGTGAATCTGCTCCGAGATCATCGATGAACGATGCTGTGGCCGTCACTTCCGCCTCATCCACTCCCAGTTGTTCCACAATAATCTGTCTCACCTTATCTTCAGTCGAAGAAGCCATTCTCTATTTCCTCCTATTTTCGAATCAGGGCATGCAGCAGTTAAGCGCGGATGCCGCCTTAAGCAAATTGCTGATTATGGAGTCCGCTAAACGCATTTTCCAGCGATTTCTCGTCTTCAGCGTTGAACATTCCTACGGATCGGTCTGCCGTGCGAATTAAACCCAGCAACACCTTGCCGGGACCAACCTCCAGAAACGTGCGCACATTCCGATCCAGCATCCACTGGACACTCTCCTGCCATCTCACCGGCATCGTGACCTGGCGTTCCAGCGAACTTTTCGCCGCGTCAGAAGTACTTATGGGCTGTGCATCCACATTTGTAATCAGAGGAAATTTCAAGTCCTCGAATGCGCAGGCTTCGATATCGTGCTTCAACCGGTCTGCAGCAGGCTGCAGCAAAACGCAATGAAACGGGGCGCTGACGGCCAGCATGATTGCACGCTTCGCACCGGCTTCCTTCGCAAGTACCATGGCGCGCTCAACGGCTTCGCGATGACCGGCAATGACAACCTGTGCGGAAGAATTCAGATTTGCGGCAGAAACAATCTGCTGTCCTGCTGCTTTTGCGCAAACGGCGAGCGCCTGCTCCGACTCCAGGCCGAGCAGTGCGGCCATGGCGCCTACTCCCACCGGAACGGCTTCCTGCATGTACTTTCCACGCTTTCGCACCAGAACCACAGCATCGCCAAGCTTGAGACAACCGGTGGCAACCAGAGCGGAGTATTCACCCAGACTGTGGCCCGCAACATAATCCGGCAGGCAGCCTCTTTCTTCGAAAACGCGGAAAGCCGCGACGGACGTGGCAAGAATTGCAGGTTGTGTGTTTTCGGTCAGCTGCAGATCTTCTTCCGTCCCTTCAAAACACATCTTCGACAATGAAAATCCGAGAGCATCATCCGCTTCTTCATAAACTCGGCGAGCAGCGGGGTACTTCTCGTAGAGATCCTTGCCCATTCCTGGGTATTGCGATCCCTGACCTGGAAAAACAAAGGCCTTTTTTACATCCATAACAAATTAATTCGCCTTGGCCGCTTTCGTCAGACCCAGCTTGTTGAACTCCGCCTCAATGGCGTCATTCACGTTATGTTTGCAGAACTCGTTGGCTACCCGAACGGCGTTCTTGATCGCGTTTGAGTTGGAACGTCCGTGGCAAACAATCGTAATTCCCTTGATGCCCAGCAATGGTGCGCCACCATATTCGGAATAATCGAGCCGCCGTTTGAACTGCTGAAATGCGTTATGGGCAAAGATGGAACCGACTTTGGCGGTGAGAGTTTTTTTCAATTCGTGCCGGAGCATTTCGATAAAAGTTTCGTACAGACCTTCGCTTAGTTTCAGAACGACATTGCCGGTAAAACCGTCGCATACGATGACGTCTACTTCGCCTTTGAAGATATCCCGCCCTTCCACATTTCCAATGAAATTGATGGGCGCACGTTTCAGGGATTTAAAAACTTCCTTGGTCAGTTCATTCCCCTTCGAATCTTCTTCCCCTATGGACAGCAAACCGACGCGCGGACGTCGAATCCCGAAGATCGTCCGCGAATAAATATCGCCCATGATTGCAAACTGCTCCAGATGGTGGGGCTTGCAATCGACGTTAGCGCCGACGTCGAGCAGTATTGCCGGTTTCCCCTTCTGCGTGGGAAGTACCGTGGACAATGCCGGACGATCCACAACCGGAAGAGCACCGACTACAAATTTCGCGGTGGCCATGACAGCCCCTGTATTGCCGGCACTGACGACGCCGGAGACTTTGCCGTCGCGCATCAATTGCGCAGCGACATTAATGGATGAATCCTTCTTCCGGCGGAAGGCTGTCGTCGGTGAATCCTCCATCGTCACTGCTTCGCTGGCGTGTTCCAGCTCCACGGACAAACCCGTCATGTCGCGTTCCGCGAGAAGCGGACGTATCTTGTCTTTGTGTCCGACAAGAACGATTGGGACGCCATACTCGGCAGCCGCATCAAGTGCCCCATCCACTTCGACTTTCGGTGAATGGTCGCTGCCCATGGCATCTACGGCGATCTTAATCATGGGAAAATTTCGCGAATCTACTCCGTGGCAATTTCCAGAACTTCGCGTTCCTTATAGAAACCGCAATGAGGACAGGCACGATGGGGAAGCCGTTGCTCGTGACAATTCGTGCATTCGGATAAGGATCGCGTGGCCAGGTGATCGTGAGCGCGCCGCCGGTCGCGGCGTGCCTTGGAATGTCGTCGTTTTGGATTTGGCATTTTATGAACTCCGCTCTTCGAGCTTCTTCTTAAAGTCGAGCAATTTGTCCATGTGAGGGCTGAACCGCTCTTCATGACAATTACAGCTGTTGATATTCAGATTCGTCCCGCATACGGGACACAGCCCCTTGCAATCTACCCTGCAAAGGACCTTCATTGGAAGAGCCAGCAGAACCTGTTCGCGAATAATGTCGCCGATTTCAAGCTGGGTTCCGGTAAAAAACGAGGTACGCATGTCCTCTTCCGTGAGTTCAACTTCGTCCTCATCAAAGAACTCTTCATCGCGTTGTCTGAAGAACAGGTCAAACGAACGCGATATTCCACACTGTGCAGGTTCGAGGCAACGGGAGCAGCTCCACTCCACACCACCCGTCAAGGATCCCGTTACACGGATTTCTTCGCCGAC
>Ga0184628_10000047_pt1 | contig 58836 bp, 52 predicted proteins | sample PLM4_5_b1_FD_133149 | JGI IMG/M metagenome (GOLD analysis project Ga0184628, IMG submission 133149) | Groundwater sediment microbial communities from an aquifer in East River, Colorado, USA - PLM4_5_b1 | ecosystem: Environmental > Terrestrial > Soil > Riparian zone | place: USA: East River...
AGCTCCTGCACCGCTAACGACTTCGATAATTTCTCGCGTGATTGCTGCCTGACGCACGCGGTTCATGTTGAGTGTCAGTGACTCGATCATATCGCCGGCATTTCGAGAGGCCGTATCCATTGCTGCCATTCGTGCTCCGTGCTCCGATGCCGCGGATTCCAGCAGGGCACGATATACCTGTATTTCAACGTACCGGGGTAGAAGGCGATCAAACACCTGCTGCGGCGGTTGTTCAAAGATATATTCCGTCGGCGTCTCGTTTGCGGTACCGAGATCGGCACGGCCGAGCGGAAGCAGCTTTTCCATGGTAACGCGCTGTTGAATCGCAGACTTGAATTCGTTATAGACGATGTACACGGCGTCAATTTTTGCTTCGGTATACAGGTCCGTGATCGTTTTTGCGATGTCTTTCGCGTGGCCGTAGTCCAGCTTGCTGAAAAAATTCACATAGTCACTGGTGATTGAAGCGTCGCGGCGTCGAAAGAAGTCCCGTCCTTTTCGGCCGACGGGGAAAAGCGAGATGTCACTCTTCTTTGCATTTTCCCGGAGATAGTTGTGCGTCGTTCTGGTCAGGTTCGAATTGAACGCACCGCAGAGACCTCTATCGGCAGTAACGATAACGATGAGGGTCCGCTCTTCCGGACGCACTTCCAGAAGTGGATGAGAAATGTTTTCCACTCGTCCCGCAAGGTTGGCCAGCACATGACGAAGCTGATCGGCGTAAGGTCGCGCGCTCATCACGCGTTCCTGAGCGCGCCTGAGCTTTGCCGCCGAAACGGTCTTCATGGCCTTTGTAAGCTGCTGTGTATTCTTGACGGAGCGTATGCGCCGCCGAATGTCTAACAAACTGGGCATGGTTTAGGCTGCGCGCCCCCGTTCGGTTTTGAACTTTTCCTTGGCTTCCTTGAAGACCTTGACGAGTTCCGCCTTGATTTCGTCATCGAAGGCTTTGCGTTCCCGAATTTTCGCCAGCAGGGGCCCGCAGCTGGTGTCGAGATGCCGGTACAGTGATTGTTCAAACGGTCCGCATTCGGTCACTTCAAGATCATCCAGGAATCCGTTCGTACCGGCGTAGATGACGATGACCTGTTTTTCAACCGGGAACGGCGTGTATTGATCCTGCTTGAGGATTTCTGTCAGACGTTGCCCGCGGGAAAGCTGGGCCAGCGTAACCTTGTCGAGATCGGAACCAAACTGCGCGAAGGCAGCCAGTTCCCGGAACTGTGCCAGGTCGAGTCGAAGGGAACCGGCAACCTGACGCATGGCTTTGATCTGCGCGCTGCCGCCGACGCGTGAAACGGAAATACCGACGTTTACGGCAGGACGCACGCCGGAATTGAAAAGATCACTTTCGAGAAATATCTGGCCGTCCGTAATCGAGATGACATTCGTGGGAATATACGCAGAAACGTCGCTGGCCTGTGTTTCGATGATTGGCAGCGCCGTCAGCGATCCGCTTCCATTTTTTTCGCTCATCTTGGCAGCGCGCTCGAGCAATCTGGAATGAAGGTAGAAAACGTCTCCAGGATAGGCCTCACGACCTGGCGGGCGTCGCAACAGCAGCGAGATCTCGCGGTAGGCGGCGGCATGCTTGGAAAGGTCGTCATAAATACAAAGCGCATGCTTTCCGTTATCGCGGAAGTACTCCGCGATTGCGCATCCTGCATAGGGTGCCACATATTGCATGGGCGCCGGATCGCTGGCGCTGGCTGAAACGACAATGGTGTAATCCATCGCGCCGTATTCATGCAACGTCTTGACGACCTGGGCTACCGTCGATCGTTTCTGACCGATGGCGACATACACACAAATGACGTTCTGCCCTTTCTGATTGATGATGGCGTCCAGCGCGACGGCAGTTTTTCCCGTCTGGCGGTCTCCGATAATCAATTCGCGCTGGCCGCGGCCGATCGGGATCATGGCGTCGATTGCCTTAATTCCTGTCTGCAGCGGTTCCTTCACGGGCTGACGATCGACAACGCCGGGCGCGATACGTTCCACGGGATTGAATTTGTCGCTGACGATTGGTCCTCGGCCGTCAATGGGCTGCGCCAGCGCATCCACAACGCGTCCGATCAGCGCATCTCCGACAGGAACTTCCATGATGCGGCCGGTTCGCTTGACTTGATTACCTTCTCGGATTTCGGTGTACTGACCGAGCAACACCACGCCGACCTGGCTCTCTTCCAGATTGAGGGCGAGGCCCATCACGCCATGAGGAAACTCCAGCAGTTCACCCGCCATGACCTTTTCCAAACCGTAGACACGTGCAATTCCATCGCCGACTGAAACGACGGTTCCAACTTCGCTGACATCGATGCCGGCGCGGTAGCCTTCGATCTGTTCGCGGATGATTTTGCTGATTTCGTCGGGCTTAATCTCCATTCGGTACCTTTCAATCTTGGATAAGACGCTGTTTGAACACTTGCAGTTGCTGACGGATCGATCCGTCATAAATGGTGCTACCGACGCGTGCGACGACGCCGCCAATTAAGGCGGGGTCGACGGAAATCTCGACTCGGACTTGTTTCCCGGTGACCTGTTCAAGCCTGGAGGCGATATTCTTCTGCTGGGCAGCGTCGAGAGGGCCAGCAGATGTGACGTGTGCGCGGACGATACCGAGCTTTTCGTCGAGTAGTTTTTGATAGGCGCTGACGATGTCGACTAGAAGATCCAGTCTATTGCGTTCGATCAGAAGATTTAGGAAATTGCGGACGTGCGTCTCGTAGGATAGGGAATCGGCAATTCCCCGGAAAACCTCTTTTCGGCGGTCGGCTGCAATCGTGGGATTCTCGAACAGCTGTCGCATCTGGTGCTGTGAGGACAGAAGCGAAGAGAACTTCACAAGTTGCTCCAGTCCGAGTTCAGCGTTGGCCGGATATAGAACGTCCAGAAGTGCTTTGGCGTAACGGTTGGCAGCTACCGACATTATCTCCTTAAACCTTGTTCAGAAATCGAACCACGACTCGCTTCTGGTCGTCTTCGGTCATTTGTGTTTCCAGTTTTTGCCCGGCCCGGTCAATGACGGCATCGGCAATCTTCCCCTTGATGTCGCGCTCGATGCCGCGGGCGATGCGATCGATTTCCTGACGCGATTGGTCTACAAGCCGTTCCACGTCGCGCTTGGCATCGGTAAGGATGGCTTCACGTTCGCGGGCAGATTCCGTATCGGCCTGGGTCCGCAGAGAAGCAATCTCCTGAGAAAGCTGACTCAGGCGTTTTTCGATTTCATTCATGCGGCGGCTGGATTCTTCCTGGGCCGTTCTCGCGCGTTCCAGACCGCTTGTGATGTCTTTCTTCCGCGTTTCAAAAAATTCTCGGGCGGGTTTCCGGAGCAGGTATCCAACAGCTCCGACCAACACAAGCAGGTTGACCCATTTCCATAAGGGATTTTCTTCGTGTTCTTCTCCACTTTTGGAATGTCCTTCCCCTTCCTGAGCATGCACAACGGGTACGGTCAGGATGAGGCAAAAGAAGATCAGGGCTGCTGGATAAAATTTCTTCATGATCGATCCTGCAGCAATGTGGATGCGAGTTCCCTGGCAAGACCGTCTACCTGAGTATCCAGCTTTTGGCTTGCCGCGGCTGCTTCAGATTGAAGGCGGACTCGGGCTTCTTGAATTGTTTTATCCGTTTCAATTTTCGTGCGAGAGAGCAGTTCCGTTCTTTCTGCCAATGCCTGGCCGCGGAGAGTCTCCTGCCTTCGGAATGTTTCAGTGCGCGCAGCCTTCAATGCGTTTTCGTATTCTTCCGCCTTCTTGTCTGCATCAGCGACGCTCTGCTGCGCAGCCTGGAGTCGGCCTTCGATCAATCTGCGCCGTTCATGCAAAACATGCATGATCGGCTTGAAAAGAAAATGGGATAGGAATGCATACAGAACGACAACGTAGAAGATGGTAACGAATAGCGAATAGTCGAGCTTGATCATCGTTTAACTCTAACGGTTACTTGTAGGGGGAGCCGCCAAGGACACCCACACGAACACCGCGACAAAACTGGGAAAGTAGCATCCGCATGAAGCAGGTGTCAAGCAGCAGTGTTGGGAAAGCGGTTTCCAGTCAGGAAATTCAGTATCGAAAAGTGTGAATCTGATTTCAAAAGCAGCTTGCTATTGCAAAGTACTTGGCGAAATCAGGCTATTCCTGGCCTGATTTCTTATCCTGGCGGCGGCGATTGTCGTCCAGCTCCTCCTGAACAATTGGCGACTCCCGAAACTGATCGTCCGTAATCTGGGTTTCCGTAACCATATGGCTGTGCCCGTCGAGAATGCCTCCGGGATGAATGACCAGGAGTGGCGTGTGCAGGTCGCCTCGGAAACTGCCGGTTGAGTGAATTACAGCCCTGGTTCCGACGTTGATATTTCCAAAGACCTGGCCGTGTATTTCGATTTCGCGTACTCGAATGTCCGCGTGGATGACGGCATTGTTGCCAACAATCAAGGCCTCGCCTCCGTTGATGGATCCGTGAAAGTTGCCGTCAATCCTCACGACGCCGGAAAACTGAAGTTCGCCGGTGAGATTGGTACCCTGATCGAAAAATGCTGCAATCTGCTGTTCTTTACTGCGCCAGATCTTCATTGTTCAACGCCTCTAAAACTTCGTTCGAATGAGCCCCTCATAGAGTCGATTCATTTCTTCGAATGAGAAGAAATGAAGTTCGATTCTGCCCTTGCCGCCAGTCTCCTGAATAGTAACCTTCGTACCCAGCGCCAGCTCCAGCGCATGAATGGCGGCGGTCACATTCGGATCGAGCGCATCATCTCCACCAGGAGAAACTTTTTTCTCGCCGCTCTTCAAGTAGCGATTCACGAGAGCTTCTGCCTGTCGTACGGAGAATGTGCCTTGAATGATCTTTCGTGCGGCATCGAGTATCGCACCGGGCTCAGGCAGGGACAAGAGGGCTTTTGCGTGCCCTGTCGATAATTTATTTTCTCCGATCCAAAGCTGGACTTCTTTGGGCAATCGAAGCAACCGGAGCATATTCGTAATGGTGGCGCGACTCTTGTCAACTCGATTCGCGACTTCTTCCTGAGTGAGGCCGAGATCAACGATCAGTTTTTCAAATGCCAGAGCTTCTTCAATGGGATTTAAGTCTTCCCGCTGGAGGTTTTCGATCAGGGCGATTTCCAGTGATGATTCGGCTCCTATTTCGCGAATCACTGCGGGCATTCGAAGGAGGCCGGCACGCTGGGAAGCCCTCCATCGCCGTTCACCGGCAATAATCTGGAAGAAGCTATCCGGCAATGGCTGAACAACGATCGGCTGAATCACTCCATGAGCCCGAATGGAGTCCGTCAGTTCGTTCAGTGCATCTTCATCAAAATTTTTTCGCGGCTGTTGCGCATTCGGAAGTATTCGATTGATGTCGATCTCGCGCAGTTCTTCGGATTCGGGCTCAGGCGTCCCCAGCAGCGCGCTCAGTCCTCGACCCAACGCTTTTCTCTGTGCCATGAATAATCTCCTTTGCGAGACGAATGTACGCCTCGGCTCCTTTGGATTTGATGTCGTAAAGCAAAATTGGACGACCATGGCTTGGCGCCTCGCCAAGCCGGATATTGCGCGGAACAATGGATGCGAAAACCTTGTCCCCGAAAAACTCTCTCAAGTCGTGCATGACTTGATTGGACAGGTTTGTCCGTTCATCAAACATCGTCAGCAGCACCCCTTCAATTTCAAGGTTCGGATTCAGAACGCGTCGAATCTGCTGAACGGTTTCCATTAGTTCAGAAACGCCTTCGAGGGCAAAATACTCGCACTGTATTGGAATCAGGAGACTCTGGGCGGCAACCAGGGCGTTGACCGTCAATATGTCGAGTGACGGCGGGCAATCGATCAATATGAAATCGAATTTGGTTAGTACCGGTGCCAATGCGTTCGCCAATCGCTGATGACGATCTGCTTCCTGAGACAATTCCATGGTGGCGCCCACCAGTTCTCGACTTGCTGGCGCGACAAACAATGCTTCGAGCTCGGTGGATTGCAGTATGGACTCCAACGGTGTCCCGTGAACAAGCACATGATATGTGGATCTTGGGTAGGTTCCCTTTCGAATGCCGAGCCCGGAGGACGCATTGGATTGGGGATCTAAATCGATCAGCAGCGTCCGCATATCGGCTGCGGCAAGCGAAGCAGCCAGATTGATAGCGGTTGTTGTTTTCCCCACGCCGCCTTTTTGATTGGCAATTGCGATTATGCGTCCCATAGTTTCGTGTTGCGCTGCCCTCAATGTTCCACGTGGAACAGTCTGGCCATCGTCCAGGTCAAATCTGGTCCAGGCTGAAAGTCCATATTTTCGTCGTTCCCCCGGGGACTTCTAACTTCTCCGCAGCTGCTACCGGAGGCGTATCCACCGATGTGATCCAAACTACGCGTGTCGTTTCATTTGCAATCCGCCTCAAATTCCGAGTCAACTCCGGTGTCGGATCGATCGCTTGCAGTGTAATCCAATCCGAAGACACCGCCTTCTTCGGCATTTCTTCTACGCGACACCTGTCTACTCCTACGCCTGTCAGTCCCAGCTTCACAATCGTGTGACGAAGGAAAGCCGCACGTCTGGCCCTTGGTTCAATCAGATGCGTCGATGCAAAGTCCCTGGTTATATGTAAAGGCAACCCGGGCGATCCGTTTCCAGATCCCACATCCGACATAGAACCCTTCATTTGCATATGCTGACCCACCCAAACCGGCTCCACAATCAGCCGGCGTACCAGCGCCCTCCCGCGCAGCGCTGTAAGGTTGACCGCCTTATTCCAGTGCTCAATTTCGCTGGCATACCGTGCTAATTGCTGGAGGGCAAAAGAGGAAACGTCTACTTGCAGATCCCGAAACTCCGCTTGGAGCATCTCGGGAAACGACACTACACCGCACTCTCAGGACGATTCCGATTGCGAAGCATCTCCATGTGAAACAAAACAATCGAAACCGAGGCCGGAGTAACCCCAGGTATACGGCTCGCCTGGGCAATTGACTGCGGACGAACACGCGTCAGTTTTTCAACCATCTCGTGCGATAGACCTGCCATCGATGAGTAATCCAGGTCTTCTGGAATTCGGCGCGATTCCGCCTTTCGCATCCTGGCAACGTCTCGATCCTGCAGTTTCATATAACCTGCATACTTGATCGCTGATTCGATCGACATCAGGTCTTCACGACGCAGATTTTCCGCATCTACAAAACCTTCGCGGATCAATTCCTCCAGCCGAATCTCCGGGCGCCGAAGAAGTGTTGCCAGTGTGGGGTGGCGATGTCGCGTCACCCCACGAGACACGTAGTAAGGATTATCGGTATCCTGCCGGGGACTCTCCAACTGTTGCCGCAGCGCCTCGATACGCGACAAGCGTTCCTCGAATTGATTCCAGTGCTCATCGGAAACCAGTCCGACTCTTCGCCCAATCGGCGTCAGACGCCGGTCCGCATTGTCGATACGCAAGTTCAACCGAAACTCCGCCCGCGACGTGAACATCCGATAGGGCTCACTTGTTCCCTTGGTGACAAGATCATCGATCATGATCCCGATATAGGCGTCCGCACGATCCAGCACCAGCAGGGACTCACCCTTTATTTGCAGCGCAGAATTGATTCCAGCCATGATTCCCTGCGCCGCCGCTTCCTCATAACCCGTCGTCCCGTTAATCTGGCCGGCGAGAAACAAACCAGAAACTTTCTTTGCTTCCAGCGAACAATGCAGTTCGGTTGGTTGAACGAAATCGTACTCAATCGCATAACCCGGACGAATCATCTGCGCAGATTCCAGTCCCTTGATGCTTCCCAGAATCTCACGCTGCACATCGATGGGCAGACTTGTCGACAGCCCATTCACATAAACTTCATGAGTGTCGATGCCTTCCGGTTCCAAAATAATCTGATGGTGATCTTTGTCTGCGAACCGGACGACTTTGTCCTCAATTGAGGGGCAGTATCGTGGCCCTATCCCCTGAATTTGACCACTATATAGAGGAGACCGCGCCATATTGCGCCTGATGATGTTGTGGATCCCCTCGTGAGTCCGCGTGATGTAGCACTGAATCTTGTTGGTCAGCCTGGAGGCGGTCCGAAAAGAGAATGCCGTTGGCTCAGGATCCCCTTGCTGCTCTTCGAATTGCGAAAAATCGATGCTTCTCTGATCGAGTCGGGGCGGAGTCCCGGTTTTCAATCGCCCCCACTCGAATCCCATGTTGCGAATGCAGTTGCCGAGACTGATCGATGCCGGTTCACCACTCCGTCCGGATGTAAACTGCTTCTCACCAATGTGAATCAATCCGTTCAGAAAGGTTCCCGTTGTCAATACCACGGCTTTCGCTGCAACCCGCCGGCCATCCAGCAGCTCGATACCGGAAACAGCCGCCCCATCCAGAATGATTTCGATTACTTCCGCCTGCTTGATGAAAAGATTCGGCGTTCGCTCTAACGCCCGTCGCATGACGGTTCGATAGTGGGCCTTGTCTTCCTGCGCACGTGGGGACCACACCGCTGGCCCACGCCCGGTATTCAGCAACCGAAACTGGATGCCCGCCTCATCCGCAACCAGTCCCATAAGTCCACCAAGCGCGTCAATCTCTCGCACGAGGTGCCCCTTCGCAATGCCTCCCACCGCTGGGTTACACGACATCTGAGCGATCAGATCCGCATTCATCGTGTAGAGCGCCGTCGCCAGTCCCATACGAGCAGCTGCATGCGCGGCCTCACAACCGGCATGACCGGCACCGACTATGACGACATCGTAGGATTCATCGAACATGCTTACTTACCAACGCAAAAAGTTGAAAAGATTCTTCCAAGAATATCTTCCGTAACAACCTCTCCAGTCAATTCATTCAATTGAGACAGCGCCTCATAAACATCCAGCAGCACCATCTCATGTGGAGTTGCCTGGAGAATTGATTCCCGACCTTTCTCAATCGCACGAATCGCAGCGGACACACTTTCATATTGTCTGGCGGTTGTCACGATGGAGCCAGCGCTCACCTCTGGAACAATTCCCAAATAGTCCCGAATTGCATTTTCCAGATTCTCGAATCCGTCCCCCGTCTTCGCGCTGATTCGAATTGCGTCCGTCTCTCCGGAAGGAGTTTCTTTGACAACCTGCTCCAAGTCGCACTTGTTGATAATCGTCATATGTGCTGAATTTCTGATACGCGCCAGAATACTGCGGTCCGTGTCATCCATGACTTTGGACCCGTCAATGACGAAGAGAACGAGGTCCGCTTCGCTTAACGTTTCAATGGTTCGTTCCACTCCCAGCTTTTCCACGGGCTCATTGGTATCGCGCAAACCAGCAGTGTCGGAGAAACGCAGCGGTACACCATCTAAACTGACACTCTCACTAACGACATCCCTCGTTGTTCCTGGAACACTCGTTACTATGGACCGATCCTGGCCGACAAACATATTGAATAAACTGGATTTTCCGACATTGGGTTTTCCCACAATCGCCAGGCGCAGTCCATTCGACAGTACTTTTCCAAAGCCATACGACTTCTGTAGTTCTACCAGCGTATCGCGCGAGAGAAGCAGCTCTTCTGCGATCGCAATCCCACTGGGAGGGGGTACATCGTCGTCTGCAAAATCAATTCCCGCTTCCAGCTGTGCAATGATGTCGATCAGTTTCTCTCTGGCCGGATGTATCCGCTTCGACAGCGCTCCGCCCAGCTGTAGAAGTGCAGTTCGCGCCTGCTCATTGGTCTGAGCATCAATGAAATCTCGAACGGCCTCCGCCTGAATCAAATCCATTTTGCTGTTGAGAACGGCGCGAAGCGTAAATTCACCTGGCCTTGCCAGTCGGATGCCCGCAGCTCGAACTGTATCTACAATTCTACCGAGCGTCAGGGGATTTCCATGCGCACTGATCTCGAGAACGTCTTCGCCTGTGTAGCTGTTTGGTGACTTGAATAATGTCGCGACAACTTCGTCCACGGCGTTTCCGCTGTCATCGTTCCAGACGCCGACCGTCGCCTGACGACTTATCAATGGAGTTTGTACTTTTAGGAATCGGACCGCTGCTGACTCGGCTTCTCTTCCGGAAATGCGAACCACGCCAATGCCGCTGCGACCCGGAGGAGTCGAAATCGCGACGATCGTGTCATCGGTTGGGACAACTTTCTGAAGCCCCTCGCGCATAACACCATCAAAGCGCAGCAAACATTGGAAAGCGGATGTCGTATTTCAAGATCATCGAGAGGCCCCTTGCGATGCCTTCACCAGTTTCACCTTGGGATCCCCTCCCCAGTACTTCCGGATGAACCACTGCTGGCCGATGCCGACGAGGTTGCTTGTCAGCCAATACAGCGTCAGGCCACTCTGAACCCAGAGGAAGAAAAATGTCATGATAATTGGCATGATCATCATCATTTTGGCTTGCGCCGGATCAACGGTCGTAGGCGTCATTTTCTGGCCAATAACCATTGCGATGGCCATAAGAATAGGAATGATGTAGTAGGGGTCGGGCCGGGACAGATCGTGGATCCACAAGATCCACGGCGCATGACGAAGTTCAATGGACACCGACAACATTCTGTAAAACGCCAGCATCACCGGCATTTGTAGTAGCAAAGGGAGACATCCGCCGATAGGGCTGCCATGTTCCTGGTAGAGCTTCATGATCTCTGCCTGAATTTCCGCGCGTCTGGGATCGCTGGCTTTCAGCTTCTTGTACTTGTCCTGGAGCGTGTTGATCTGCGGCTGAATCTTCTGCATCTTCTGCATTGAAATCTGAGACTTCAACCGCAGAGGGAACAATACGAAGTTCACGAGGATGGTGATCAATACGATGGCCCAACCGTAATTGCCGACGTATTTTTGAATCCAATTGAGAACCGGCAGAATCACCGGCTTTGAAACCCACCAAAACCATCCGTAGTCGAGAATCTCTCCGAGTCTGGCGTCTGTCTGTTGGAGTCGTTTGGCCTCTTTCGGCCCAAGATACACCTTAACCGCCTCGCCGCCAGGTACCGCAATCCGCAAAGCACGCGCCGTCTTTCCATCTGGAGCATTGAAATCAGCTTCGCCGATCCTCGCCGGGCCGGGCTCAGGAAGGAGAAACATTGAGAGAAAGTACTGGTCTTCTGCTCCAACCAACGACGCCGTCACATCCTTCGGCTCTTTGATGCCAGGGAGACTCACACGACTGAATTTCGCATCCGCATCATAGACCGCGTACTTCGTCTTTGGATCGTCCGGAACCGACTGATCTCCAAATCCCGCCTGCCATAGGACCTGGTGGGTAACGGGTACTCCGTTTCGATCCAGCGCCGTCGTCAATGTGAACTGATAGTTCTCCGGATCAAATTCCATTACCTTGCGCGCGTGGACGCCTTCACTCGCAAATTCCAGAGAAACTTTGTTGCCCTCCTGTTTGACAACATAAAGAGCGCGGGAAAGCAGTGCATCCAGCTTGGGATCCGTCGTCGCGATCGCAAGCGGCCAGCCTACCAGCGCTGCAGAAGATCCATTGATCAATTCCAGCGGGTGACCGGAATCATCGTAGTTCTTGCCTGTGAGCTGAAAGCTCTTCAGAACGCCGCCTTCGTTAGACACCGTCGCCTTGTAGAGCGAAGTCTCCACAACCGTTGCTTCTGCCTGATCGGCATGAATGTCCTGAGCCACGCCGGCAACAGCCTCCGGTGTTTTGGCCGATGAATTCTGGGGACTCTCGGCTGGTGGGGCAGTGGCTGTCGGTGAAGCCGCAGGCGCTGGCACAACTGGCGGTTCGGCAGCGGGCGGAAATGCCCAGCGAAATCCGATCAGAACCGCAAAGGACAGAACAAATGCGATCAGGACTCTCTTATTATCCATCGAATATTAGTGCTCTCAGATTACCGGATCGAATCCACCACGATGAAGAGGATGACAACTCCCTAGTCGGCGCAAAGCCATCCATGTTCCACGCAAGACTCCGTGGCGCGAGATCGCCTCTAATGCATATTCCGAACACGTCGGAGTAAATCGGCAAGCCGGCCGCAGCCAGGGCGATACGATGCGTTTATAAATGCGAATTGCAGCGAGGCCGGCGTGTTGTCCCGGAGAAATACTCATAATGAAGGTCCGAAAAGCGAAATTAGCTCTGTTCGCAAATCGCCCAACTCCCGATCAAAAACAGACCCGCGCGGATTTAATACGATATCCAGACCAGCAGGCAGGAAAGCTCGCGATGTCCGGATGATTTCACGAACTCTTCTCCTGATCCGATTTCTATCGTGAGCAGGGCCAAGCTTGCGCGGCGTCGTCAATCCGAAGCGGCTGTGCTCAAGGCCGTTTGCCACCATAAAGACAACAAAGGAGCGCGAAGTCTTTTTCGCGCCCCTCTTGTAGACCGACTGAAATTCTGTCGAGCTTCGCAACCGGAGATATTTTGGGAACGAGTATGTCCGGATCAAAACTATCCGACTTAGTAGTGCTCGACCGCGACGCGCTTCCGCCCCTTGTCTCGCCTGGCCTTGATGACCAACCGGCCCCCCCTGGTCTTCATTCGTTGGCGAAACCCGTGGGTCTTTGCCCGATGCCGATTATTCGGTTGGTATGTTCTCTGTGGCATTCGCTGGTCTCCTTGAAAACCTAAAATCCTAACACTGCGAAGCGAAGCCCGTCAAGGAACGCGCGGAGTTGGTCCTTTAAGGATGCGGTCGGCCCCGAAGGGAATCGAGACGATGAAGAAGAACAAAATCAGCGGTTCGGAATCGCCAAAATTGAATTCGGCGAGCCCCATCACCAGAAATCCAGTTAACGCACACAACGCGGAGACGGCCGTGAGCCGAACCGTCTCGTCCGCACTCTTCAGAAAACGCCAAAGGCTCCGATACAGTACCAGGAGAAACCAGAGGAACGCTGCCAGGCACAACAATCCGCGTTCCGCTGCAATCTGCATGAAGTCATTCTGCATGTGACCGATATAAAACGTATCGAGATCGTTCCCTTTGTAATAGCTCGGAAACTCGACGGGAATTCGTTCCAGTCCGACACCAAAAAAAGGGTGAGCCCGGACCATTTCCATACCCACCTTCAGGAGTTTGATTCGCCCGATGTCCCCTCCGGATTGTCCTTTTACTGTCATTGAAACCCGATGGTAGATAAACGGTGAAGCGATCAGGCCGACAATCAGAATCGGGACAACGATGCGTATCAACTGCCTCCTGGGTATCCAGAAGGAGGCCACTGCAATCCCGGAGGCGGCACCAAGCCACGCGCCTCGAGTGAAGCTGAAGACGATTGCAATGCCCACTATCGAAAGGGGAATGATCCATCGCCTGCCAATCAATACGATGATGGGAAGCACCGCACACCAGACAAGAAGTTGCCCACCACTGAAAGTCATCCAGTGCCCCATGAAACCTTTCACGCGATCGAGCACCATCGGGTCGTATTCGATAGCCTGTGTTTCGAGAAACCGCCGTTCCTTCACGACAAATTGAACGATGGAAGTAACCGAGCCCAGAGCTGCAATGATCAGAAGAAGTCGGAACGTCAGTTTGACTCGGTAGGCATCCGTGACGAAGTTCGCCGCCAGCAATCCCATCGGAAAGAGAACAAACTTTCCGATTTGATGTCCGCCAACAGATCGATCCGGCGACATCGCAAAGGAAAGCAGCGTGGTCAGCATGAATGCGCACAGGGGCAACACATATGAGGGCAGGTGTACAGGGCGTGGACGAATCACAATCCACAGCAAACATGCCATCGCGAGCAGGATTTCTGAAGCCGCAATGGAGACCAGCGCTGCAGCCGCGCTCAACAATGTCAGCGCAAAAATCCACGGCTCGCGGCTGTTTCGCATGGCTATGGATCTTACTTGATCGCATGAATTTCCAAGACAGTTTTGCGCTGTTGAAATGGAAAATTGAAAGTGTTACCCTTGCGCCTCTTCTCACGCCAGAAGACACCAAAAGCAGCAGGGAAACGGAACAGTTCAGTGGACACAGCTTTTCCACGCGTGTGGAAAAACATGTGAATATCTCACCCCATTTATATTGAAGTGGTTCTACATGGATAGTTGGCAGAAAGTATTAAGTATTCTCGAGCAGTCAGTGAACCAGCAAAGCTACAACACCTGGTTCAAACCAACCCAACTCATCAAACACGAAGGACGGGCACTTTATGTGCGCGTGCCGAATGCGTTTTTCCAGGATTGGCTCAACGAACATATCGATGTCGTCATTGAGGCGGCAAAGATTGCCGGAATCGGTGAAATCGATGTGATTTACATTACCGAGAAGGGCGCGTCGCCTCCATCGGAATCTCCGGTTCAGCGAAATCTGGACTTCGAATCCATCGACAATACGCTGAATCCCAAGTATACATTCGACACTTTTGTCGTGGGTTCCTCAAACCAGTTTGTCCATGCTGCAGCCCTCGCTGTAGCCGAACGGCCCTCCAAGGCTTACAACCCTCTCTTCATGTATGGAGGTGTCGGACTTGGAAAGACTCATTTGATGCACGCGATCGGTCACGAAATCAAGCGCCGCAATCACAATTTGAAGCTCACCTATATCTCCACCGAAAAGTTCACGAATGAAACAATCAACGCGATTCGGTACGGCAAAATGGAAAGTCTTCGTGAGCGTTATCGCAATAACGATGTTCTCCTGATCGATGACATCCAGTTCATCGCCGGTAAGGAGCGAACTCAGGAAGAATTCTTCCATACGTTCAATTCGCTCTACGATACACACAAACAAATTATTATTTCCGCCGACTGTCCACCCCGTGAAATCCCAACCATTGAGGAACGGCTTCACTCGCGATTCGAATGGGGACTGATTGCCGATATTCAGCCACCTGACCTCGAAACCAAAATAGCCATCATCAAGAAGAAGGCAGACCAGCAGAATATCGAGATTCCAGACAATGTTGCCTTCTACATCGCCAGCAAGATTAAATCCAACATCAGGGAACTCGAGGGCGCACTCGTCCGGCTCATCGCCTATTGCTCGTTGAAAGGGCTTGAGATCTCACTGCCCGTCGCACAGGAAACATTGCGCGATATCCTGAGCTCCGACGAACGTGTCATCACCATTGAGATGATCCAGAAATCCATTTCGGATTATTACGGCATGCGCGTGCAGGATTTGAAGGCCAAGAACAATGCAAAAGCCGTCACCGGACCCCGACAGATCTGCATGTACGTCTGTAAGAAAATCACAGGCGCATCGTTGCCTCAACTGGGTAGGGAATTTGGTAATAAACACCATACGACGGTGCTGCATTCCATAAATAAGGTTGAACTTATGCGCCAGCAGGACAAGGAACTAAATCGTCAGATCCAGGCGTTCATTGAATCTTTCAGGTAGATCATCGTGTGGACCTGTTGTGGAAAAGCTTCACGGTACTTTTCTGCACAGGCTGTTCACAGATGTGAATCTGTCTTATTCACAAGTCTGAAACACTCATGACTCGCAACAGCTGGGGTATTCGAAGATTCTCACAGGATTCACAGAAACTACGACTAGGGGTTAAATAATACTGTATGGAATTTACAGTTAGAAAATTTGATTTCTTACAGGAGCTCACTCTCATTCAGGGAGTCGTTGAGCGCAAGACGACAATTCCGATACTCGCCAATGTTCTGGTGAAGGCCGAGGCCGGCGAACTGGGTATTATCGCGACGGACCTTGAAATTGGACTGAAGTCTGTCTGCGCGGCAAAGACTACCACCGCCGGAGTCATGACGCTGCCAGCCAAACGGCTGTACGAAATCATTCGAGCGTTGCCCGACAAGGAAATCAAGTTCAAGAGAGGCGATGCCAACTGGGTGACGGTGACATGCGGAACGAGCCGATTCCGGATTGCCGGACTTCCCCAGGAAGACTTTCCGGTATTGCCCGGACCAAAGGCCAACATCGTCCGAATTCCCGCGGAGATCCTGTCGAAGTTAATCACCCGCACGATTTTTGCAATTAGCACCGAGGATTCGAAATACACCCTCAGTGGCGCCTTGCTCGTACTCAAGCCGGGCTCCATAACCATGGTCGCCACGGATGGACATCGCCTCGCCCACGTTGAGAAATCCGAGGAACTGGACGACGTCAGTGAAGAGATCCGTGTGCTGGTTCCCAAAAAAGCGATGGGAGAACTGGTGCGCATGATCAGCGAGAGTGCCGATACAGAAAAGATTGGCTTTTCTCGCGACGACAACCATCTGTTTTTCGATCTGGGGAAACGCTTGCTGGTGTCGCGCATGCTCACCGGACAGTTTCCGAATTACGAAGCCGTGCTGCCCCGCAACAACGACCGGACATTTGCGGTGGATCGTGAAGAAATCACAGCAGCAATTCGCCGAGTCGCTATCCTTTCCGATGAGCGCTCAAGAACAGTAAAGATGGCGGTAGCCGGTGGAAGCCTGGAAATTACCGCCAGTCATTCGGATCTTGGAGAAGCACACGAGACCATCGAGATCGATTACAACAAGGAAGACCTTCAGGTCGGTTTCAACTATCAGTACCTCTTGGACTTCCTGAACACGGCAGATGAAACTCAGATCAATTTTGAGTTTAAAGACAGTGAAAGTGCCGCCCAGCTGCGCAGCATTCCTTCAACGGACTACAACTATCGTTACGTCGTGATGCCAATGCGGATCTGAGACTCCGCTTCGACACTATATGTTGTTGTAACCGGGTAGCACGACCACAACTAGTTTTTGTTCCGAACCGTACTTTTCTCGACAAAAATGACCCCGCGGTTTGCTAGAATATCGGCTGCACATAAAGGGCCGACCCTCTCTGTTTCCCTTTATTTCTCTGACTGTTACCGACGACGTCGTCGCGAAGTACGTCCCCACACGGGGATGGGATAGGCAAACCTGCAAAATGGCGGAAAGACTCGACCCTGAAGTCTCAGACAAATCTAAGCCACAGCCGCGTTCGAACGGTGACTATGGCGCCGATCAAATCAAAGTTCTTGAAGGACTTGAAGCGGTTCGCAAACGGCCGGCGATGTACATCGGATCGACGGGCATCGATGGATTGCACCACCTCGTTTATGAAGTTGTCGACAATTCGATTGATGAAGCATTGGCCGGTTATTGCACGGAAGTGCACGTCACCATTCACATTGATGGATCTGTCACTGTCATCGACAACGGTCGCGGAATTCCAACCGACATGCACCGCGATGGAGTTTCAGCCGCGGAAATCGTCTTAACGAAACTTCATGCCGGCGGCAAATTCGATAACGATGCCTACAAAGTATCGGGCGGATTGCATGGCGTCGGTATTTCGGTGGTCAATGCGCTGTCCGAACAAGTCGACCTGGAGATCTGGCGCGATGGCAAAGTTTTCGTTCAAAGCTTTCAACGCGGAACTCCTACCGGCCGTCTGCAAACAACCGGTCATACCGATCGCCGCGGAACCAAAGTCACGTTTAAACCCGATTCCCTGATCTTCGAAACCACAGACTTCAGTTTCGACACGCTGTCGCAGCGCCTGCGTGAGCTCGCTTTTCTGAACAAGGGACTGCTCATCACGATTGATGACGAACGCGTTGAGAAAAAACACGAGTTTCATTACACCGGCGGAATTATCTCGTTTGTCGAGCATCTCAATAAGAACAAGACAGTCCTTCACGACAAGGTGATCTATTTCCAGGGGCTCCGGGATGGGATCGACCTCGAGATCGCGCTTCAGTACAACGATGGCTACCAGGAACAGATCTTCGCCTTTGCGAACAACATCAATACGCACGAAGGCGGAACGCACCTGATTGGCTTCAAGTCCGCGCTGACGCGCACGGTGAACAACTATGCGGTCTCCAACAACCTGTTCAAGGAAGTGAAGGAGAACCTTTCCGGCGACGACGTTCGCGAAGGCATGGTGTGCGTCATCAGCGTCAAGCTTCCGAATCCTCAATTCGAAGGTCAGACAAAAACGAAGCTCGGCAACAGCGAAGTTAAAGGAATTGTCGAGACACTGGTTAACGACGGACTTGGCCGCTACCTGGAAGAAACGCCGGGACTCGCCAAACGCATTATCGGAAAAGCCCTCGAGGCCGCCCGCGCACGAGAAGCCGCGCGGCGAGCACGCGAACTTGTTCGGAGAAAAGGCGCACTCGACAGCATGGCATTGCCAGGCAAACTTGCGGATTGCCAGGAACGTTCACCTGAGCTTGCGGAGATTTTCATTGTCGAAGGAGATTCGGCCGGCGGATCCGCGAAGCAGGGACGCGACCGTCGCACTCAGGCAATTCTGCCGATCAAAGGAAAGATCCTCAACGTCGAGAAGGCCCGCTACGACAAGATGCTCACCCACACCGAAATCGCGGCGATGATCACCGCTCTCGGTACGGGAATCGGCATGGACGATTTCGATATCACGAAGCTCCGATATCACAAGATCATCATCATGACGGATGCCGACGTCGACGGTTCGCACATCCGAACGCTGCTGCTCACCTTCTTCTATCGACAGATGGTGGAATTGATCGAGCGCGGGTACGTCTATATCGCGCAGCCGCCGCTGTTTAATGTGAAGAAGGGCCGGAGCGAACAGTACATCAAGGATGAACGCGCGATGGCCCGCTACCTTTTGAAGAAGGCCACAGAGGATCTGACCATCGGAACCGAGAAGGGACATCAGATCAAAGGCCGCGACCTGACGAGTTTTCTCGAAAAACTCATCGAACTCAACGGTGTCTATTCGAAGGTCGACCGGCATCTGCGCGATTCGCGCGTCTTGGATTTGCTGCTCAGCGATGGAGCCGAGTCCAAGGAGTATCTGGCGGACAAAGCGAAGGTCGAAGACCTGACGAAAAAAATCCAGGCTTTTGGTTACAGCACGGAAGTTTCCCTGGACGAAGAACACAGCGTCCAGAAGCTCGTTTACCGCGAAGGCAGCCAGACGCCGCGCACAATTGGTTATGAATTGCTTTCCAGCGCCGAATACCATCGGCTGGTCGCGCTTCATAAATCCATCGGGGAAATGGATCAGCCTCCGTTTGTGGCGACCACCGAATCGGGAAGCACCAAACTGAGCAGCCGCCAGGAGCTGGTGAGCCATCTGATGGAGCTCGGCAAAAAAGATCTCACCGTGCGGCGGTACAAGGGACTGGGAGAAATGAACCCCGAGCAACTCTGGGAAACGACGATGAATCCGGAGAAGCGGACGCTGCTCCAGGTTCAGATCAACGACAAGGTATTTACCGACAATATCTTCACGATTCTGATGGGTGACGCCGTCGAACCACGACGTCAATTCATCGAAGATAATGCTCTCGACGTCAAAAACCTCGATATCTAGGAAACTTCATGGCTGATCCCGTTACACCAGAACCACCCGAACCGCCACAACCGCCAGTTCCTCCTGGGCCTCCTGCGCCGCCATCCTCGAACCTCGTCCCGGTAAATATCCAGGACGAGATGCGGCGGTCCTATGTCGACTACGCCATGAGCGTGATCATCGGGCGCGCGCTGCCCGATGTTCGCGACGGTCTGAAGCCTGTCCATCGCCGCATTTTGTATGGTATGCGAGACATGGGTCTCGCATCGAACCGTGCATACCGCAAGTGCGCGAAGATTGTCGGCGAAGTGATGGGGAACTACCATCCGCACGGTGACAGTCCCATTTACGACGCTCTCGTCCGGATGGCGCAGGAGTTTTCCTATCGCTACACGCTCGTCGATGGCCAGGGCAACTTCGGATCGGTGGATGGAGATCCACCGGCAGCAATGCGATACACCGAAGCGCGCATGACTGCGCTTTCGGAAGCGCTCCTGGAAGATATCGACAAAGACACCGTCGACTTTGTTCCCAATTACGACGAAGATCGCGAAGAGCCGTCGTATCTGCCCAGCCGCATTCCAAACCTGCTGGTAAATGGCTCCGGCGGCATCGCCGTCGGCATGGCGACCAACATGCCACCGCACAACCTTACCGAGGTTTGCGAGGCATTAGTCCACCTTATGAGCCATCCCGGTTCCACCTTGGCGGACATTACCAAACACATTCAGGGCCCGGATTTTCCGACGGCCGGGTTTATTTATGGTCGCTCCGGGATTCGGCAGGCCTATGCCACCGGCCGCGGCTCCATTACCATGCGGGCCCGCGCGATCATCGAGCGCCAGGGCAAGGATCGCGACGTCATCGTCATCACCGAAATTCCGTACCAGGTCAACAAGGCGCGACTGATCGAAAAGATCGCGGAGCTGGTGACGGACAAGAAACTCGAAGGCATCTCCGACATTCGCGACGAGAGTGATCGCGACGGAATGCGTGTTGTTGTCGAACTCAAGCGCGGTGAGCAATCCCCGGTAGTCCTGAACAATTTGTACAAGCTCACGCAAATGCAGACGACTTTCGGCGTGATCAATCTCGCCATCGTCAATGGGCAACCCAAGGTTCTCACCCTCATGGAGTTGCTCCGCAACTTCGTGGAGCACCGCGTCGATGTGGTTCGACGGCGCAGCCAATACGAACTCCGGCAGGCTGAGGCGCGCGCCCATATTCTCGAGGGACTCCAGAAGGCCCTCGATCACATTGACGAAATTATCAAGCTGATCCGCGCCGCGAAGTCCACCGCGGAAGCCCGCGCAGGTCTGATTGCACAGTTCGAATTCAGTGAACTTCAGGCCAAGGCCATACTGGAAATGCAACTCCAGCGCCTGACGGCGCTGGAGCGGCAAAAGATCATCGACGAGTTGAACGAACTTCGAGAAAAGATCGCCGAGCTTCGCGAGATACTGGCCAACGACGCAAAGCTTCGCCAGGTCATCATCAAGGAACTCCGTGAAGTGCAGAAGAAATTCGGCGACGAGCGGCGTACCTCGATCATGGACGAAGAGGCGGAGATTCGCATCGAAGATCTAATTGCCGAAGAAGACGTCGTCATCACCGTCACGCATACCGGATACCTCAAACGGACCCCGCTCAGCGTTTATCGGAGCCAGGGACGTGGCGGCAAGGGACGCATCGGAATGAAGACGCGTGACGAAGACGCGGTTACCAATGTGTTCGTTGCCAATACGCACAGCTATGTTCTCGTCTTCACCGATCGCGGACGGCTGTACTGGCTGAAGGTTTACGAAATTCCCGACGTCGGCACCACGGGCAAAGGCAAAGCCATCGTCAATCTCGCCAACCTTTCGGCAGACGAAGGCGTGAGAGCGCTGCTGTCGGTGAAAGAATTCGATCCGGCCGTCTTTGTCGTCATGACCACTCGAAACGGCCAGGTGAAGAAGACGTCACTGGAGAATTTTAATAACCCCACCAGCCGCGGCATCATCGCAATGGGCGTGCCCGACGATGACGAACTCATTGCCGCCCAGCTGGTGTCCGCCGAAGAGACCGTCTTCATTGGAACCCATGACGGTTTGTGCATCCGCTTCAACCACTCCGATGTCCGAGAAATGGGACGCCAGGCATATGGCGTTATCGGAATCCGTCTCGAGGAAGGGGATTACGTCGTATCCATGATTGTTTCCACCAGCGCGAATGACCTGGTGCTTTCAGTCACCGAGCATGGCTTTGGCAAAAGAACCAATGTGGACGAGTACCGCGTTCAGGGCCGCGGCGGAAAAGGAATCATCAACGTCAAGACAACCGCGAAGAACGGCAAGGTTGTCGCGATCATGCCAGTGCAGGAAGATTCCGACGTGCTCGTCATGACTGCCAATGGAAAGTTAATCCGCGTGCGGTCGACCGACATTCGCGCTGTGGGGCGCGCCAGCCAGGGCGTCCGCCTGATCAACCTGGATGACGACGACAAGGTAACGGCGGCAACAATGCTTGTTGAAGCCGACGTCGAAGTGCCGCCGGTTGTGAACTAGCGAGATGCTGTTGCAGGCGCGGTCATTGACCGCGCCTGCAACTATTTCCCAGCTTTGATCCTTCTTCCATCCGCTTCAGTAAGCCAACGCTCTTTGACCAGGCGATCGACCGATTGCGCGACCTTGTCGGCGTAGACCTTATCCGAACTGTAAAGCATCGACAGTCGCGCCGCATCGAACGGAATCTTGTGACCCAATTCGCGGCATGTGGACGGTCCCGGACTGGTTGTGGTGTACGTTGCGATCGGAACATCGACGTACGGACTTCGAACCCCTCCCAATCCGTTTCCAAACTGGTCGAGTGCAATAGCTCCATCTTTTAACTCAATCCACGGGGCTCGCGGCGCCGGCGTGCCGGATCGCGCCCACCTCTCCAGATTGTCGAATGCGGCATTGAAGGCATAGCTCATGACTGGCAGCGCCGTGAGCGGAATATCCGGATCGCATTTGGAAGTCAGCGGCCATGCGGCGTTCCCCTGTGGAGTTGCGCCGGACGCTGCCTGGTCCTGCAGTGAAGGCAGTCCAAGATACGCCGCGCCATCGATATGGCTCGCCCCGGCAATCTCGTAGAGTCGGAACTTGTCCGAAGGGTCGTCGCTATCCGCACGCCGCCAGGGAAGCGCATCCACCACTTCTCCTTGCGCCAACACAGCAAACACGGGGACATTGGTTTTGCGGATAAGACGCCGGAGATCGGAAGCGCCCGGCGCGGTAGCGCACTGATTGATCCGCGCCGCATTACCCGGCTGCTTGATGAGGTAACCGTCATAAACCGGTTTTCCACTATCCAGGGTGGCGCGCGGATGAATGGCGTTGATGTAAGTCATCAAGTCCGGACTCTGGCCAGCGGTCAGGAAGAGAGCTTCGACGCGGAATCCCGCCAAGGGCCTCGAGGGTGCGTCACTTTTCAGCAGCGCACCGACCTGGCTGATCATGTCCCATCGCAGGCCTTCTTCCGTATCGGAAGCCGCCGCATTTCCACCGGTACCGCACGGTGTCGCGACTGGGTTAGGGAACGACACAGCGGCGTAACGCGTTGGATTGAATTTCTTCAATCCCTGAACACCGCCCGGCATTTCGATACCGATCCAAGCGTCTCCATTTTCGAGGATGTGATCATGCGCATAGCCCCACATCCACGCCCAGTCGAAGCGCCGAACCGAATTCAACATCTCGACGACGACGTTTCCGCTGAACCGCGCACCTGTTGCGGGGCGCCGGAGGAGAATGCGTGTTCCATATGGAGCACCTGGAGTCTTCACAGTGACCGTTCCGTCTGCCGTCCAGTCGTAGACATTCGCTTTGCCGCTGACAATGAACTCTTCCTCAACGTAGCCGTACTTCTTAAGGTCCATCGGTTCGAGGTTTCGGTCCGCCGCCAGGAACGGAACAGAATCCGCGGTTACAGGAATCGGGCCCGTCACGCTCTGTGCACTCGCTACGGATACCCAATAGCTACCGACGACGGCAAAAGACAGCAATATCGCGTTGCGTTTCATGATTTCTCCTATTTAGGCGCGAGCTTAGCCACGACCATCGCACCGGTCAACGGAATTCTCGGTGGACGTGATATTCTGCCCGGCCGAGAGATACTTCTATGCACGTGAAAGAGGCAGGAATGAGCAAGGCGAATGGCCGTGAATCCAAATTGAGCCGTCGCGCGATGCTTGGGAATCTGGCGTTATGGACGGGAGCGGGAGTCGGAGCATCCATGCTCGGAATTGGGATCAGCCCGCTGCGCGAAATTCTCGCTCAGGCGCCCGCCCGCGGGGCGCGTGGAGCTGCGCCGGCAAAAGGAACCCGGCTGATCATGCTTGGAACCCAGGGCGGACCACAGGTGAATCTGGCTCGAGGACAGACCGCCAACGTGGTTGTGGTGGACGGTCAGCCGTACCTTGTGGATTGCGGATACGGCGCGGTTCATTCGTTCGTCGAAGCGGGCATGACCTTGCCCACGGTCCGGAACATTTTTATCTCGCATCTGCATGACGATCACACAGCGGATCTGGCGGCATTGCTCTCTCTCAAATGGACTGGTGGGAATACGAACCCGCAACCGACAACGGTATACGGTCCGTACGGCACGAAGGCCATGGTCGATGGCGCGATCGCTTTTTTCAAAGGGAATGTCGACATACGAAGCATCGACGAGGGCCGCACTATCCGGCCGGAGACCATATTTTCCGGTAAGGATTTATCTGCGCCCACGATAACGGAAGTTTTCCGCGATGAACGTGTCACCGTTAAAGCCGTGGAGAACACGCACTTTCCGGAACGTGCGAAGGCCAAAATGTCCTATCGCTCATTCGCCTACCGATTCGACACGGCGGACCGGTCCATCGTCTTTTCCGGAGATACTGCTTATTCCTCCAATCTTGTTGAATTCGCTCGCGGTTGTGACTACTTCGTGTGTGAAGCCATAGCGATGGCTTCGCGACAGCAACTTGCAGCCAACGCCGGCCCGGCCAACGCCGAGAGCATCGGACGGCACGTTCTCGAAACGCATTCGTCCACAGAAGATGTCGGGCGCATGGCAGCCGAAGCAAAGGTCAAGACAGTCGTGCTTTATCATTTGGTGCCGGGCGGGAATCCAGGCAGCACAGCGGACGAAACGTATATTTCGGAAGTCCGAAAGGCATTCGCCGGGCCCGTTATCGTTGGGCGGGATCAGCTGCGCATCCCACAGGACTAGAGGGAATGGCTATGGAGATCAATACCAAGACGCTGGGGCAATGGGCGTTGTTCGGTTCGTTTGGAGTAATTCTTTATTACTGCTTTCGGATTATGGAACCGTTTCTGATGCCTATTTTTCTGGCATTGATTCTCTCAACACTGCTGGCGCCCCTTTACAATTCCATCAATAAACGCCTCAACAGCCGTCCAGGTCTTTCAGCGCTTCTGGTATGTCTCGGCCTCACGTTGGCGATCGTTCTACCCATCCTTGTATTGTCTGTTTCCCTGGCGCGCCAGGCCAACGATGTCTACACCACTTTCCAGGATCCGGAAATGTCTTCAAAGGTTCAGCTCTGGCTGAATCCCAATTCAAACCCGGCCGTTGCAAAAATCCAATCGTGGCTTCCGCAGGCAATGAGATTCAAAGACTTTGACATTGGCGCTAAGATCGGAGCCAAGGCACAGGAAATCATTGCAGGGCTGCTGGCGTTTACTGCTGCGCTTGCCGCAGGAGCATTCAACTTTCTGGCGAACTACATCACCATGGTGGTGGTTTTGTTTTTCCTTTTGCGGGATTCCAGTTATTTCGCCGAAAGAGTAAGGCAAATCAGCCCGCTCTCCGATACCGAAGAAAACATATTTGTCGATCGCTTTCGAACCGTGGCTCGCGCAACGGTCGTCGGCACATTGGCGACATCTGCTGCGCAGGGCGCGCTGAGCGGAGTGATCTTTCTGGTCATGGGCTTGCCGAACGCGATCCTGTGGGGTTGTTTGACTGCCCTGCTTTCGCTGGTTCCCATGGCAGGAACGGCGTTGGTCTGGTTGCCCTGGACCATTTACCTGCTTCTCACTGGTTCGGTCGTGCGCGCCATCATATTTCTGGCTCTCCAACTCATTTTTGTCGGGGGCGCGGACAACGTTCTGCGTCCACTCCTGATGGAGGGCAAAATGAATATGCACACACTGGTAATCTTCTTCAGCATCCTCGGAGGAATCAGCTACTTCGGCATACTGGGAATTTTCATCGGACCTCTGGTCTTCGCCATTGCCATCGCATTCCTGGAATTTTACGGATCGCACGACAAACCATCGGAAGTTCCAGCGGAACCAGAAGCCACACCGAACGTCGGCTGAAACCTTCAGCGATGCAGTTCGGCCTCGATCATCCGACCCGCACGCGCAATGATTTCCGGCACAGCTTGCACATCGGCAAAACTCGTATGGAAATTCACGATGCACGCGCGGAGCACGTAATGACCATCGACAACCGCGTTGGAAACGAATGTCTCGCCACCCCGCTGCAAACGATCGAGCAACTCCCGATTGAGCGCGTCGAGATGAGCTTCAACGTCAGGATCGAGTAACTTCGCCCGCAGGTCCGGTGGAACATAGCGAAACGTTGCAATGCTCAGATTCTGGGTCATGAGCTGAAACTCCGGGTGATGGCCGATGAGGTCTGCCATGGATTGAGAGAGGCGGATATCGTCAGCAATCATTCTGCGATACCCTTCCGCTCCCACGTGCTTGAGTGCCAGCCACACCTTCAAGGCGCGAAATCCGCGGGAGTTCTGCAGTCCGTAATCGACGAAGTTCGTCGCGTTCTCTTCGAAATGATAGTAAACCGGGTGATACGCAAAGGCAGCGCGGAGCGCTTCGGGATTGCGGACGAGCGCGCATCCGGCTTCGAGTGGAGCGTAGAGCCATTTGTGAGGATCCACTGCGACCGAGTCCGCATCACTCATCGCCTGCAAGTCCTTCGGTGTGTCGGGCACGCATGCCGCAAATCCGCCGTAGGCGCCATCAACGTGGAACCATACGTTGTATTCCCGGCAAACCTTTGCAATTTCCGGCAGCGGATCGATTGCACCCGTACTCACGGATCCCGCCGTTCCAACAACCAGGCACGGAATCTCTCCCGCCGCGATGTCGGTTTCGATCTGCCGGCGCAGTGCGTCCACGTCCATTTTCAGATTCGTGTCGGTTGCGATCCATCGAATCGATGCCGTTCCGAGGCCGGCCGAGTCCGCGGCTTTTTGAATCCAGGTATGAGTTTCGACCGACGCGTAAACGCGAAGCCGCCGTCCGGAATCTCCGGCCACTCCCAACTCCCGCACATTCCAACTCGATTTGGCCGCACGCGCCGCCAGGAAGCAAATGATGTTTGCCATGTTGCCGCCGCTTAGCAGCAGACCGCCACAGTCGTCGGGATATCCGATGAGAGATGCGATCCAGCGAACCGTCTGTGACTCGATTTCGGTGGCGGCCGGCGAAAGCATCCATGCGCCGACGTTCGGGTTCACGGCCGATGCTAGGAAGTCGCCGAGAATTCCAATTGGAGCCGGGGATGACGTGATGTATCCGAAAAAGCGCGGATGCCCGTTAAAGAGCGAATGTGCAAACAGAAGCGAGGCCGTCTGTTCCAGCAACATACCGGGATCCATTCCGGACTCGGGAAGCGGGCCGTTGAGATCCAGTGCGGCGCGCACAGCGGACGGGGACTCATCATGATTGATGGGGCCGCGTGGCATGGCCTCGAGAAATTCCGCCACCTGATCCACCATGCGATGTCCCAGTCTGCGGAACGTCGCACTGTCCATCTCGAGCGGCGCGTGACGTCGCGGTTCGCCAGCCATTTCGCTATTCATCGCGAACTCCTTCCAGAAGATCGGTCTCTTTCTCTCGTCCACCGTTAACTGTACTGAAAACGCGATAAAACGACTGCCGTCCCCACAACGACTCGTGGTCTACCGGCGAAAGGGATTTTAAGGCTTCATAGGCGGTAATCTGAGACTCGTGACAACTGATGGCCCGCCACACCGTTGACCAGTGATTCCGCGTATCGATCACCGTGGTAATTTCCCAGTCGGGCCACGGAACTGCCTGCCGCTCCACACCATCGACTGTCGAGATCAGTTTTCGAAATGCGGCCTGATACGCGGTCCAGGCCGATTGCGGCCAGGCGATGTAATAGAACTTCGAAACCGAGTGCGGACTCGCTGTTTCCTTTCCCTCCCGCAAAAAACCGGGAGAAGCCGCTGCAATAATGGCGGCTGCCGTGAATTGTGAAATCGCAATGTGATCGGGATGTCCGTATGCGCCATCCGGACCAAACGTCACGACGACGTCCGGCTGTATGCGTCGGATGTGCCCCGCAATGGCGGCGATCGCCTCCCGTGGATCAGCCCGGTCGAGATATTGGTCGTGGTAGTCCAGCAACGAAACTTCGCAGACTCCAAGCGCTGAAGCAGCGGCGCGTAGCTCCGCTTCGCGAATACGGCCCAGCTCCGACGAGCCCGGATGCTCGGGCTCACCTGGACGATGGCCGCGGTACCGGCCGCTTTCGCCGCGCGTGGCGGTCAGTAGAAACACTTCGACGCCTTCGGACGCGTATTTCGCCAGAGTACCTCCGACTCCCAGAGATTCATCATCGGGGTGGCCCATAATCGCCATCAACCGTGGATTCTTCATGCGTTCCCTACCCTATCTCACTTTGAGTCGTATCCGCCTCAGCAGATAGACTCCCCATATCGCCACTCCGCCGATCCAAAGCACACCCGCCCACGCCAGGTGAGAGAAATAGCTTTGAGGAACGAACGGCGCGGCGATTCGCGAAAACATTGCAATGATGACCGTCGCGATTCCAATGCGTAGCGGCCATGATCGGCTTTCCTCCTGCAAACTGTGGCCACCATGCGACAGAACCACTCGCGTTCCGACCGCGAGGATGAGAAGCGTAAACGCTCCCATGAACATCATGTGCAGTAAGTCGATGCGATATTTCGGCAGAATCACTACCACCCACAGCGCGGCGATCAGAAACCAGTGAGCGATCCATACACACCACGACAGAGTTGTGCGCGTCACCGGCTTGCGCCAGGGCTGGATATTAACCAGGATAAGCGCCGTGCCGATTCCCGCTCGCAACCATGCCAGGGTGGGTAAATTCCATCCGTATTCCAGAAGGACCGACAGCAGTATCAGCAAGCCAGCAACGGCATAGAGCGTTTGCCGGTTCTTCATTACAAACGCAGGCTCCCCTTTTCCGGGTAGCTTTTCAAGATTTTGAAAATTTGGCAGCTGTGCGAAACCGAGAAGGCGCGGTCCCAGAAAGCCGCCGATGCCCAGAACCAGCAGCAGCACCATTCCCTCCGTCAGGAGCCTCCTGCCCAGAAGGTCGAGTTCCAGCGGAATTCCATTCCATGCAACGCCTGCCGCCAGAATTGCGCCCATCATGCCGGACAACAGACCGAAGCCCACGAGAACAAATGTTTCCGGAGGCGGATGTCGTCGCCGTATGAAACGTCGTGCCGCAACGGCGACCACTGTTGTATGGGCGGCAACAAAAATCAGATGGCCCGCACGAAAGAATTGGAATTCAAACGCAACGACTGTCACAGCCAGCAAACACGCGACGAAGTATTGAATGGCGCGAGAAGGCATGCTGGTGCCCGTAAATCTGGGAATGGCGGTCCAAAGGAATCCGACAATGAATGCGTAAAGGAAGCAGTCCGTCTGGACGAACGCGTGAGATCGGCCGTTATATCCCGCGACCGCTCCCCAGTAGTACAGTGGCCAGATCGACACACCCGCAATTCCCATTACAATTCCGAGCGGAAAAAAGATTCGGTAAGGGTCGACGGGATTACCGTGTGGTTCGGACTGTGTCATCTTCAGAGAGTTCCTGCCAACCGGTTGGAAAGCTGAATCGTAAACAACCTGCGGCCCTCACGGTTCAAGTGGAGCGTATCAAAGAAATACCGCGGATCTTCGAGAGCATAAAAAGCATCCTCCTCGATCACCTGGACTCCCGGGTTGTTCTGAAGCAAAGGCATATATGACGCGAACGGCCCATTACGACGGATCTCGTCCACCTGCGGCAGAACTTCCGCCGGGAGTCGAACAAACACCAGGGTCGTTTGCGAGCCACGATACCGCTCAATGAATCGCTCGATCCACAGTCTGGAATACTCATCGAAATGATCGGCATCCACGGAGCCGGGATGCATCAGATAATCGGTCACCTGAGCACGCTCAACCTCAGACAATCGTTCCGGAAACTGTATCTCTCCGGTCCGGGAGTCATAACCAAGACCCAGCATATTCTCGTCACGCCCCGCATAATCCAGCGCGACTTTGCCTTTGATCCAGCGGCGCCAGGAAACAAGACGCATTCTCATGAAAGGGTGAGTTACCAGGTTCTGAAAATCCAATTTGTAACTCGTAGCCTGAACCAGAGCCCTTGAACCGACTTCGATGCGTCTTTCGACCGTCGTGTAGGTTCTGGAAAAGTCGAGATACTCCCGAGAGCTGAGGACCGGCAGCAAAAAGTCTGCATCCAGCAACCGGTCATTCAGATGCTCCGCTTCAGTAGAGGACTTTTTCCGAAAAGTCGGCAGGCATATGACGATTGCCTTGTATCGGTCCCGATTCGGATCGAGAATCTTCTGATAGAAGTACAGAACTCGAAGCGTGGCTCCAGGAATTCCCCCTTGAATAAAATACAAATCGCCGGAGTCGTTCTGGTTTGCGAGTCCCGCCCAGAATCCTTCACCGACCTGGGAATCGCCAATAACCAATACATCCTTTTTATGAGAGGGTTCGCGCTGGCGTTCATATCGGAGATAGTAAGCAGCCGTTCCGACGATCGATTCCGGCGAGAGAATCTGCAAATACAACGACGATCGAAAGATTGCCGCGTCCAGAGCGAAGAAAACGGCCATTGCTCCGATGATCCGCAGGATCAGATGGAAACCCGGCCCCTTAGAATCGCGCATAGATAAACTGTCCTCCATCCACGACGCCGAGAAGAACAATCGCGAAAAGCGCAATTCCATATGCGAGGTAAAGTTTCCTGTTGTTCGTCTGCGTCAGGAAATCCTCCAGGTTCCGGGAAAACACTCCGTAGCCCAGAATTAATGCGATGCAGGAAGCGGCCACTGCGGATCGGACGACTTCCCCACCGAGCAGGATTCCGCCGGCCGAAGCGGATCCCGGCAGGATAATGCCTCGCAGTATCTGAACAGCTGAGCCCACCGACGACGCACGAAAGAATACGAACGCAAAAGTGACCATATGGAAAGTCGCCACCCTTCCCCAGAACCTTCTGAAAAAGCTCCGCCCCTTTTTAGAACTGAAAATGGAATTGCGCCAATTTGCGGTGAGTGTGGAACTCACCATAAATGCGCCATGAATCAAGCCAAACGCGAGGTAGTGTAGGGCCAGTCCGTGCCACACTCCAATGATTGCCATATTCAGAACGATGCTGATGGAAAGCCCCCATCTTCCCCACTTGCGAAATGCCATTCGCAGCGGAAGAAAAAGGTAGTCTCCGAGCCAGCCAGTCAGGCTCATATGCCAGCGCCGCCAGAACTCCTGAATGTCTATGGCGGCAAAAGGTCGATTGAAATTGGGAGGACCTTGAATTCCAAAGAGCATGCCAATTCCCAGCGCAATCAAAGTGAGCGCCGAAAGATCCGCGAAAAGCTGGAGCGTGTAGCAATACGTTGAAAGCAGTATCGTCAAACGGGATTGAAGCTCCAGACTGCGATCCACCTGCGCAATGAATGGGGCGATGCGATCGGCGATGACGAGTTTTTCCAGGAGCCCAAGAAGAATGAAACCAATCCCGGCGTCAAAAAGCGGAACATTCAATCCCGAGGAGAGTCGCGTCTTCATTTGTGCGAGAAAGTCCGGCGCACGCTGTATCGGACCGGCTGGTATTTGTGGAAAGAAGGCCACATACAAAGCCAGTGCCTCAAAATTCCGTTCGGCTTTGATCTTTCCCCAGTACACATCCAGGACATAACTGATCAATTTGAACGTGTAGTAGGAGATCCCCAGTGGAACAGCCAGACTGCTTGTGAAACCCAGCGTTGAATTTGCCCTCAATGGAGCGACGAGATCTGTCAGAAGCCATAGAGACTTGAACGCTGAAAGCACGACGACCAGGAACGTAATCGCGGCTATCAACGCAAATCGCCTGGACCGTGCCGGTGATGCGCGATCCATTGCAACGGCCAGAAGGTACACCAGAAGTGTCAGCACAAACATCAGCAGCGAATACGGAACGCTCCATGTGCAGTAGAAGAGGTAGGACAGGACCAGAAGGTAGTAACGCCGCCAGCTGAATGGAAGGCAATAAAACAGAATTACGGCGGGAATCAGGCAGGCAATAAAAGGTAGATCCGTGAATATCAACGGCTATGTGCCCTTACCCTGCAGCTTGGAATCGAGCAGGCGCTGCAGGTCACCGATCTTCCTCAGTGCCACCACGTCCGGAATACTAAACAGAACTCCGAATCGTTCTTCCACTGCAGCAATGACGCTGACGTGGTTCAGGGAATCCCATCCTGGAACCTCGCTCGCCAAGGTATCATCGTCGATTTCCCAATCATCCAGATTAATTGCGGCGAGTATTGTTGCCTTCAGTTCTGCGCTTATCACATCGGAACCTTTTCTTTGTTTGCGCTCCGGCTCAATTTGCCAGCCGAGCTCTTGATCAGGAAACGAGGTGCGACCAGGTAGACCCTGGCGATGGTAACGTCGATGGCCATTCCTGCCTTGAGTATGTCCATTTTCAAATGTTTTTGACCGATGGAGTCGGTAATTTCAGTTTCCGCAATGACGCACAGCTGTTCTGTTCCCGCTTCGGGCCGTTCCTGCCCGAAGGCTACAACTCGTCCCGGAATTACACCACGGACCGCGCCGATGGCGGATTCGACATCCTCGGGATAAATGTTGTTTCCGGCGACAATGATGATGTCTTTTTTCCGGCCAACGACAAAATAGTCTGCACCATGTTTAAACCCAAGATCGCCGCTGTAGTACCAGCCGTCCCGCAGGACTTCCGCGGTTTTCTCCGGATAGTTTCTGTAGCCGTCAAACATCGACGCAGAACGAATCGCGAATTCGCCAACCCGTCCTTCCGGCAGGTCGTGGCCCTCATCATCGACGATCCGGACTTCGCAGCCGGAAATGGGCATACCGGAAGAAACACAAAACTTCGTCTCGCGTTCATCAGTCGTAATGGCGACCGAACCTCTTGAGAGCTCGGTTCTTCTAACGGCCAGCACTGGCGGGGGAGCACCTGGTCTGGATTGCGTCACGGCAAAAGTCGTCTCCGCCATCGCATAGCAGGTGGAGAGGGAAGACGGCGAAAGTCCGAAGGGGTGAAGTCGTCTTTGGAATTTCTGGTGACTCTCGTAGCGGACCGGCTCGCTGCAGTTGATGATCCTCTTCCACGAATCCAGCTGGATGTCTTTAAGATCTTCATCCCGGATCTTGTCGGCCATCATGTCCAACGCGAAGTTGGGGAGCCACGATATCGTGGCTCGCTCTTTTGTCACGGCGTCGAGCAGTATCGAGGGAGCCATCACCCATTCAAACGGGCTGATTTGGACGGAAGGAATGCCCAGAGCGAGAGGGAGATGGAAGGCGGCGATGAGCCCCATGTCGTGGTAAAGCGGTAACCAGCTCGCGATTTTGTCTCGATTATCCAGTCCCAGCGCTGCGGCATAACGGTCAATGTGTTCCTGAACTGCAACATGGGATAACAACACGGGTTTCTGCAGACCCGTAGTTCCTGAAGAATGCTGCAACAGCAGCGGATCGGAACTGGAAATCCGGTCGTGCATCATATTCAGTTTCGTAATCGTTTCGGTCCCGGGCGCATGCTGGGAATCCCATTCGAGAGGATAGTGCACGCCCTTGATGGTGCTGGCTTTCCCCTCAACAAGCTCCTGGATCATCGGCTCAAGGTCTCTTTCCGTTAAGATCCAATCCAGTCCGGAACGCTCGGACATGCCCTTGAGGCCCTGCCGAAATTTATCCGGGTGGAGCCGCGGATTTGGATACGCGAGAATTGCGGGAATTACACCAATGCGGACACAACCGAGGTACAACGGATAGAACCATGGATGATGCCGAAGAATCAGAGCGCAGACTTCGCCTCTCTCAATTCCATTTTCCATGAGATTGGCGGCACAGATTTCGGCGGCATCCATCAATGCCGCGAAGGTCCATCGGAAGGGCGCGCCATCGACTCGCCAGTGGATGATCGCATCCTGAGTCGGTTGTCGCTCCGCATTCCTGAGCCAGCGATTCCACATCGTGGTGCATATATCATTTTGAATGTGGCTCATGGTCACTGCGCATTTTAGCTCATTCGTCGATGGCGCAAATGACCTGTTAATGTGTCAGTTTGAAATCTGGCTCCCCTCCTGGCACAGGAGGGGTGGCCGAAGGCCGGGGTGGTAGGTCAAGTTCCACACTAATTCTCTGGTTGAACTTGTCTACCTCCCCGGCTCGCCAGGCTCGCCGTCCCCTCCTGTTCCAGGAGGGGAGTCGATTCAGTATTTCTCAACGTAACGAATGATGTCCGCCATTGCCTTTCGCAAGTCTCGTCCAGACGCGATATTGAACCGACGAGTATTCGTGCCTGTCAAGACGCGACCGATATCGTCGAAGCCCTCTTCATTGAATCGGAACGCAAGATAAGAGACATTGCAGTTGCAGTTGGAATTTAGTTTGAGCGGGCTGTGGTCGGCTCCTCGATCAAAAGTCATTGAGCCGGAAAGCACGAGGATAATGCGATGAAGTGGACTGGGAGATTGCAGTTTTTGACGTAGAAACTCCCGAAGAAAGGATGGCTCCTCTTTTCGTGTCTGGAGTTCGAAAAGTGAGACACTCAGGTCGTCTGCCGCCTTCACGGTAGTGTCCACAAGTTGCCCAAAATCGAGCCGCCCAGCTCTGTTTTCAGTGAACATCACTTCACGCTTCTGAAGATCAAGCCCCGAAACCGAAATCGAACCGTCCGCCAGCTTCATCTGAGCAAGCGTACCGATTCCCTGGAGAATTGCACGGATGCGGTTATCGCTTTGAAGTTGAGAGGAATTGACCAGGAATAGCAGGTCTACCGAAACGGGACGCCTATTTGCTATTGGCAAGTTCAAGTTCGCAGGCGCAGGTACGGCGAAGCCCGAGTTTGATCCGACGAGAGTCGGAAATTCGGCGACCGGTGAACCGGAAAGGATTCGCGGCAGCGGGTCGCTATCCAATTTGTCTATGCGGACGCGGCGCTTGCTGACGTTGTGCTTGCCGCTCTCAACATCGTATATAGCGTTCCACAGAATGTAGTCTCCGGGCTGAAGGAATACGCAGTTTCGAAAAGTCACTTCGGAATCAGGCAAGTCCTGATCGCCAATGACCTTTCGTGCGGTTTTTGCTGTCACCAGAATTTTGCCCTGCCTGTCGTTTACGCCGCTGATGAAGAGAAGATCTCGTGACGCACTTCTGGAAAGAGGCAATTCCCGAATCTTTACAGAGGCTGTGAATCCGATCTGAAAGCGTTGGTCCACACCCAACCGGGCATCCCCAATTCTTGTGCTCGAAGGAAAACTCGAAACTTCGGGTCCGTTTAGCCACTCGCCGAGAGGCATCGGAGGCGATACGTAGTCCGCATCATCCTCAGCTCGTTCAAAGCGACAGGCCGCTTCACTTTCATTTGGTGCGATCGGTTTTCTGGTAAACGGGACGGGCTCCTCTCGGATGACCTGGCGCGACGCATATGTCGAACCGATCCCTGTTTGAAGTTGGAAGGCGATACAAATAGCCAGGAGGAATCCCAGATACAGAAAAAGCCTCATACGCTACTCCCATACATCCCGACAAACTCCGCGATCTACATCAACAACCTCGAAGCGAGCGCCAACATCGTAGTCAGCCCCGCTTCAGAATCTCCAATTGGACTCGGGCGCCATCGGCTTTGCTGGTAATTGGGGGACGAGGCAATTTCGAAACACCGGGCTCAATCGTGAATGTGAAATCGAGGGAGTACCATGGCCCGGTGACGTCGGCTGCCGGCGATTTCTCGTTCTCGTGCCGTATGTAATTGCCTACAAGGGCGCGGGTAACGCCGAACTGCACATCCGTTTCAAGATTCACGTCGTCGTTCACGTAAACCTGCGAGATGTGCGTCTTGTATCCATCTTTATAGACGAGGAAATGCAAATGCGCGGGCCGCATGTTGTGCCGGTGCTGCATCCGAATGAAATCTCCGACTGGCCCATCGACAGGAATCGGATATCCGGCGGGCCGTACGGTTCGGAAGCGTATCCGGCCCTGGGCATCGGTTTTGAACTTTCCTCGCAGATTCATGTTGGCCTGAATCGGGTCCTGGTTTTCGTAGAATCCTTCGGGCGACGAATGCCAGACATCGACCTCCGCATCGGCAACAGGCGCTCCTTTCGTATCTCGCACCTCCGCGTTGACAAAAAGAGGCGGACCTGGAGTTGGTGAACGCACGATTGAGGCGCCGTTCTCTGTGATGGGGGATTCGGTACGCCAGAACGGTCCGAGCATGTTGGCCGTCGTTTCGGTCTGGCCATTATTGCCGTTGTTCAGCAGACAAACGAGCGCCGACAGACCTACTGAACCGCAGAGCAAGACGACCTCGTTGTGAGTCTCGTTGGTCTTTTGACCCAGCCTCGCGATGAATGTGCTGGCCTGTCGCAACTCGTCTTCTGTCAGCTTCACTTCGCGAGCAAAGGCGTGGAGATGGCGCACGGCGGCCGAGATCACTTCCCGCATTCGCGGGTCTTCGATACGCTGAACTTCGGCGAGAACAGCCTCCGTCACTTGATTCTGGTTCTCGATAATCATAGTGCGGATGATATCCGGAGTTGTGAAGCTGTTCTACCCAATATCAGCTCGGAAGCTTCCCGGCTGTTGTGGGTGGAGCAAGACGAAAAGATACCCGGAAGCCAGGCTACTGCCGGCCGGAAATCAGGTCCCAGCCGACGGACGGTATGGAATAAAACAACGTCTTCTTCAGATTCAAGTACGACTGATTTCCAGAAATCAGATTTCCCAGCACGTGACGCACGGTCCGGCTGCGCCGCGCCAGTTGAATGGTGCGTCTGCGGAAGTCTCCGCCAAGAAAGCGGCCTCGGTAAAAGGTCTTATACATTCCGGATGCCCGCGCCAGTTCGCGGCTGAGGTCATCCGCGATCGCCCGCGCATACGCGCCCGGCCGATCAAAGTTTTCCGCCAGAGTTTGTGCGGAACGAAATGCAGAATAAATGCCTTCGCCGGTAATCGGATCCACCAGGCCGGCCGCGTCGCCAACCAGTGCCCAGCGGTCACCGGCAATCCTGTTCTTATTCCATGAACGCGGGCCGAGACAGGGAACCGGAGCGCTGTAGAATTCCGCCTGATCCATTACCAGTGAGCCAAGATCCGCCTCGATAAAATTCGTCAGCAACGTCCGGGCTCGTGCGTTCCATGCCGGTCCGCTGCGCGTGATCAAGCCGTACGAGACGTGGCCCGGTCTTGGAAACGACCAGATATATCCCTCGAACGAAGGAACGAAGAAAATCTTCATGTGTGCCGGAAAATTGCCAGGAATGAAGTACCCCAGCGTGACGCAAAGGTCTTCCGGACCCAGTCCCTCACCCGTTGCCCTCCGCACCATGCTGGTTGCTCCGTCAGCGCCAACCAGAAAGTCCGCTTCGAACTCGGATTCGCGGCCGGACAGTACCCAGCGTTTTTTGTGATCTTTGATCGCTGTGACACGATCGGTCACAAGGCGAACGCCGCACCGAGTTGCTTCCGCCAGCAGGTACTTTCCCAGCTCCTGCCGGGACACGACCGCCAAAGGCGAGGGGGGCTCAAGACTTACAGATTCCTTGTCCCCAAAAAAAACTGTAATACGTTCGATGTCCATTCGGGGAAGATCGGTCTTGAAGATACCGAATTGACCAAGCGTTTTTGTGGTTACACCGCCGCCGCAGGGTTTTTCCCACGGGGCCAGTGAGTCGATCAACGTGACGTTGTGTCCGAACTTAGCCAGTTGGATGGAGGTCCAGCTTCCTGCAGGTCCGCCACCGACGACAGCTATTTGCATACAACACTCGTTCTTTCGATACGTCTATAGAAGCTAGAGGTTTCCAATGATTAATACTCTGCGGAGCTCCATTCCTGAAGATCATCCAGTCCGGTTGGTTTTTCACCAGCTGACCGAGCGCGGCATGGGAGAACTCCAACTCCGTGACAAAGATACCATTGATTACGTGACCAACCTTCTCATCGAATTCATCCATCCCGATAACCTTTACCGGATTCAGGATGACGGCGGGAAGCGCCTGCGTTACGTCAGCGATATCCTGGAACAGGCCAACCGCGAGAGATCCACTGGACTCCGGAGGGAATGCTATCGACATTTGGGCGACATAACCTTATTTAATCTTGGGTTGTTTCCCGAGAGCCTGACTCATGGCCATCAGACGGTAAGTCCCTCGTTCTATGCCGAGCAGGGCCGCCGCTCGTACACCATCGTGGCCGAAATGGTCGCCGAAATGGAGCAGCCGGACGCCGTTGGGCTGTTTCGTAACCTTTCCCAACATTTCACAGAATGCGTCGCGGGTCTGAACTGGGTGAAGCTCTACATCAACGACCCCTTCTACCAGTACATGTTCCGGGAGTTTCAAGTCATTTAGGCCTCCAAACGGCATGCTAGAATGCCGTGTGACTAAAACAAGAATCTCTATCGTCCGCTATCTCAATGCGGCGCCGCTGGCGTGGGGAATTCTCGAGGGGCCGCAAGCCGGGGATTTCCAACCAATATTGAGCACGCCCGCCGAATGCGCCGACCAGCTTGCCAGCGGATCCGTCGACATCGGATTAATCCCTTCCATCGAATTTCAGCGAATCAGGGGTTCGAAAATCATCTCCGGACCGGTGGTCGCAAGCCGTCACCGGGTTCGGAGTGTGCTGCTGATCAGCAACAAGCCATTATGGGAAGTCAAAACCGTGGCCTGCGACAGCGGATCCCGAACTTCCGTGGTACTGGCCCAGATTCTGTTGAACGATATCTACCATGTGCGGCCGGAATTCCGGACATCCGAACCCGACCTTGCCCACATGCTGAGCCAGTGCGATGCGGCGGTGATCATTGGAGATACGGCACTGAAGTTCACCGCAGAGAATGAACAGCCCAATGCCGAGAAGCAGAAAGCATTTTTGAAACTGAGCCCCGAGCCGCTGCTGGTCTTTGACATGGTCGAACGCTGGAAGACGCTGACAGGACTGCCATTTGTTTTCGCTTTCTGGGCAGCACGCCCGGGCTTCAACGATGGAAACGTCACCGGTTTGCTGAACGCATCCAGAGATTTTGGTTTTGCGAATACTTCTACAATTGCGGAGCGTTATTCGGAATCGCTATCGATGAAGAAGGAATATCTGCAAGAATATCTGACACGGAACGTTCACTATTTCCTGGACGACGCCAGTGTCGAAGGCTTGCGGACCTTCTATGAAAGCGCCGCACGGATCGGCGCCATCAAATCATTGAGATCTGTGGAGTTTCTATGACCGAATGCACGACGATTCTTCAATCTGCCGTTGACGGGGCGCGAATCACGCCGGAACAGGCAACATTGCTGTTTGAAAAAGCCGATCTGGTGGACCTTGCGGATGCCGCCGATAAGATCCGACAGCGCCGGCATCCGGACAATGTGATCAGCTACATCATCGATCGCAATATCAACTACACCAACGTCTGCAAGGAGTTCTGCACCTTCTGCGCGTTTTATCGCGTGAAGGGAGATGACGAGGCCTACGTTCTGCCCGATCACGTCATTCACAAGAAGATTGAAGAGACCCTCGCGCTGGGGGGCACGGGCATACTGATGCAGGGCGGCGTTCACCCGGATCTCAAAATCGATTACTACGAGAAGCTGCTCTCCGGAATCAAGGAACGATTCAAGATTCATCTTCACTGCTTCTCACCGTCCGAGATTCTAAACATCGCACGCGTCTCAAAACTTACCGTCTCCAAAACTCTTCAACGGCTCAAGACGGCCGGACTGGACTCCATGCCAGGCGCCGGCGGTGAGATTCTCGACGACGAAATTCGTATGGACGTCAGTCCGTTGAAATGCAACAGCGCCGACTGGCTGATGGTGCATCGCGAGGCGCACAAGCTGGGGCTGAAAACGACCGGAACCATGATGATTGGCGTCGGCGAAACGATTCGACACCGCATCAATCATCTGGAGCGGTTACGCGTGCAGCAGGATGAGACGAAGGGTTTTACCGCTTTCATTCCCTGGACGTTTCAGGATGAACATACCGAACTTGGGAAACGAAACCTGCCAAAGGTTACCGCAGCGGAATATCTCCGGATGCTGGCCCTGAGTCGGATCTACCTCGACAACTTCGACAATGTTCAGGTCTCCTGGCTCACGGTCGGGTTAAAGATCGGACAGGTTGGATTGCGTTTCGGTGTCAACGACATGGGCAGCATCATGATTGAGGAAAACGTAATCAGTGCTGCCGGCGCTCGAAATCGCGCAAACGACGCCGAGCTTCGCCGCATCATCCAGGATGCCGGTTTTATTCCGCGCCAGCGCACCAGCCTCTACGAACGCTACGTGAATTAAATGTCCGATAGCCCCTCCTGGCCAGGAGGGGCTATCGGGAATTTTAATTCCGCCCCCGCTTACTTCCCCTTCTGCAGCAGCGTGCCGACTAGTGAAGCGACGACGAGCATGCTGTTATATGCAGTGTGGACAATGAAGGACGGAATCAACGAATCGGATCGTTTCCGAAGACTCGATAGAACATACCCAACGACAAGAATCAAAGCGATTCCTGCCCAGCTGGGCCACAGCTGCTGGGAATGCAGTAATGCAAACAGAGTGGCTGTTGCCAGCACCGCGAGGCGGGATCCTCCGAGGTCGGAAATCGCATTGAATAAGAATCCGCGAAAGATGATCTCCTCGATGATTGGCGCGAAACATACGCCAAAAATCGCCAGCAGATAGAGCGATCCGGGCGATTCGGCGAGCTGTTCAATCCGAGGTGGCGATGCCGGCGGAAAGAACGACGAAACCAGTATCCCGCTCAACGCCAGAGCGGCGCCCAGGGCTACGAGTCTGTGCACACGATAGTAGGCCGTAGGAATCCATCGGATGGATTCCAGAATCGGCTTGCGATGAATCACCCTTACAAGAAAGAAAATGAATCCGACCCATACAAGATCGAGCGCCATCTGTAGCAGGATCTGTGTTTCCCCTGAAGGATTGGTGATGGAAAGGTTCGGAATGAAAGCCCTGCCTATGACAAGGAGCACTATCGGTAGAACGAACAGCGTGACCAGGAAGAACGAAACAAATGCAACGAGGTCCGACACGGCCCACGACGGCGGTGGGGATGGTTCCAATGCCGGAGTAGTTTCCATTATTTAAAGTGAACCTTTGTTCAGGACTTTGAAGCCCACGCTTCGGGAAATAACTCTCGGTCGATCACCTCGCAGAGGATGTGTGCCAGCGTGAGATGCGTTTCCTGAATACGCGGCGTGTATTTGCTGGGCACACAAAAAAGAATGTCGGTACAGCTGACCATCTTTCCTCCGCCTTCCCCGGTAAATCCAATTGTCAGCATTCCTCTTTCTCGAGCGGCGTCGAGAGCGGCGATGACGTTGGGTGAATTCCCGCTCGTTGAAATTCCGATCGCAACGTCACCGGAAACACCCAGGGCTTCGACCTGACGGGAGAATACGAAGTTGTAGCCATAATCGTTTCCCAGGGCCGTGAGCGCCGACGTGTCTGTTGCGAGAGAAATCGCGGGGAGCGCCCGTCGATCCGGTACGAATCGTCCGACGAATTCTGCGGCGATGTGCTGGGCATCGGCAGCGCTGCCTCCGTTTCCAAACAGGAGTACCTTGCGGCCCTGACGAAAGGCCGCTGCCATTGCAGTGGCGGCTTCGACAAGCTTCTGGCTGTTGTGCTTAAAGAACAAGGTCTTGACGCGCGCACTCTCGCCCGCCAGTTCTTCTATCAGATTTATCGAGTTATTCATTTGAGTACCTCGGTCAGGGCTTGTCCGGTATAGGAGTTCGAGATCTGTGAGACCTGTTCCGGCGTCCCAGTTGCCATTACCGTTCCTCCCTGCGCACCGCCTCCGGGGCCCAGATCGATCACCCAGTCCGCCGTCTTAATCACGTCCAGATGATGTTCGATAATAATCACCGTGTTGCCAAGGTCTGTCAATCGATTGAGAACGTGCAGGAGTTTTTGCACGTCATCGAAATGAAGGCCGGTCGTGGGCTCGTCGAGAATGTACAGAGTTTTTCCAGTCGCCCTTTTGCTTAGCTCCTTGGCAAGCTTGATTCGCTGAGCTTCGCCGCCCGACAGCGTTGTGGACGATTGACCAAGACCGATATATCCGAGGCCGACGTCCACCAGCGTCTGTAGCTTTGCCTGGACCTGTGGAATGTTTTCCAACAGCGGCAGCGCATCCGCCACCGTTGAATTCAATAGCGTGCTGATGGAGCTACCCTTGTATTCGATGGAAAGAGTCTCACTGTTGTAGCGTCGGCCGCGACACACTTCGCAGGTTACGTAGACATTGGGCAGGAAGCTCATCTCGATTTTTCGAAGGCCATCCCCCTGGCAGGCTTCGCAGCGGCCTCCCTTGACGTTAAAACTGAATCGGCCAGCCTTATATCCACGTGCCCGCGATTCCGGAAGCATGGCGTAGAGTTCACGAATAGGAGTAAAGACTCCGGTGTACGTTGCCGGATTGGAACGAGGCGTCCGGCCGATCGGGGACTGGTCGATTTCAATCACTTTGTCGATGAACTCGAGTCCTTCAATGGCCTTGTGAGACCCGGGATCGTCGATGGACCTGTATATTTTGCGGGCCAGAGCCTTGTACAGGATTTCGTTCACCAGCGTCGATTTTCCTGAACCGGAAACGCCAGTCACCACGGTCATCAACCCGATCGGAAACGACACGTCGATGTTGTTCAGGTTGTGCTCGGAAGCTCCCCGGATAACGACCGCCTTGTGATTCGGTGCACGTCGCTTTGCCGGTACCGGGATTTCCAGACGATGCGAAAGGTACTGCCCCGTGAGGCTCGAAGGATTTTCCGAAACGGCCGAAGGAATTCCTGCGGCAACCAGACTGCCTCCCTGAGTTCCTGCGCCGGGCCCCAGATCGATGACGTAGTCGGCACGGCGAATGGTTTCCTCATCGTGTTCCACGACAATGACGGTGTTTCCGAGATCGCGCAGTTCCTCCAGTGTCGCGAGAAGACGAGCGTTGTCCTTGTGGTGCAACCCGATGGATGGTTCGTCGAGCACATACAATACGCCACGGAGTCTGGAGCCGATCTGCGTTGCGAGCCGGATACGCTGGCTTTCGCCTCCGGACAACGTATTCGCCGCACGGTCAAGGCTGAGATAGCTCAGCCCGACATTATCGAGGAACACCAGGCGATCGCGAATCTCCTGGATAATGCGCCCTGCGATGAGGGTTTCGCGGTCTCCCAGTTTCAATCCTGCGAAGAAGGAGAGAGCTTCCGTTATCGGCCACCCGGCAACTTCCGCAATTGTTCGCTTGGCAACACGGATCGCGAGGCTTTCCGGCTTCAGGCGGGCGCCTCCGCATGCGGTGCACACCCGCGTGACCATGAATCCAGCCAGATCTTCGGCAATGGGGCTGTCCGGATCGTTCTTCGAGGCAAGGAAGTCCATGATTCCATCGACCCGCTTGCCCTTTTCCTTTGATCCGAACAGCATCGCCTGCTGGACCTTCGCGCCGTACTGGTCAAATGGCTGTGCGAGGTCGACATCCAGCAAACCGGCGATTCTCTTGATGTGATCCTCCAGCTCGTCGTCGAGCCACGTATTCGTGACAGCCAGTCCGCCCTGAAGCAGCGGCTTTGATGGATCAAGGACAATTCGGGATGGATCAAAGTCATACTTCATCCCCAGCCCATTGCACGTTTCGCAGGCGCCAAACATGCTGTTGAACGAAAAGGTTCGCGGTTCAATGGCCGGAATGCTGATTCCGCAATCGATGCAGGCCATTCTTTCCGAATAAAGCCGCTCCTCGCCGTCCACCACTGCAACCAGTACGATGCCCTGTGCCAGCTTTGTTGCCTGCTCCACGGAAGCTTCCAGTCGGCGGTCGATGTCCTTCTTGATCAGCAAACGATCGACGACGACTTCGATGGTGTGGTTCTTCTTCTTATCCAGATCGATCGGTTCATCGAGATTGTGGAGGACGCCATCGATCCTCGCTCTCACGAAGCCGCTCTTTGCCAGGTCCTGCAGCTGTTTCTTGAATTCTCCCTTTCGCCCTCGGACGATGGGCGCCAGGATCATGACGCGCTCGCCTTCGGGGAGGCCGCGGACATGGCGCACAATCTGGTCCGGCGTCTGCTTTGAAATCGGCTTGCCACATTCGGGACAGTGCGGAACGCCGATGGACGAGAACAACAGGCGGAGATAGTCGTAGATTTCGGTAACGGTTCCCACCGTCGACCGCGGGCTTCTCGATGCGGTCTTCTGTTCGATGGAGATTGCCGGCGACAGCCCTTCGATGGAATCCACATCCGGCGGCTCCAGCCGATCCAGAAACTGCCGGGCATACGCGGAAAGAGACTCCACATAGCGCCTCTGGCCTTCGGCGTAAATCGTGTCGAAGGCAAGGCTGGACTTACCGGAGCCACTCAATCCTGTGATGACAGTCAGCTTGTTGCGCGGAATCTCAACGTCGACTCCCTTGAGATTGTGCTGGCGCGCCCCACGGACCGTAATGAATTGGATGCCCTGTGACATGGAACCCTGCATTATAGCTCTAATTTGACGTGTTAGGATGAGTCCGCAGAAAGGAGCCAGCGGGCATGGCAAAAGTTTCATTTATCGGTTTGGGAGTAATGGGTTATCCAATGGCAGGTCACCTTGCTAAGAAAGGTGGCCACGACGTTACAGTTTTCAATCGCACCTCCGAAAAGGCAAAAGCCTGGGTCGCTCAGTTTGGAGGGCGATCCGCAACCAGCCCGGCGGCTGCAGCGGACGGCGCCGACTTCGTCTTCACGTGCGTTGGAAATGATGACGACCTGAGATCGGTCACCGTTTCCCCGCAGGGTGCCTTCGCCGGAATGAAACGCGGCGCGGTCTACATTGACCACACTACGGCGTCCGCCGATGTCGCACGTGAACTTTATGAAACCGCCCGGGCGAAAGGATTCGCGAGTCTTGACGCACCTGTTTCCGGCGGCCAGGCCGGCGCCGAAAACGGACAACTCACGGTGATGGTTGGCGGAGATGCCGAAGCCTTCGATCGCGCAAAGCCGGTCATCGACTCCTTTGCCAAAATGGTGGGGCACATGGGGCCTGCCGGATGCGGACAACTCACAAAGATGGTCAATCAGCTTTGCATCGCGGGTCTTGTCCAGGGGTTGGCAGAAGGGCTGCACTTCGCGAGGAAGTCCGGTCTCGATATCGAGAAGGTCATAGGCGTGATTTCGAAAGGCGCGGCTCAGTCCTGGCAAATGGAGAATCGATACAAGACGATGGCGGCCGGCAAATTCGACTTCGGATTTGCCGTCGATTGGATGCGAAAAGATCTCGCGATTACATTGCAGGAAGCTCGACGGAATGGCGCGAAACTGCCAGTCGCCGCAATCGTTGATCAGTTCTATGCGGAGATCCAGGCCATGGGCGGAAAACGATGGGACACGTCCAGCCTCGTTGCGAGACTCGAGCGGGATAAGTAGCCTAACCTACAGCTCGATCTGCTCCCAGTGATCGGCGAGACTCGCGTACAGCGTCTCCAACTCTTCCCGAATAGCAGCGTGGCGCCGATGCGCGGATTCCCAATTCATCGCCGGATCGGGGTTGGCGAATCCCTCTTCGAGACTTTTGAGCTCCGTCTCCAGCCGGGAAATGTCCTCCTCGATCTGTTTCACCGCGTTTTGCAGCTTGTCCCGGCGATTTTTACTCATTGCCGGTACCGGTCCTGTTGCGGCCCGTTGTTCCGCCGCGGGGGCTTCAGCCGCCCGCGCCTGCGGCTTTCCTTCCATCAGCCATTCTTCAAACGCGGATAGCCGGTCAAATGTGTATGCCTGCTGATTCTCGATATACATCAGGTGTGTCGCGATCTTCCGGGCGAGATATCGATCGTGAGTCACAAACAATATTGTTCCCGGATATTCAAGCAGGGCGGATTCGAGCGCTTCCCGTGACGCGATATCGAGATGGTTTGTCGGTTCATCCAGCGCCAGCAGAGCGGGACCTTCGAATATGATTTTCGCCAGCGCCAATCTCGATTTTTCACCACCGCTGAGGCTTTCCACTTTCTTAAAGACATCGTCGCCGCTGAACAGGAACATCGCGAGGTACGCCCGCAACTCTCCATCCGTCGGTTTCATATCGAGACTTCGAATTTCTTCCAGGATGGTCGCAGACGGATCCAGTCCCGATAGTTGCTGATCGTAGTAACCAAGCTCCAGACCTTCGGCCCACTCCATTCCTCCGGAGAGCGGCGAAACTTCGCCGGTAAGCGTCCGCAGAAGCGTGGTTTTGCCGGAACCGTTTGCACCGAGAATGGCCCACCGTTCCTTCCGCTCGACCTGGAATTGCAGGTTCCGGATTAGCGGCTTGTCGTAACCAATGGTCAGGTCTTCAGTCCGCAGCACATGACGGCTGCCGCGATCGACAGGCATGAACTTGAACTTCACCTTTTCCGAACTGGCTCTTGGCCGTTCCAGGCGGTGAACCCTCGCCAACAGGTTCCGCCGAGACTTTGCCTGTTTGGTTTTCTGCCCTGCGAGATTTCGACGAATGTAGTCTTCCTGATTCTCGATCCAGCGTTTCTGGAGATCCCATTCTTTCTCCTGGCGTGCCAGCCGTTCCTCGCGGCCACGCACGTAGTCGGAATAATTTCCGGGATAATCGCTCAATTTGGAATTATCCATTTCGAGAATGCGATTCACGACGCGATCCAGGAATATTCGATCGTGAGATACCACGACTATCGTCTTTGAAGTGTCTTTCAGGAACTTTTCAAGCCATTCGATCGATCGAATATCGAGATGATTCGTTGGTTCGTCGAGCAGCAGCAGATCCGCTTCCGACAGCAGGAGCTTTGCGAGCGCCAGTCTGTTTTTTTCACCGCCGGAAAGGCCGCGGGTTTCGCGTCCGAGCATGTCACGTGTGAATCCGATGCCCAGGATCGCCGCTTCCGCCATCGAGCGAAAACGATAGCCGCCTTTGTGCTCGAACTCGTGTTGCAATGTCGCGTATCGTTCCAGGAGCTCAGGGCTGGCGTGACCCGCGATTTCATGTTCCAGTTCCGCCAGTTCCTTCTCGGTGGCGATGAGGTTGGCGAAGGATCGGAGGGCTTCATCCAGAACGGTCGTGCTCTCGTGAAAATCCGGAATCTGTTCCAGGGTTCCCGTGCTGAGGCCGCTTCGCCGGCTGACGATGCCTTCATCGGCTTCGAGTGTATTGGAGAGAATCTTAAGGAGAGTGGTCTTGCCGGAGCCATTGGTCCCGATGAGACCCACCTTCTCACCGGGATTGATCTGAAAAGTAACGTCTCGAAGAACGGTTTGAGCGCCGTAGGATTTCGAGACGCTGCTTAACTGGAGAAGCACACGCCGAAAGCTTAGGCCGCTTTCCTTGCTACTGGCGGAGCCTTCAGAATCTTGATCGCCTCGTTCAACTGTTGATCTTCGTTTGCCGGAGCTTCTTTTTTGGGGGCCGGAATCTCGATTTCCCGATCCGAACTCAAATCGATTTTTTCTTCTTCCTGAATCGACACTTTCACTTGCGGTTCAATTCCGACTTCCTCGATATCCTTACCGGCGGGCGTGTAGTAGCGGGCAACGGCGATCAAAAGGGCGGCGCCGTCATCCATTGGGATCAGCTTCTGAATCGATCCGTTCCCAAATGTCGTCCAGCCGACGACCTGGCCTCGCTTGCTGTCGCGAATCGCACCAGCGACAAGCTCGGAGGGGCCGGATGTTCCTTCATTGACCAGCACTGCCAGGGGTGCTTTCGTCAGTGCGGCGCGGGGATCAATGGTCAGTGTCCGTTTTTCGGATTTCTGTCCCATCGAATAACCGATCGTACCGCTATCCATGAATAGGTTGGCGAGCGCGACACCTTCGGCCTCGTCTCCACCCGCGCTGGCTCTCAGATCCAGAATCACGCTCGAGGCGCCTTTCTTCAACAGATCGTCGATGCTCTGGCGGGCTTCCGCAGCCTTGCCCGAGCTCAGCATGGGCACCCGGACATAAGCGATATTATTCTCGAGCATTTTGGAATCGACGGCAGGCGCCTTCGCGATACCACGCGGAACGGTCATGGATTCGGGGTCAAAATTGTTCCGTCGAAGCATGACAATCAGATTGGCCGGTTTATCCGGAGGGTTGGCCAGAAAACCATCGACCTGGACCAGGTTCATTTCCCGCGTCGGGAATCCATCGATCGATTCAATCATGTCACCCGTCATCAGACCTGCTTTCTGGGCAGGGCCGTCGGGCAATACCGAAAGAATCATCGGGTAACCTGCGCGAGTGCGACCAAGAATGACACCGATTCCCGGTGTTTTGAGCGGATCGAAGTTTCGGTAGAACGCGACGTCTTTGGCACTCAGGTAACCGCCTTCAGGATCGATGGTTTCAATCAGGCCACGGATTGCGCCGGTAAGGGCCAGATCGGATGACGGCTTGTCCACATAGTCATTCCGAACCTTGTCGAGAACCTCATTGAAGAGTGCAAGCTCGCGATACGAGCCATCCTGTGCGCTGACTCGATGAAGCATCCCCCCCACTATGGCGTATGTCACCAAAACAGAAGAGAGCAGCAAGACTCCGTATTTGCTCTTGGGATTCAAAATGACCTCCAGATCGTGCTAGGCATTATAGCTGGTCCAATTCCACGTTGTATCATGGAAAAACATGCGAATTATGGGATTAGACGTAGGCGATAAAACAATTGGGGTCGCTATTAGTGACTCATTATTGTTGACGGCCCAGGGAAAGTCCACCATTCATCGCACCAGCTTTGAAGCAGAGGCTCGACATTTGCGTGGCCTCGCCGAAGAATACGAAGTGCATGAGATCGTGGTCGGTAATCCCCTCCACATGGATGGAAGGCCAAGCCGCCAGGGCGATAAAGTCATGAAATTCGGCCGAAGACTGGGGCAGGACCTGAGATTGCCGGTAGTGTTCTGGGACGAGCGCCTGACCAGCGTGGCGGCCGAAGAACACCTGGAAGAGATGGGGCTCAACTGGCGAGAACGAAAGAAGCACGTGGATAAAATCGCAGCTATGTTTATTCTTCAGAGCTACTTAAACAGCCTTACGAAGTCGAATCCATGATGAAGCTCGGCCGGGTCCTGCTTACCTTATTCTTCCTGCTTGTCGGCATCGGAGTCGTCGGCTACTTCTACTTTCAGCCTCAGTTCCATGTCGCTCATTCCGCAGGGCAAGGTCCCATTATTGTCGAAATTCCAAAAGGTTCCGGAGCGCGCGAGGTAGTCCGCTTACTGAAGAATCGCAACATTATAGATAACGAGTACATCGCTTATGGGTACGTGACCATGACCGGCAACCGAGGAAGGCTGCAGGCCGGCGAGTACTTGTTTGACAGGCCAATGTCGGTCAGTGAAGTCGTTGAAAAGATTGCGGGCGGACGAATCTATCTGCACAAGTTTACCGTCCCCGAAGGAGTGACTGTCCGTCAGACAGCACTGAAATGGGAAGAACAAGGCTTCGGACCCGCTGCGGGATTCTTAAGTGCGGCGAAGGATTCGGTTTCTCTGGTTCATGATCTTGACGCCGACGCGCAATCCCTGGAAGGCTATCTCTTTCCGGAGACCTACTCGTTTCCGATTCGAACGACACCGCAGCAGGCAATCGAAGCCATGGTCATGCGTTTTCACGAAGTGATTGCGAAACTGCACGAGGCAATTCCGCCCAACCAGTGGCCAGCCAATTTGAGGCAAGCCGTGATCCTGGCGTCCATCGTGGAATCGGAAGCTGCAGAGGACGACGAACGCGCGACAATCGCTTCGGTCTACCAGAATCGGTTGAAAAAGAAAATGCGGTTACAGTGCGACACAACGGTGATTTATGCGCTGGAACGGGAGGACCTCTACCGCGGGAAACTGACGTTGAAGGATCTTAAGTTCGACTCGCGCTACAACACGTACGTCTATCCGGGGCTTCCTCCCAGCGCAATCACGAATCCAGGCTATGAATCCCTCGCCGCGGCGATCCGGCCGGCGGCAACTAATTACATCTTCTTCGTCCGCACGACTGGCGGACGCCACACGTTTTCGGAAACGCTCGCCGCCCACAACATTGCCGTCAAAAAGTACCGCGCCATGAGCCGCTAGCCTGAGGTACTCGGTTTAGCTCTCATTAGGTCCATCCCTCCCGCTTGCGAAGTTCCGTAATATGCGCCGTATGATGGCGCCCATGCCAGGCGTAGATCGCGGTATTGATGTCGAGCGGAAGGACCCCACGCTCCGGATGATTGAACTGTCGTTTCCAATCGACTTCGGAAATCGACCCGAGGAGTTGAACCCACCTGGCGTGCAAACCTTCAAGCAGCAGCAAAGACGGTTCCAGCGGCCCGGATTTTGCGTCCCGCAAAGCGGCCCAGCTGTTCTCGTCGTAGGGCATGATCGTCGGCTCGTCCTGAGTCAAAGCGAACTTGGTTCGAATGTAGCTGTGCATGTGGCTGTCTGCGAGATGATGCACAACCTGGCGCACGGTCCATCCTCCGGGCCTGTAGGGAGTATCCAGCTGGATTTCCGTTAACCCTTCGACGGCATCACGAAGCCGGCCGGGCGTGTCTGCAATTTCCAGCAGTATCAATTTGCGATTCTGCGTCGCGGGTTGAAAGCGTCCAATGGGGTAGCTCAAGTCTGATGTGCTCATGGTCCCAAAGTTTAGCAGCAGCGTGATGTAACATCTCTCGCCATGTCTCCAAATGATCTGCTGAAGTTGAGTGGAATTGCGATTGTCCTTGTCGGACTCGCCTTTCGGCTTCGCCCAACTCTTGTGGTCGTTACGGCTGCTCTTGTTACCGGAATAGCGTCGGGAATGCCTCTGTTCAGCGAGACCGGAAAGACCGGCATCGTCGAGATGCTCGGCAAGGGATTTGCGGACAACCGCCTGATGACGCTTTTCATTCTCACGCTTCCGGCAATCGGACTCGCGGAGCAATACGGCCTGCAGCAGCAGTCCGCCGTCTGGATCCGTCGCATTCGCGCGGCCACGGCCGGACGCTTATCGGCGTTGTACCAGCTCTTCCGCGTCATTGTCGGTGCACTTGGCCTTCGACTTGGCGGTCATGCATCGTTCGTTCGACCACTGATTCTTCCAATGGCCATCGGGGCGTCGGAAACCGGCGGCAAGACCTCCGAACAATCGATTGAGAAGATCAAAGCGGCAACAGCGGCTTCAGAGAACTACGGCAACTTCTACGGACAGAATCTGGCGCCGGTACAAGCGGGAATTCTTCTGGTGTACGGTGTCATGAAGGGTCTGGGTTATACCGTCAGTCTCTGGGACCTTGTGAAGTACACCGTGCCCATCGTTGCCCTCTCGCTGATTCTGGGTTTTATTCAGTTTGCCTTGCTGGATCGCGGAATCCGAAGAAGCGCAAAGGGAACGCAGTGATCGGCGCGATCTTCAGTCTCGAAACCATCTATGTGCTCACGGGAATGGTCCTGGTGGTTTTCGCCTTCCTCACACTTCGCGATCGGACAAATCCGCACCGCCATACGAGTGCTCTGTTCTGGCTGATTCTCGGATGCATCTTCGGCCTGGGTGGAGTGCTTCCAAACTGGCTCACGGGCGTGTTGGTGCTGGCGCTTGTGGCTCTCGACGGCGTGGGGCGCGTCAGCCGTGGGCACCTCCAGACGGACAATGCGTCACAGGAGCGGCGCGCGCATCGTCTGCGCAATCGCATCTTTGCCCCGGTGCTCACCGTTCCGCTGGTGACATTCGCATTTGCCATTGGTTATCGCACTTTGGGTTTGGATGCGAGTCGAGGTGCCTTGCTGGGCCTCGGCTTCGGAGGCGTCATTGCGATGATTGTCGCCATGAAGGTGACGCAGGGAACCGCACGAGAGTTGATGCATGCTGGAAATCAGCTCAATGAAACGATGGGAACCGTGAATATTCTTCCGCAACTGCTCGCAGCACTTGGAGTGATCTTCACTGCTGCCGGCGTGGGAGATGTGATCGCGGGTTTGATTCAGCAGATTCTGCCGGACAACAACTTGTTCCTACTGATTCTGGCGAATTGTCTCGGCATGACTCTGTTTACCATTGTCATGGGAAATTCCTTCGCAGCGTTTCCTGTGATTGCATCGGGAGTGCTCGTGCCGTTGATCATCAGGCCGTTTGGCGTCAATCCGGCGATGGCGGCAATCATCACTCTAACTGCCGGTTCCAGCGGCACTCTGATGACACCCATGGCCGCGAACTTCAATATCGTACCTGCCGCGCTTCTGGATCTCCGCGACAAGTACGGCGTCATCAAGTTTCAACTCCCGTTTGCACTCGCCATCTGGTCCTTTCACGTGGTTCTGCTTTGGCTGCTTGCGAAGTGAGAATCCCTTCAGGAGAGGGTTTCGTCCCAAATTCCTTAAAGTCCAAAACGCACGCGCAGGAGATCGCGCCGGGAGAGTACGCCGATCACCTTGTCGTTTTCGACAACCGGGAGGCGACGGTAATTGTGCTTCAGAATCAAGTTCCGCGCCTCTTCAAGCGTGGTCTCGGGCCGGATAGAGACGACTTCCTTGTGCATGACTCGGGAAATCGGGAACTCTTCGCCGACATGATCGATTGCCAGAAGCAGATCGAATTCCGTGACCATGCCCATCAGACGGGAATCCGCCGATATTACCGGTGCTCCGCTGATCCCTTCCCGGACCAGCCGCTTTAAACCGGCAAGAACGGAGTCGGTGTCCCGAACGGTGACGTACTGTGAACCCATTGCTTCTCGAACCGTCATAGTTACCTTTCCATCAGCCTTTCGAGACCTGAACTACCTGGCCGGAACCGACGTCGTAATAAAAGGTCGCATTTCGGCGTTCTTCCTTCATCGTCATTTCGCCCTTCCCGATACATATTCGAACGCCGGTGTGGATTTCGTTCTTCACCTGGACTCTGCAATTCTCGGCGTTGATTTCACCCGCCTGAAGCGCTTCCAGCTCCTCGGCATGATCGTCACGCTTCGCGGAAGCCAGAGAAAGAATATGATCGAGCACGGCGTGCTGATCCGGACTCGCCATGTTTTTCAGCTTGCCGATCCGTTTCTGAACAGTATCCGCGCGATGAATCTCCGAGGCCAGCATGGCGGCCCGCAATTCCTTCAACGGGTTCACGCCGGCGGCCAGCGTTGTCGGAATGCCCTTCGCACTTCCGGCAGTTCCAACTTCAATCCGATTTCGCGCGAACAGTCGTCCTCCGACGACCCGCGCATTTCCCGGAATCGTGATGCTTTCTCCGGAAACAACCGTGCTGTTTACGGCCTCCTTCAGGATTGCAATCGGGCCATCGCATTCGAGATATGATTCACGCACGTACCCCAGCGTGACCTTGCCATTGACACAAATTCGACTACCACCAAGGACTCCCTGGCCGACCACAAGAGATCCTCGGGTTGTGATTTCCGCCGCGTCCACAATGCCACCGACAAAAACATCGCCACCGGCGCGAATATGAAAGCCCGGCAGCACGTCGCCCTCGATCCGAACCGGACCATCGCATTCGATGCTTCCGGCGGAGTAGTCCAGGTTGCCCGCGACCTTGATGATATCCATCACTTCAATGACATCGCCTGAACAGCGCAAATCCCCATGTCGCGTCGCGCGAAGTTCCGTGCCTCCTGCTTCGAGTTTTGTTCCATGTCCTGCGGTGAATCGAGCGCGTTCTCCCGGTGTAGTTGGTATTTCATTTCCGCGAACATCCTTCCCTGGGGAGCCGGCAGTTGGCAGTTTGATGTTCGCAATCAGCTGCCCCATTGCAATCGGTGTGTATGAGCCGCGCTCGTGGAAATCGATGGAGCCGAATTCGCCGGGCAAGCCAACGGTGTTTCGCTTGTATTCCACCACCAACTCCAGATTGCCAGCTTCGCCTTGGATTGGAGGAGTGCCGCGAGCAACGGTACGGGAGATCGTGCGGACGGAAGGCTGTTGATTGATCGCAGAAACAATCTCGTTACATGCAACCGCGTCAACGCCGCATGTGACTCCTGCTTCAGCCAATGCATGGAGTACGGATTCGACAAGAACAGCTTCATCACCATTTCGATCGATATCGACGGTGGCGCCCATGCCGTCGGGACCAATCTTCACGACAATCGCCATTGTGCGTACATCCTAGAGAGGATCGACATGCAGGTCAAAGGAAGACATCTAGCGGAACGCCGGATTCTTCCGATAGTCCGCGAAATTCTTCAGCTGCTGGTCTTTTTTGGAAAGGATGGGGTCGGCATAAGGCCAGGAAATGCCGATGTCCGGATCGTTCCAGGCGATACCGCCTTCGGCTTCCGGATTGTAGAAATCGGATTGCTTGTACTGAACTTCACAGTACTCCGACACTGTGGCAAACCCATGCGCGAATCCTACCGGCACCCAAAGGAGCGTCTTGTTCTTGTCGTTCAGCTCAATGGTGAATGACTTGCCAAACGTTTTGGAACTCGCGCGCAGATCCACCGCCACATCGAGAATCCGGCCCACCGTGCATCGAACCAGCTTGGCGGTAGGCGCCCGCATATCCTGATAGTGCAGTCCGCGAAGGACGCCGTAGCGCGAAGCGGAATGGGAGTCCTGCACGAAGTCCGCATCAATACCCACGGCTGCAAAATCTCTTTTGTTCCAGCTTTCCATGAAGAACCCGCGTTCATCCTGGAAATGCTCGATGTCGACAACCAAAAGGCCGGCAAGCGGAGTCTCTGTTACGCGTGCTTTCATAATTAGTGCATCATTATTCAATATGAAAATCGTTCTCGGTCTTGGTTCCAACATGGGCGATCGCGAAGAACATCTTCGCGAAGCCCTGGTCTCCCTGCGCCAGCGTCAGATCCACGTGCGAAGAAGCGCTTCATTGTATCTTACCGAACCCCGGGATCTCACGGACCAGCCGTGGTTCATCAATACGGTCGCGGAAGTGGATACGAACCTGGATCCTCTGAAGTTACTGGAGTGCTGTCTTGCTGTGGAACATGAAGCCGGCCGTATTCGGGATGAGCTTCGAGGGCCGCGGCCGATCGATATCGACATTCTCTTTTACGGCGACCAGCAGATTCAAACAGGCAACCTGGTTGTTCCCCATCCTCGATACGCGGATCGACGGTTCGTACTGGTGCCGCTGGCCGAACTCGCACCGGAGTTTCGAGACCCGGTAAACGGACTCACGATGCTGCAGCTGCTCGAGCGTTGTTCGGATGCCGGCGATGTTCGGCTTCACGCCCCGCCGTTACTTTAGGAATGCCATGATGCGCCGTTTTAGTTCCTGACTTTCCTTTGGAGTCCGAACGGCGACAAAAACGGTGTCATCTCCAGCGAGACTACCCACAACCTCCGGCCAGCCTGCATTGTCGATCGCCAGGGATACGGTAGACGCATTCGCTACCCCGGTCTTCAACACCACGATGTTCTGGGCAACGGCCACTTCATTAAGAAACTCGCGAAGAATACGGCGAACGGAATCGTCGGATGCCGGAGCGGCTTCGGTACCCATGACAGCATAGACTCCACCGGTTTTTGCCAGGCCGAGTTCCTGAATGTCGCGAGACAGCGTCGATTGGGAGACATCGATCTTTTTCGCAAGCAGCTTCTCCAGCAGCTCTTCCTGGCTTGCAATCTCCTGGCTTCGAACGAGGTCCAATATGGCTTTCTGGCGGATTTTCTTCATAATCAGGTTCGGTGCGCGGCGATTATAGCAAATCGTAGAACATTAAAATTCGTTGACCCCCGGGTGACCGTTACGCATACTTATGCAATATGATGCATAACTATGCAGACATCCTGTCGCTTGGTCAACTGTCGGCTCCCGAATTCGCACATTTGCTTACATCGGCGGCCGATCAACGGAAGAATCACTGCGACTTTGCACTCGCAGGAAAAAACCTTGCGCTGATCTTCGAGAAGCCGTCTCTGCGAACGCGCGTCACATTCGAAGTCGCCATCCGACAGCTGGGCGCATGGCCGATACTTCTCGGCACAGGAGAAAGCCAGCTCGGGGAACGCGAGAGCATTCCGGATCTTGCGCGCAATTTGTCGCTCTGGGTCGATGGCATCGTGGCCCGCGTCTATCGGCATGTCGATCTGGAAGCGCTCGCGACATTTGCGACCATACCGGTGATCAATGCGCTCAGCGACTGGGAACACCCCTGCCAGGCCTTGGCCGATGTTCTGACGTTGTGGGAAGTATGGGAGAATTTTGAGAACAAAAGCGTCGCCTATGTTGGCGACTGGAACAATGTTTCCCGCTCACTCTGGAAAGCCTGCGAGCTTTCCGGCATTTCCTTCCGAGCGATCGGTCCAAAGGAATATGCCCCTCAGTCCGGCGAAAACGTACCGTACTTCACAAACCCCGATGCGGTGGAAGGCGCCGACGCAATCTACACCGACGTCTGGACCAGCATGGGGCAGGAAAGTGAAACGAAGGTTCGTAACGAAATATTCCGTCCGTATCAGGTCAACGAACGGCTCTTCGCAAAAACCGGTAAGCCGTCATTTTTCATGCATTGTCTCCCGGCCCACCGCGGCCTGGAGGTGACGGACCCCGTCATCGATTCCGACAATTCTCTCGTTTTCCGCCAGGCGGCCAATCGACTTCCGGCAGAAAAGGCAATTCTGATTTCGCTCCTGGAGAATCACGATGAAGCAGCAAGTGAAGAAAGCCGTGCTCGCATACTCGGGCGGTTTGGGCACCTCGATCATCATCCCGTGGCTCAAAGAAAACTATGGGTGTGAGGTCGTTGCCGTAATTGCCGACGTCGGGCAGGACGAGGAAGTCCAGCAGCTTGAAGACAAGGCCATCCGCAGCGGTGCTTCAAAAGTGTTTATCGCCGATCTTCGCAGGGAATTTGTCACCGGCTATCTCTGGCCCCTGGTGAAATCCGGAGCCGTTTACGAAGGATCCTATCTTCTCGGATCTTCCATTTCCCGTCCCCTCATCGCAAAGCGCCAGATTGAAATTGCGGTTCAGGAAGGAGCAGACGCTCTCGCACACGGCTGTCCCGCGATTGGAAACGATCGGGTCCGCTTCGAGCGGGCCTATGCTGCGTTTGCTCCGAAATTGAAAGTGATCGCCCCCTGGCGGGAATGGAACATTCGATCCCGGTTTGAAGCTCTGTCGTATGCACGAGATCACAGGATTCAAGTCACCCCGGCAGACGAAAGTACATATAGCCACGATTCCAACCTCTGGCACATGAGTTACGAAGGCGGAACCCTCGACGATCTGACCGAGGCGCCTCCGAAAGATTTTTTTGAACGCACCATGAATCCGAGCGCCTCCCCGGATGGCGACAGCGAAATCACCATCGATTTTGAAAATGGAGTTCCCATTGGATTGAACGGCATCTCCATTCCCCCCGTTCAGCTCATCGAAGACCTGAACGAAATCGGGGGAACCAACGGCATTGGCCGAGTGGATCTGGTCGAAGACTGCAACGAAACTGTCAAATCGCGCGGAATCTATGAAACCCCGGGTGGCACCTTGATCACGGCCGCACATCGCGAGCTGGAATCGCTCGTTCTGGACCGGCAGACGCGGCATCAGAAGGAAATACTCGCAATCAACTACGCCCAGCTGGTGTACGACGGTTATTGGTTTACGCCGCTTCGGGAAGCTCTCGATGCTTTTTTCGCGAAGACGAATGAAAAAGTGAAAGGCTCCATTACGTTGAGCCTGTATAAGGGAAATATTGTGGTGAAAAGCCGGAAGTCTCCAAACAGCCTCTATCGCGACATCGCCTCGCTCGCAGTTCAGGCCCACCAATGAAACTCTGGAAAGGCCGGTTCGAAGAAGAACAGGATCCCGTATTCGAAAAAATGAATCGATCGCTTCCGGTCGATGCCGTTCTTCTGGAAGTCGATGTTCGTGCCAGCCGAGCTCACGCCAAAGGTCTGCACGGCGCAGGGATTCTCAACGAGGAAGAATGGAAAGCGATCGATCGCGGCCTCGAAGGCATTCTCAGCCAGTATTCGCCCGACGAAGTGAAGGCCATGCCCTTCGAAGACATCCATACGTTTGTTGAAGCCACGCTTGCCGAGAAAGTGGGAGCCGTTGCTCTGAAGCTCCATACGGGCCGGAGTCGAAATGACCAGGTCGCGACGGATTTCCGAATGTATGTCCGCAAGGCGGTGGAGCTTGTCGTTGCGGATCTTGAAGCGTTGATGCTGGCCCTGAACGAATGCGCGGGCCGCCATCCACATGTCCTGATTCCTGCATACACGCACATGAGGCGCGCACAACCCATTCGCTGGTGCGATTACTGTCTCGCGTATGCGGAAATGTTCAGCCGCGACCGGGAACGATTCGAGGGCTCGCTGGTGCGTATCAACGTCATGCCGCTCGGATCGGGGGCCGTCGCGGGCTCGAATTTCGCTCTGGATCGCCAGGCTATTGCAAAGGACCTTGGATTCACACGCGTCTCCGCAAATGCACTCGACGCCACATCCGATCGGGATTTCGTCCTGGAGTTTCTTTCAAACGCGTCGATTGCAATGGCTCATGCGAGCCGGCTCGCAGAAGACTGGATACTTTATTCTTCGACCGAGTTCGGATTTCTGGAGCTTTCGGAAAAAGTCACCACCGGCAGCAGCCTCATGCCGCAGAAAAAGAACCCGGATGGATTGGAACTGATTCGCGCGAAGGCCGCAATGACGGCGGGGTTGTTGAGCGGGTTTCTCTCCGTTGTGAAGGGATTGCCGACCGGATACAACAAGGATTTACAGGAAGACAAGGAAGCCATGCTTGCGGCATTCCAGAATATCCGGCTAACACTCAGCGTGCTGCGGCTTACCGTTAGGACTGTGGTGTTGAACGGAGATGCCATGCAGGAGGCCGCTTCGGATTCCTTCATGGGCGCCACCGATCTGGCGGACTATCTGGTCTTGAAAGGAGTTCCGTTCCGCACCGCCCACGACATCGTTGCCCGTGCGGTACGTTCCGCGCTTACGGAAGGAAAGCAACTGGCGGATGTCGATCTGAAGACTTTCTCTGCCGAGTTCGCCGATCTTCCTGCAGACTACCTTCTGCCTGCGAATATCGTTGCCCGCAAGGATAAATCGTTCACGAGACCGAAAGGGCTGTAACGCAATACAACAGGAAGCGATCGCCCCTCCTGGCCAGGAGGGGTGGCTGCGCCGAAGGCGCAGACGGGGTGGTGGATCAAGTTCGAACTTGATCCACCACCCCGTCCGCTCCAATTTTTGAAGCTTCGCGATATTTTCTGGATGTCGCGTCCACCCCTCCTGGCCAGGCTGTGGTGTCCAAATTAGGAAGAAAGCGAGACCTGAAAAGGGGCTGACCCTCTGTATACGATCTTCAAAACGACCAAGCTTTGAGATCAAAAAGGAGGAATCAGC